>ERZ779890.822-NODE-822-length-33511-cov-4.550544_pt1 | contig 33511 bp, 18 predicted proteins | sample MGYA00511553_ERZ779890 | MGnify/ENA primary metagenome ERZ779890 (study PRJEB29588, sample SAMEA2152064) | human gut metagenome | biome: human gut; feature: human-associated habitat; material: faeces | place: Denmark | collected 2008/2010 ... | reverse complement strand
CCGATGGTGATCGGGAAAATCGAGCCCGGAAAAATGACAGCATTTCTCAATGCCAGCAACGGCAATGTGTCAGGCATGACGATGTCTTCCGTCTGTGACGGTATCTCTCCACTCATGACAGGAATAATGCTGACTTCTGCCCCGGCGGGCGAAAACATATCCGAATATTTATCAATCATACACTTATATTATAAATCATCACTACTACACCCTACTGCCAATTTGGCATTGACAGCAGTATTTGTTTCACAGACCTACATTAGTCAATCTTTATGCCAATGCAAATTTGAGGAAATTTAGTCAGTAAATAAAATAAACGCACGTAAATTCCTGCATAAAAGTTTGTTAATAAAAAAAATAAACGTACCTTTGCTGACCGATTTGATTTGAAATCATTTAGTAAATGAGTTAAAAATATAAGTTATCATGACCAAAGCAGAGATCGTAAACGAGGTTGCTAAGTCAACCGGACTTGAGAAAACAACAGTACAGACTGTTGTCGAGGCTTTCATGGAGAGCGTCAAGGATTCCCTCGCAAAGGGCAATCCTGTATATCTTCGTGGTTTCGGCAGCTTCATCATCAAGCACAGAGCTGAGAAGGCTGCCCGTAACATCACCAAGAACACGACCATGACAATCCCGGCACACGACATTCCGGCTTTCAAGCCAGCGAAGGTGCTCGTATGTACTGTTAAGAAATAATCAATAAAAATCTTTTAATCTATGCCAAGCGGTAAAAAGAGAAAGAGACATAAGATGGCAACGCACAAACGTAAAAAGCGTTTGCGCAAGAACAGACATAAGAAGAAGTAATTTTTCAGTGTCTGCCATTTTAGCAGTCTGCTAAGAGAGAGAGGCTGACCGGTAGTCCGGACGGCCTCTTTAGTTTTTTGTGAAGAGGCATTGCCTTTTCTGCCTATTAAATTAATATTGATTTATCCTGATGGAGTCTGAGAAAGAATCAGTCAAAGATCTGATTGTAGATGTCAGCGAGGAGGAGGTAAGGTTAGCCTTATTGGACAACCACCGTCTCATCGAATTGAACAAGGAGTCCAGTAACGGTCACAGCTTCACTGTCGGGGATGTATTCCTCGGCAAGGTGAAGAAAGTGATGCCCGCGCTGAATGCGGCGTTTGTAGACATCGGAGACGAAAAGGAAGCATTTATCCACTATCTGGATTTGGGTCTGTATTTCAATGCGTTCGACGAATTCGTCCGCAAGACAAATACTAACACCAACGCCAAAGATTTGTTCACCGGCATTGAACTTGGTCCGATCCTCGCAAAGGAGGGGCAGATCGAGAATCATCTCAAACCGGGACAGATGGTGATCGTCCAGATTGTAAAGGAGCCGATTTCGACAAAGGGTTCGCGACTCACAGCTGAGATTTCATTGGCAGGACGCAATATTGTACTCCTCCCTTTCGCAAAGAAAGTGAGCATATCCCAGAAGATAGCATCCAAGGAAGAGAAAAAGAGACTTGAGACACTTGTCAGGAGCATTCTCCCTCCGAATTACGGTGCGATTATCCGCACTGCCGCTGAAGGAAAGAACGCGGCAATTCTGGTTTCAGAATTGAAGTCGCTCATCAGCAAATGGGAGAGTTCATGGACGAAGTTGTCCAAATCCAAGAATGTCCAGCTGCTCTTTACAGAGTACAGCAAGACCACCACGATTCTCCGCGATCTTTTCAATGATTCTTTCTCGAACATCTATGTCAATGACCAGAGAGAATATGAGGAAATCAAGAAGTACATCGCTCAGATTTCCCCGGACAAGGAAAAAATCGTGAAATTCTATGACGGCGACGAGCCTTTGTTCGACAAGTTCGATGTCACGAGGCAGATCAAGAGTTCGTTCGGAAAGGTGGTTCCTATAAAACAGGGGGCATATCTGGTAATAGAATCGACAGAGGCTCTCAATGTGGTAGATGTCAATAGCGGTATCAGGGCCAAGACCAATGATCAAGAGGAAAACACTTACGAAGTGAACCGCTACGCAGCCGAAGAGATAGCAAGACAGCTGCGGCTCAGAGATATGGGAGGCATCATCATCGTGGACTTCATAGACATGGAGAACCAGGAGCACAAGAATGGCCTCTACAAGTTCATGTCAGAGTTGATGCAGGAGGACAGGGCCAAGCATAATGTGCTGCCGCTCACGAAGTTCGGACTGATGCAGATCACGCGCCAGCGCGTGCGTCCCGTGGCGGTCGAGGAGGTGAAGGACGTCTGCCCCACCTGCGGCGGGACGGGCAAGATCGAGCCGACCATTCTGCTCGACAAGAAGATCGAGAACAAGATCTCCTATCTGGCCCAGGATGCGGGGCACAAATATATCAAGTTGCGCGTCAGCCCTTACGTTTCGACCTACTTGAATCACGGCCTGTGGTCGTTGCGCCGCCGCTGGATGTGGAAGTATAAGATCCAGTTGAAGATCGTGGCGGACCAGAGCGTCGGTATCGTCGATGTCCACTACTACGACAAGGAGGGCAAAGACCTGTATAAGGATTAGAGATACCGGATGCCGCAGGGACGGAGGCATGGGCTCGGTCGATGTGCCGGATGGGATTCGGCCCCTTTTACTGGCCGGAAGGCGGACGAAGTCCGGAGCCGGACAAAGGCGGAAGGTGGAAAGACATACATGTTCGGTCGCAGGTACGATCTGCAGCCGATACGAATACACGGAGTTGAATAATCGTTTGAGCGCCTTGCGGAATCGATTCCTGCAGGGCATCTTTTAGCTGGGCGGAATATGGGTCCCGGAAATAAACCGAATATCTTGCAGTTGATCGCCGGAGCGGAGCCTCTCGGCGCGATGCGTCGTGCGTACGATTCGGCGGGGCGGACCGTTCTTCTGCGCGATATGGTCGGCGGGGCTCTCTCGGTTTATGCCGCTGCCCTGATCGCCCGAACGGGCGGTACGCACGTCTTCGTGGCGGAAGACCGCGATGCGGCGGCCTACCTGCTCAACGACTTTTATGCCCTGCTCGACGAAAAACAGGTTTACTTTTTTCCGGGCTCCTACAAGCGTTCGATCGTTTACGGTACGGAGGATGCGCAGGGGGTCGTGCAGCGGACGGCGGCGTTGAGTGCCCTGCGGCGGGAAATGGCTGCGGGCGAATACCGGATTATCTGCACCTATCCGGAAGCTCTGGCCGAACGGGTGACCGACCCCGACTCGATGCGGCGCGAAACCGTGCGGGTGAAGGTCGGCGACCGGCTGGCGATCGGAGAGCTGGAGGAGTTGCTGGCCGATTCGGGATTCACGAAGGTGGATTTCGTTTACGAACCCGGACAGTATTCGCTGCGTGGCGGTATCTTCGACGTGTTTTCCTTTTCCGAGAGCAAACCTTACCGGTTGGACTTTTTCGGGGAAGAGGTGGATTCGATCCGCCGATTCGAGATTTCCAGTCAGCTTTCCGCCGACCGGCTGAACGAGGTGGAGATCGTTCCGAACCTGAACGGTTTTGCCGGGGATCGGATTTCGCTGCCTGCATTTGCAGGAGAGGTGATTTACTGGTTTTTCGATCCCGACTACGTACTGCGGCGCGTGAACGATCTGCGTCGCAAGGTTCTGGGGGAGATGGAGGAACCTGCGGAGATCGACACCCATCTGGTGAGCCGGAAGGTGTTGTTGCAGGACATGGCCGGGATGCGTTTGTTCGAATTGCGCGACAGCCTGAAGGAGCGGCCGGCCGATGCGACGGTCGCGTTCCGCACGGCTCCCCAGCCCAAGTTCAACAAGAATTTCGAATTGCTGGCCGACGACATCATTTCCAACGGACAGCGCGGTTATAAAACCTATATCCTGTCGGAAAACCGGGCGCAGCTCGAACGGCTGGAGAACATTTTCTACCAGTCGGGGCGTAAGGAGGCGCAGATCAACCCCCTGCCGATCACGCTGCATGAGGGTTTCATCGATCACGACCTGAAACTTTGTTTCTATACCGACCATCAGATTTTCGACCGCTACCAGCGCTATCGGATCAACGGCGAGATCAAGCGCGACGAGCAGATGACCGTCGCAGAGTTGAATCAGCTCCGCATGGGCGATTATGTGGTACATATCGATCACGGCGTGGGGCGTTTCGGCGGTCTGGTCAAGATCAACGAGAACGGCAAGGTACACGAGGCCATCAAGTTGATTTATAAAGATAACGATGTTTTGTTCGTGCATGTGCACGCCTTGCACCGTATTTCGCGCTACAAGAGCGGCGAAGGCGAAGCGCCCAAAATCTACAAATTGGGCAGCGGAGCCTGGCAGAAGCTCAAGACCGCGACCAAGAAGGCCGTCAAGGACATCTCGCGCGAACTGATCGCCCTCTATGCCAAGCGCAAGGCCAGCAAGGGATTTGCCTTTTCGCCGGATACTTATTTGCAGCAGGAGCTGGAAGCCTCGTTCATGTGGGAGGATACGCCCGACCAGCAGACCGCGACGCAGGCCGTCAAGCGGGACATGGAGTCCGATCAGCCGATGGACCGTTTGATTTGCGGCGACGTGGGCTTCGGCAAGACCGAAGTGGCGATCCGAGCGGCGTTCAAGGCTGCGACCGACGGCAAGCAGGTGGCCGTGCTGGTGCCTACGACGATTCTGGCCCTGCAACATTACCGCTCCTTCGTGCATCGGCTCCGGGATTTTCCCGTGAAGGTCGAATACCTCAATCGGACCAAGTCTTCGAAAGAGACGTCCCGTATTCTCTCCGAGCTGGCCGAGGGGCGCATCGACATCCTGATCGGTACGCACAAGATCCTGGGCAAGCAGGTGAAATTCCACGACCTGGGATTGCTTATCATCGACGAGGAGCAGAAGTTCGGTGTGGCGGCCAAGGAGAAGCTGACGCAGATGAGCGTCAATGTCGATACGCTGACCCTCACCGCAACGCCGATTCCCCGCACGCTGCAATTCTCGCTCATGGGGTCGCGCGACCTCTCCGTCATCTCGACGCCGCCGCCCAACCGACAGCCGATCATTACCGAATCGCATCTCTTTTCGGAGGAGATTATCCGCGACGCAGTCAATGCCGAGCTGGATCGGGGCGGACAGGTCTATTTCGTCCACAACCGGGTGGAGGATCTGATGACGCTTCAGGGTATGGTAACTCGGCTCTGCCCCCGGGCACGAGTGGGGATCGGTCACGGCAAGATGCCGGCCGAACAGCTCGAAAAGCTGATTATGGATTTTATCTACGGGGAGTTCGACGTGTTGATTTCGACCACGATCGTCGAAAACGGCATCGACATTCCCAACGCCAATACGATCATCGTCAATAATGCCCAGAATTTCGGCTTGAGCGATCTTCATCAGTTGCGCGGACGTGTGGGCCGCGGCAGCCAGCGGGGGTATTGCTACCTGCTTTCGCCCGGCGACGAGCTGCTTACTCCGGATGCCCGGCGGCGCCTGCGGGCCATTGAGGAGTTCTCGGATCTGGGGTCGGGATTCAATATCGCCATGCAGGATCTCGACATTCGGGGCGCCGGCAATCTGTTGGGCGCCGAGCAGAGCGGCTTTATCGCTGACATCGGTTTCGAAACCTACCAGAAGATCATGCAGGAGGCGATCGCCGAACTCCGCTCGGAGGGACTCGAGATGCCCGGCATGAGCGATGCCGAGCAGGGCGTGGTCGATAAGATGAGCTATATTTCGGACAGCGTGATCGAAATCGACGTCGAGGCCGAGCTGCCCGACTCCTACGTGCAGCAGCCCGCCGAGAAGCTGCGCTTGTACCGGGAGCTGGATACGGCTCGCAACGAGGAGATGCTCAAGAGTTTCGAGGCCAAGCTGATCGACCGCTTCGGTCCGTTGCCCCGGCCCGCTGCCGAGCTGCTCAATGTGGTTCGCCTGCGGTGGGAGGCCGTGCGGCTGGGTATGGAGCGCGTGAAGGTCAAAAACGGCTTGATGATCGTCCATTTCGTAGGCGACGACGATTCTCCTTACTACAAGAGCGATACGTTCATGGAGCTTTTGCGCAAAGTGACGCAGCGCCCCGACCGATTTGTTCTCAAGCAACACAATAATCGCCTGGCGATGACCGTTAGGGGGATTAAGGATGTCGCAGCGGGATACGAGGTGCTTAAATCTTTGTAGAAAGAGCTGGGGAGTATAATCATAATGTTTTGATGTATGGACTTGCCCGAACGCGACCGATATGCCTCGTCTTTTTCCCGAAGTTCCTCCCTCGGGAGAAGGCCGGAGGACGGCATAACGCTCCGCAGGGTTGTGGGGTGCCGCCGAAATCGGTAAGAGAACGGTCGTGGTAACCGAAAAGTATATAACTGCTATAAAAACTGAATCCGGACGGTTGTGAACGATTCGTGCCGCAGTGAACTTGGAGAACGGCCGTGCCGGACGGAAAGAACGAAGCAAAAAATTCAACGATGAACCTGACGATCGACATGGGTAACACGCGGGTCAAGTACGCTGTATTTGACGGCGGTACCGTCGTTTCCGACGGATGTTCGGAAGAGTTCGACGAGGCGGTGATAGATCGGATTCTTGCTGCTCATCCCGGTATTACGCAGGCTATTGTTGCGACTACGCGCGGTCCGGTCGATGACACCGTCGCGCTGGTGCGTCGCCGCATCGGGCGCTGTCTGCGGCTCTCTCCGCAACTTCCTCTTCCCATTCGTAACGGTTACACTACGCCCGAAACTCTTGGGGAGGACCGTCTTGCGGCTGCCGTCGGCGCTGCGTCGCTCTACCCGGGCCGCAATCTGTTGATCGTGGATTTCGGGACGGCCATTACCATCGATCAGGTTTCTGCCGACGGGGTTTTCCGGGGCGGTAATATTTCTCCCGGCGTACAGATGCGCTTCCGGGCCTTGCACGATTATACGGCGGCGCTTCCCCTGTGTGAATCCTGTGAGGACCAGACGCTTTTGGGGCGTTCGACCGTCGAGGCGATCCGGCAGGGCGTGATGAACGGCATCGCCTTCGAAATCGAGGGGTATATCGCCCGGCTGTTTCCGGAAATCGATGCGTTGTCGATAATTTTTACCGGCGGGGATGCAAAATTCTTTGTTAAACGAATTAAAAATACGATATTTGCACATTGTGATTTGGTCTTTCTGGGGCTGAACCGAATTTTAGAGTATAATGCAAGTGAAGAAAGCCGCCGTTAAACTGTGCCTCGCGCTGGCCGTCATTGTACCGTGCATGGCATGGGGACAAACCAGCAGTATCAACGCTTTTTCACCGTATTCGATGTACGGTCTGGGTGAACTGCGGACCCCGGGAACGCTTCAGACACGTTCGATGGGCGGTGTCGGCGTCGGTATGCGTAATGCGGCTGCTGTCAATTTGCTCAATCCGGCGGCTTACAGTGCCGTGCGCCCCAAGTCGTTCCTTTTCGATTTCGGTCTTGAAGGGCAGTGCTTTTACAATTCCCAGAAATATTACGGGCAGACGCTCAATACAAGTTATTATACGGTCAATTTCCACGACATTGCGTTTCAGTTGCCGATTGCCAAGCATTTGGGGTTGGGCTTCAGCCTGACGCCTTACAGCAGCGTCGGTTACCGGATGAAACAGGAGGTGGACGACGATGAAATCTGGGGTAATATCGGCCGCGTGCAGTACCAGTGGGACGGCGACGGCGACGTGACGGAGGTGAAGCTCGGTCTGGGCTGGGAGATCTTCCGCGGATTCTCGATCGGAATAGCTGCCCAGTACTATTGGGGCGACATTCAGCGGATTTATAAAACCGCTATTTTGGAGAATATAACCGGAGGAGGTCTTATCGCAGACGCGACGGGAACCGAAACCTACAGCGTTTCCCGTTTTAAGGGACAGTTCGGCGTACAGTGGTCCCCGATCAGCAACCGTCGGCGTATTCTGACGATCGGTGCGACCTACGATATCGGCGGCGACTTGAATCCGAATGTGACGACGAAGGTGCAGACCGGCGATATTTTCAATACGGTCGCTATGGATATGGGAAATCGTCTGGGGCTCAAGCTGCCCCAGCAGGTTGCCGTAGGTATTTATTACAACACGCCTAAAATAGCTGTGGGGGCGGATTACGTCTATCAGGACTGGCGAAGCGGCAATTCTCGGTTGGTCGAGAAATCCGCAGCCGGTTTCGATGTGGCTTACCGGAACACGAATACGGTTAAACTCGGGGTCGAATACACCCCCAATAAAGCGGATGTACGCAGCGCATTGAAACGCTGGTCCTACCGGGCCGGAGTTCGTTATGGTACCTATAACCAGACTTTCGGCGGAGTGGATGTCAATGAATACGCCGTGACGCTGGGCGTCGGTATTCCCCTGACGGTGTTGGGCGGCATATTGGGTGCGTCGTCGGTCGATCTGGGTGTCGAAGTCGGCGGACGCGGCAGTTTCAAGGCGATCAACGAACAGGTGAGTCTGGTTAAACAGACCTATTGCAAATTTTCGCTGGGTGTGACATTGTTCGGTGATTATTGGTTCGTTCGTCCGAAATACGATTAAACCACACATAAAAAATAAATTATAAAGAAGAATATGAATCGCATGAAAATTTTGCTGTCGGCAGTATTGGTGTTCGCTGCGACAGTTTCGATCGCCCAGGATTTCAGTGACCCTCGGTACGCTCCGTGGGGAGATACGCCCGAACAGCGTAAGCAAAACATTCTGACGAGCAACCTGCTGAAGGAAGCTGTCGATACCCGCGATTACGACGCAGCCGCTGTTTATTTCCGTACGCTTGCACAGGAGGCTCCTTCGGCTTTCGAAGCGACCTTTATTCGGGGGGCACAGGTTTATTCGAACAAGGTGCAACGCGCACAAGACCTGAATGAGAAAAAAGCTCTGCTCGATTCGCTGATGATGATTTACGACCTGCGTGTACAGTATTTTCCTTCCAGTCCCAATTACGGTACGGCTTATGTCCTTGACCGTAAAGCTCGTGAATACCTGACTTTCAATCCTTCCGACCGGGAAGGCGTGCGCAAGTTGTATAAGGAGGCGATCGAAGCCGGTTTGCAGAGCGGTTATGCTGCGCTGCCGGATGTCGCATTGGTGTATTTCAGCAATTTGTGCGATGATTATAAGATGGGCGAGGTCTATCCGGATGCCGTTTTGGATGAGTACGCTCGTCTGGCCCCGATTTTCGAGAGTGATGCTCCTGGAGTAAAGGAGGCGAAAACACAGTTCGATACTTGTTTTGCGGGTAGCGGTGCTGCCGATTGCGAGAACCTGGAGAAGATGTTCCGTCCGCGTATCGAAGCGGCTCCGGAGGATATGGAGTTGCTCAAGCAGACGGTTTCGCTGATGTCCCGTTCGCAGTGCAGTTCCGAATTTTTCCTTCAGATCGCCGAAAAATATTATGCGATGGAACCTTCTGCCCAGACGGCCATGATGCTGGCTCAAGGATTTCAAGAGCGGGGCGACTTCGCCAAATCGACTACTTACCTGCGTGAGGCGATTGCTGCCGAACAAGACGCCGTTCAGAAAGAATTGCTTCTGGTGCGTTTGAGTATGACCGAACTGGCAGCCAAGAATCCTACGGCGGCTGCAGTTGCGGCTAATGAGGCCAAGGCGCTGAATCCCAATAACGGTATGGCTTATTTCGCCCTGGCGCAGGCTTATGCGGCTTCGGCTGCATCTTGCTCCGGACTGGAGGGTCAGGCTATTTTCTGGGTCGCTTACGATACGATGACGCAGGCAGCCAACCTGCTTGCCAACGACGCCGATGCCGGCAATTTCGCTCAGACGGCGCGTGATGCGGCAGCAAACTACCGTCGCGGATTCCCGACTGCCGAGGAATGCTTCTTCAACGAATTGATGGAGGGTGCACGTTATACGATTACCTGCGGTCCGGCCCGCGGTATCGTGACGACCGTACGCCCCCGGTAGCGACATAGTTTGTACGAACGATGCTCCGAAGCATTCAACGATATGCACAGGTAGCACTTCTCATCGCGGGAAGTGCTATCTTGCTATATTCGTGCGACAAGGAGTCGGTGGCCGAAGAGCCTAACGATGAGGCTTTGATGACCGAGTACAGCGAGCATTTGACGATGACCAATACGGAGAACGGCCGGAAATCCTATGTTTTTACGGCTCCTTTGGTGGAAGGTTACTCTTTGGCAAAAGAGCCTTATCAGGAATTTCGCAAGGGCGTGGATATCGTGACATATCAGAAGGACAGTACCGGAGCGGTCGATGCTACGCTAACGGCTAACTATGCGATTCATTACGGGAATCGGAAATTATGGGAAGCCAAAGGAAATGTCGTAGTGAAAAAATCCAACGGACAGGAGCTCTACACCCAGCAGTTGTTCTGGAACGAGAAAACGCGCCGGATCTGGTCTAACGTCGATTCCAAGATCGTGGAAGAGAGCGGAAATTCCTACATCGTCGAAGGATTCGAGTCGGACGATCAGTTGAAAGACTGGAAATTTCGCCGAATCAAAGGGCGTATGTGGGTCAATATCGAGCCGACACGGGACGCGGATTCTACGTCGGTGAAACCCGTTGCGGACAATGTTTCCGCTGCGAAGGAGGCAGTTTCCGAACAGCCTGTCAAACCGGCCCGGCCGATACGGGGGAACGACCGGAAAATTCAACTGACTCCCGTAGAAAGTAACGATCGTTCCTTATGATAACTTCGGTGTTTATAATTCTGCTGATGTTGTTGCTTTCGGCTTTTTTTTCGGGGATGGAGATCGCTTTTACGAGCAAGAACCGCCTGAAACTGGAGATCGACCGGAAGCAGAGTCGGCTGTTCAATTTCATCGCCGACATTTTTGCCCGTCACCCCGGGCAGTACATCACGACGATCCTGGTCGGGAATAATATCGCCCTGGTTATCTATTCGCTCTATATGTCGCTGTTGTTGCGCTCGCTCGCGGCGGCAGTGGGTTGGACGGAGATCGCTCGCGGCGGGTCCGTCGTTCTGGAAACGGCGGTTTCGACAATCATCATCATCTTCGTCGCCGAATTTCTCCCGAAATCCGTTTTCCGGAACAGCCCGAATTTTTATTACCGCCTGTTTGCTCCTGCGATCTATTTCTTTTATCTGCTGCTTTTTCCGATCGCCAAGCTGACGACCTGGATTTCCCAGGGGATTTTGTGGCTGATGGGGCGTAAGCCGAAGGTTGCGATGATGGAGCCCATTTTCGACCGGACCGATCTGGCCAGCTTGTTCGAATCGGGGAAGCCGGAGGCGCAGCATGAACCGGATAATGAGATCAAACTCTTTCAGAATGCCCTGGATTTTGCCGATTTGCGCGTGAGGGATTGCATGGTTCCCCGTATCGATATGGAGGCGGTCGATATCGATGATACCTCGATCAAAGCGCTTACGGCGCGTTTTGTCGAGAGTAAGTATTCCCGTATTTTCGTCTGGAAAGAGAGTGTCGATAATATCGTCGGCTATGTCAATTCGAAGTCGCTGTTCCGGCATCCGACGTCGATCGATGAGGTGCTGATGGAGGTGCAATACGTCCCGGAGACGATGCCGTTGCAAGCACTCATGCAGCGGCTCATCCGTCATAAGAGCAATATTGCGGTCGTGATCGACGAGTTCGGCGGTACGGCCGGTATTATCTCTTTGGAGGATGTTCTGGAGCAGATTTTCGGCGAAATCGAAGACGAGCACGATGTGCCCGACCTTACGGAGAAACAGGTCGGCGATTCGGAATTTGTCCTTTCGTGCCGATTGGAAGTGGAATATCTCAATGAAAAATACGGGCTTGCCATACCCGAGAGTGACGAGTACGAAACGCTGGCCGGGTATATCATTTTCCGGTATGAAGGGCTGCCGGCGGCCGGAGAAACCGTGCGTTTCGAGCATCTTGAGATCAAGATTCTGCGCAGGACCCGTTCCCGGTTGGAGTTGGCGCGCGTGAAACGGTTGTAGTTTACGGGATATTTTCGACCGGTGAAGGGCAAGTGCGTTTTTTCGATATGCCGGATGCGGAAAATGACGAAAGAATTTGGTCGTTTATCATGGTTTTCAGAATATATTTATTATCTTTGAACACTCATTTTGAAACAATAAATTAAAATAGTTTATATGGCAAGTTTAAACACGTTACGGACCAGATTCGGTGTGGTTTTGTCGATTATCATCGCGTTTGCACTGCTGGCATTCATTCTCTCGCTTAAAACGGATATGGGACTTTCGGGTAACGACCCCAAGGTCGGTGTGATCGACGGTTCGAAGATCAGATATTCGGAATATATTGAGGTATACAACAACCTGAAAGACCAGAGCAACATCTCCGAAAGTAATGAAGAGCAGATGGATCAGTTGGCTGAAATGGCTTGGCAGACTCTGATTGCCAACCACGTGTACTTGCCCGGTTTCGAGAAGATGGGAATCTCGGTGACCGATGCCGAGCGTGAGGGACTTATCAGCGGCGAGTATTATTCCGGGACGATGGCTGCGGCTTTCACCGACCCCCGTACAGGACAGTACAGTGTGGAGGGTGTGAGTGATTTTATCGCCCAGGCAACCGGAAATCCCCAGATGCAATATATGTGGGGGGCTTTGGTCGGACAGGCTATGCGGGAGCGCGAAATCAATAAGTATAACGGCTTGGTCAAAGGCGGTGTATATGTCAATCGGCTGGAAGCGGAAGAAGGCGTCGATGCGCAGAATAAGACTTTCAGCGGTTCTTGGGTCGGCAAGCGTTATCACGATATGCCTGATTCTCTGTTCTCGGTTTCCGATTCCGAAATCAAGGCTTATTACAATAGCCATAAGGCCCGTTATGAGCAGAAACCTTCGCGCACGCTCTCTTATGTGGTGTTCGAAGTGGCTCCGAGTGCAGAGGATATGGCGACTTTGGAGAAGACCGTTCGGGAAGTCGGCGATGAATTTGCCGCGTCGGACGATCCGAAAGCATTTGCCAAGAATAACCGTTTCGGTAAAATTACAGACAATTATCGGTCGGTTGCCCAGCTTCTGGACGATGAGGCCGAAGCGCTGGCCAACGGCAAGCAGTATGGTCCCGTCCTGAAGAACGATACCTGGACGATGACCCGTGTCGTTGAAACTTTGAACGCTCCGGATTCCGTGGGCGTCCGCCATATTGTACTCACCTACGACCAACGCGACCTGGCCGACAGTCTGATGACGGCTTTGCGGCAAGGTGCGGATTTCGCACAGGCGGCTCGTACCCATTCGCTCTATATGCAGGATGCCGGAAATGGAGGCGATGCGGGCGTGATGCCTTTCTCTGCATTCCCGGACGAGCTTTCGGGACTTCTTTCGACGGCTAAGCAGGGGGATATTCTCCGTGTCGAAGTGGGTGACGTTATTCAGATTTTACAGGTTTATCGTCTGGACAAACCTTCGAAGCACATGCGCCTTGCGACGATCACTTATCCTGTTGAGGCTTCGTCGGCGACCCGTCGCAATGTGCATAGTCAGGCAAGTCTTTTCTCTGTCGAGGGCAAGGGTTCTGTCGATGCGTTCAACGAGGCAGCGAATAAGGGAAACCTCACTCCTCGTGAAGCGAAACTCACGCAGGGTGACCGTCTGCTGCAGGGACTGGCTGATTCGCGTGAATTGGTGCGCTGGGCATACGATGCCAAGGTGGGCGCGATTTCCGAGATTTTCCCTGTGGGTGATGACTATGTGGTCGCAGTGGTAACTGAGATCGACAATGAGGATTATACGCCGATCGAGAAAGTAGCGAACAATATTCGCCAGACGCTTATAACCGATAAGAAGTTTGAAAAGATCGTCAGCGAAATGAAGGGTTCGACTATCGAAGAGGTCGCCCAAAACCTTGGTACCGAAGTCGTTCCTTTCGAAGATGTCCGTTACGGATCGTTCTTTATCCGTAACATGGGTGTCGAGCCTCGTGTGATCGGAGCGATTACCGCAACGGAGCAGACGAATACGCTGTCCGAGCCGGTCAGGGGAAATGTAGGTGCTTATGTTTTCGTGGTGACGGATATTCAGGAGGCGGAAACTCCGCAGAGTATCGAAGCTGAAAAGGTACGTGCCGAGGCGTCGTCGCAGGGGATGATTCAGCGTCGTCTGTTCGATTTCCTGGAGCAGATGTCGAATGTGGAGGACTTGCGCGGCAAGTATTTTTAACCGTTACCGGTAGATTTTTTCCGGAATAGTTCCGGCCGAAAAAGAGGGATGTAGCTTATACATTCCTCTTTTTTATTGTCGTTATTGCGATGGCATAGGGGGATGACTTCTCTTCTTAAAAGCGATAAGAGCCGGTTTCCTGACTTCTCTTTTGTGAGGTGCTCGGAGTGGTAGTCCGGCCAATCCGCCGTTCTCTTTTTCCGCATCTTCGAAATGTCCGTGATTTTATCGTATATTCCGGAAGTCTTCGGGGCTGGGGGAGGAGAACGACGGCCTCGGCAGTCGAGGTTTTTGCCGGATAGGTGTTTGCGGTATGAAATCGGCTGTTTTCGAGAGCCGGGGGGGGGAGGATATTCGCTGTCTGTCTAACGGGAAATATGGCCTACAAACATAATTTGTAGGGTTTGTGGAAATGGCACTGTGACAGCATGTATTCGGTCGTTGTTTGAGATCCGCCGCTGTATTTGCGCGGACTCTGGATGTGAGGCCGGCGATGGAATTATGAAGGTCGATGGCAAAGTTCTTTTTCGGTCGGCCGGTTCGCTTCCCCCCCCCATTAAAAAGCCCCGCATCAAAAGATGCGGGGCTTTGATAATAACAGAGGAGTGATCCGGATTATTTCTGCTCGTCGAGCAGGATCTCCATGATCTTGATCGCTGCGGTCGCAATCGGGGTACCGGGGCCGAAGATGGCGGCGGCACCGTCACGATACAGCTCATCGTAATCCTGTGCCGGGATCACACCGCCGACGATGACGATGATATCCTCGCGGCCCAGTTTCTTGAGTTCGGCGATGATCTGCGGAACGAGCGTCAGGTGGCCGGCGGCCAGCGACGATACGCCCACTACGTGAACATCGTTCTCGACAGCTTGTTTGGCTGCCTCCTCGGGAGTCTGGAACAACGGACCCATATCGACATCGAAGCCGATGTCGGCGTAACCGGTCGCAACGACTTTGGCGCCACGATCGTGTCCGTCCTGACCGAGTTTGGCGATCATGATGCGCGGCTGGCGGCCCTCCTTCTTCGCGAATTTGGCAACCAGTTCCTTCGCGTGTTCGAATGCGGGATCTGATTTCACTTCTGAACTATATACACCTGAAATGGAACGAATAACTGCTTTGTAACGTCCTACGACCACCTCGCAGGCATCCGAAATCTCGCCCAGCGAAGCGCGTACCTTGGCGGCCTCGATAGCGAGTTCCAGCAGGTTGCCCTTGCCGGTCTTGACGCATTCGGTGATGGCCTCGAGCGCCTTCTTCACGGCTGCTTCGTCGCGGTTTGCACGCAACTCCTTCAGACGTTTGATCTGGCTCTCGCGTACGGCCGTGTTGTCCACAGCCAGAATATCGATCGGAGCTTCGTGATCCAGACGGTATTCGTTTACGCCGATGATCTTCTCGATGCCCGAGTCGATGCGGGCCTGCTTGCGGGCTGCCGCCTCCTCGATACGCATCTTCGGAATACCGGTTTCGATGGCCTTGGCCATACCGCCCAGCTTCTCGACCTCCTCGATACGCTCCCAGGCCTTGTGGGCGATCTCGTTGGTGAGGGTTTCGATGTAGTAGGAACCCGCCCAGGGATCTACTTCGCGGCAGATGTTGGTTTCCTCCTGGATGTAGATCTGGGTGTTACGGGCGATACGTGCCGAGAAGTCCGTCGGCAAGGCGATCGCCTCGTCCAGTGCGTTGGTGTGCAGCGACTGGGTGTGGCCCAGAGCGGCTCCCATCGCCTCGATAGCCGTACGGGCTACGTTGTTGAACGGATCCTGCTCGGTGAGTGACCAGCCCGAGGTCTGGCTATGCGTACGCAGCGCCAACGATTTCGGGTTCTTGGGGTTGAATTTTTTGACGATCTTCGCCCAGAGCATACGTGCCGCACGCATTTTGGCGATCTCCATGAAGTGATTCATGCCGATCGCCCAGAAGAACGACAGACGGGGTGCGAAAGCATCCACCGACATACCGGCTGCAACGCCCGCACGCAAGTACTCCAGACCGTCGGCCAGCGTGTAGGCCAACTCGATGTCGGCCGTGGCGCCTGCCTCCTGCATGTGGTAGCCGGAGATCGAAATCGAGTTGAACTTCGGCATGTTCTTCGAAGTGTATTCGAAGATATCGGCGATGATCTTCATCGAGAATTTCGGCGGATAAATATAGGTGTTGCGCACCATGAACTCCTTGAGGATGTCGTTCTGGATCGTACCCGACAGTTGATCGAGGGTGCATCCCTGCTCCAGACCGGTCACGATGTAGAACGCCAGGATCGGCAGCACGGCGCCGTTCATGGTCATCGACACCGACATCCGATCCAGCGGAATGCCGTTGAAGAGCACCTTCATATCCTCCACCGAGCAGATCGACACGCCGGCCTTACCGACGTCGCCCACTACGCGCGGGTGATCGGCGTCGTAGCCGCGGTGTGTCGCCAGGTCGAATGCCACCGACAGACCCTTCTGTCCGGCAGCCAGGTTGCGGCGATAGAATGCGTTGGACTCTTCGGCCGTCGAGAAACCGGCGTATTGGCGGATGGTCCAGGGACGCATCACGTACATCGTCGAATAGGGGCCGCGGAGGAACGGTGCGATACCTGCCGCATAGTTCAGGTGCTCCATCTCCTCCAGATCCTTTGCCGAGTAGGAGCCCTTGACAGGTATCTGCTCGGCAGTCAGCCACGGTTCGGTTTGGCCGCAGCCTTTCGAAGCGCAGCAGCTCTTCTGCTCGCCTCCGTCATATGTTAAATCTGAAAATTTTGCTCTCATGACTTTTGCTTTTTAGATACCCATTTCTTTGAGGTAGAACTTCAGTGTTTCGAGTACGTTGCTCTTGACGTTGATGAAATTCTTGATGCCCTGGGCTTCCAGTTCGGGCATACATGCCGGAGCGCCCGCAACCACTAGGATCGCCTTGTCGCCGAGCAGCTCTTTCACTTTGGGAGCCGCCTCTGCGTAGTCGTCGTCCGATGCGCAGACTACGACGATCTCGGCTTTCGATTCCAGAGCGGCCTTGACGCCCTCTTCGATCGACTTGAAGAACGTGTTGTCGATTACTTTGATGCCGGCGCATGCGAAGAAGTTGCAGGAGAACTGGGCACGGGCACGGGCCATAGCCAGGCTGCCGCAGGTCAGCATGAACGCCTTGGGCGCCTTGCCGCTGCGGTCCACGTGCAGACGCATGGCTTCGAATGCCATGGAGCCACGATAGGGAGCCAGCGTGTTGCCTTCGCTCACGGGGCGGGTTACGGCGGCTTCGGTCAGCTCCTTGCCGGCGACCTCCGTAAAGTTGGGGTATTGGTTGGCGCCCAGCAGGATTTCGCGGCGTGTTGCGATGTTCTTGTCCTTGGCTGCGGCCGATGCCTTGACGCGCTCTACGATGAAGCCGCTTTCATAGGCTGCGGTGTAGCCGCCCTTCTCCTCGATTTCGCGGAAGAGTTTCCACGCCTCGTTGGCGATCGAGTCGGTGAGGTTTTCGATGTAGTACGAACCGCCGGCCGGATCGACGACCTGATCGAAGTGCGACTCGTGTTTGAGCAGCAGTTCGACGTTGCGGGCGATGCGCATCGAAAATTCGTTGGGATCTTCGTATGCCTTGTTGAAGGGAGTCACCTCGAGCGAGTGTACGCCGGCGATCGATGCCGACATCGCTTCGGTCGTGCCGCGCAGCATATTGACGTAGGGGTCGTATGCCGTCTGGTTCCACGTCGAGGTCACGGCGTGCGTGAACATCTTGCAGGGACAGTTCTTCACGGGATTATAGGCTTTCACGATGTTGGCCCACAACATACGGCCTGCACGCAATTTGGCGATTTCCATGAAGTAGTTCGAGGTGATGGCCTGCGAGAAACGGATCTTTTTGGCGGCCTCTTCGATCGTGAAGCCCATATCCATCAGGCGTACCAGGTAGTCGTGACCGGCAGCGAGCGAGAAGGCGAGCGCCTCGACGATCGTCGAGCCGGCGTTGCTGAAGATTTCGCCCGATACCGTGATTACGCGGATACCTTTGTAGGCTTTGGTTTTCCGAACCAGGTCGGCGATCTTTTCGAAACACTTGGCACCGTTCTCCGAACAGAAGCTGCCTTTCGAGGTCAGTTTCTTGACCAGCGGGTCGATGCAGAAATTGATGTGCACCTCTTCCGCAGGCAGTTGCTCCTTTTCGATCTTCGCGATCACCAACTCTGCCACATGGGCGGTTTTACTGCCGCTGAAGGTAATTTCGACTGCAGGGATATGAATATCCTTGAGCAGCGTATTCAGATCTTCTGCGGAGAAGGTCTCCGGAACGATCTGGAATTCGATCGAATCGACGCCCGCATTGAGGATCTTGAGCGCGATGGCGTTCGCCTCCTTGGGGCAATTGACGATGACCGTCTGGTGGATCTTCCAGCGGTTGTGGGCGCGGGTGCCCCGCACGTAGGGGAAAACCCCGGCTTCGGAGCCGAGGAACTTCAGTCCGGCGAGGTTTTCAGCCCGGTAGTAGGGACGGACGTTGAAACCTTCCGGCGTTTTCCACACCAATTTACGCTCGTAGTCCGCACCTTTGAGGTCGGCCTTGATTACCTCCTCCCACTGCTCGGTCGAAACCGGCGGAAATTCGGTAAACAACTTTTCACGTTTGGTAGTTGCCATAATAAATTAGAGATTAGTATTGAAATATGTTCAATTGCTTTTAAACTGCCCGTAAAGATATAAAATAATTGCCGGATTGTAAGCAAGAAATGCGGAAAATAGCCGGTTTGTACCAACGAAGGCTCTTTCCGGCGGAGGTTTCGGAAATGCCCGGATCACGAATGGGATGATTTTGCGAAAAATGCTGTTTTTCGCAAAATAACGTCTGAAATCGACTGGTGTGATGAATTTTTAAGCTATTTTTTCGGGAAAAGTTGTTTTTTTATTGGTTTTTTTGAAAAATATTCGATTTTTTTGGGGAGATGTGGTTTTTTGTGCGTTTTTGTCGTGTCGAATATTTATCTTTGTGCGCAGAAAGGATGCCGTTCGTCATCCGGGCGGAAATGTACGGGTTTTACGGTATTCCGAGTTCATAATTCGAATTGATCCCATGTCATTGCTCCGATTCAAAATGGTGGAGGCGGCCATCAATCACAAAGCCGTCGAAGTGAAGGCTCCCGAGGGAAGTCCTTCCGAGTATTTCGGTACGAAGGTATTCGGCCGCGAGGCCATGCGCCGGTATCTCAACAAGACGGTTTATGCCCAACTGCTCGATACGATGCAGCGGGGGACGCCGCTGACGCTCGAAGTCGCCGACGGCGTGGCTGCCGGAATGCGCCAGTGGGCGCTCGACCACGGCGCCGACCACTATACGCATTGGTTTCAGCCTCTCACGGGCGGTACGGCCGAGAAGCACGACGCCTTTGCCGAGCCGGACGGCTGCGGGGGTGTACTCGACGAATTTTCCGGCAAGGTGCTTGTCCAGCAGGAGCCCGATGCGTCGTCGTTTCCGAACGGCGGTATCCGCAACACGTTCGAGGCACGGGGTTATTCGGCGTGGGACCCCACCTCGCCGGCCTTCATCGTGGGCGGTACGCTCTGCATCCCGACCGTCTTCATCGCCTATACGGGCGAGGCGCTCGATTATAAAGTGCCTCTTCTGCGGTCGATTTCGGCCGTGAATAAGGCTGCGACCGAGGTGTGCCGCTACTTCGACAAGGAGGTGAACCGGGTGATTCAGTATTTGGGTTGGGAGCAGGAATATTTCCTGGTGGACGAAAGCCTTTGGGCCGTACGGCCCGACCTGATGCTGACGGGCCGTACGCTCATGGGGCATGAATCGGCCAAGAACCAGCAGTTGGAAGATCACTATTTCGGCGCGATCCCCACGCGGGTCATCGCTTTCATGGCCGATCTCGAATACGAATGCCTGAAATTGGGCATTCCGGTCAAGACTCGTCACAACGAGGTGGCTCCCAATCAGTTCGAACTGGCTCCCGTGTACGAGGAGTGCAACCTGGCCAACGACCACAACCAGCTGTTGATGACCATCATGGACAAGATCGCCCGCCGTCATAATTTCCGGGTGTTGCTGCATGAAAAACCTTTCAAGGGAATCAACGGTTCGGGCAAACACAACAACTGGTCGCTGGGAACCGATACGGGCGTCAATCTGCTCAGTCCGGGTAAAACCGCATCGGAGAATTTGCAGTTCATTACCTTCCTGGTGAACGTAATTGCAGCCGTGCACAAGCATAACGGTTTGCTGAAGGCGGCCATTATGAGTGCCACCAACTCCCACCGCCTGGGGGCCAACGAGGCGCCTCCGGCCATTATTTCGACCTTTCTCGGTACGCAGGTTTCGGCCGTACTCGATAAACTCGAGGCCAGCCGCAGCGACTCGGTGATCCGGTTCAACGCCAAGAACGTCTTCAAGATGAGCGGTATTTCGCACATTCCGACTTTGTTGCGGGACAATACCGACCGCAACCGTACTTCGGCGTTCGCCTTTACCGGCAACCGCTTCGAGTTGCGTGCCGTCGGATCTTCGGACAATTGCGCCGAGGCGATGATCGTACTCAATACCATTGTTGCGGACGAGCTTACGGCGTTCCGCGAGCGTGTGGATGCGCGTATCGAGGCCGGAGTCCGGAAGGAGAAGGCGATTTACGAAGAACTTAAAAGCATGATCCGCTCTTCGCAGGCGATCCGCTTCGACGGCAACGGTTACTCGGAGGAGTGGCGTGCGGAGGCGGCGCGGCGCGGACTCGACTGCGAGACCTGTGCCCCGCGCGTGTTCGACCGCTACCTCGACCGGGCGTCCATCGAGATGTTCGCCCGTATGGGTGTATTATCGAAGGTGGAACTCGAAGCCCGTACGGAAGTGAAATGGGAGACCTATATCAAGAAGATCCAGATCGAAGGCCGCGTGTTGGGCGATCTGACGATGAACCATATCGTCCCGATCGCTTCGCGTTACGAAGCCCTCCTGCTGGATAAGGTCTATAAGATTTTGCAGATCGGACAGGGCCTGGACGCTTCGGCGGATATCGACCTGATCAAGCGTATTCAGCAGCATACGGCTCTGATCCAGCAGTTGACCCACGATATGATCGAAGCCCGCAAGGTGGCCAACAAGATCGAGGATCAGCGGGAGAAGGCGCTCGCGTACCACGATACGGTGGCGGTCTATTTCGACCAGATCCGCAAACACGTGGATCGTCTGGAGGAGATCGTGGACGACCAGATGTGGCCGCTGCCCAAGTACCGGGAGCTGCTGTTCCTGCGGTAGTTGCTTCGGCTTGCCGCTTCTGCGGGCGGAAACGATAATCGGGATAATCCGGCGGATTTGCCGGATTATTTTTTAACTTTGTATGCCTCGAAAACTTCGGGGCAGAATCAATGTAGGGATTTATGTATCGCAACCTGAGTGAATTTATCGCCCGCCTGGAGCGGGAAGGCGAATTGCAGCGCGTGAGCGTGCCGGTGGATCCGGTGTATGAGATCGCCGAGATTACCGACCGCATGTCCAAGCAGCCGGACGGCGGCAAGGCGCTGTTGTTCGAGCAGACGGGGACGCCGTTTCCCGTGCTGACCAATATGATGGGTTCCGATCGTCGGATGGCGATGGCGCTCGGCGTGGAGTCGCTCGACGAACTGACGCGACGGCTCGATGATTTGTTGCAGCAGGCCGTCACGCCGAAAAATTCGCTCCTGGATAAACTGCGGATGTTGCCTTTGCTGGCCGAGATGTCGCGCTGGCTGCCGCGTACCTCGTCGTCGCGGGGCGAATGTCAGCAGGTCGTGCTGCAGGGGGAGGAGGCGTCGCTCGATGCGCTGCCGGTGCTCAAGTGCTGGCCGTGCGACGGCGGACGCTTCGTGACGCTGCCGCTGGTGCATACCCTCGATCCCGAAACGGGAATCCGCAACGTGGGCATGTACCGGCTGCAACTGTTCGACGCCCGCACGACGGGCATGCACTGGCACCTGCACAAGACCGGAGCCCGTCATTACGAAGGTTACAGGCGTGCCGGGCGGCGGATGCCCGTGTCGGTAGCGTTGGGCGGCGATCCGGCTTATACGTATGCTGCGACGGCTCCGATGCCGGACAACATGGACGAATACCTGCTGGCGGGGTTCCTGCGCCGGCGCCCGGTGAAACTGGTGAAATGTATCACCAACGATATTTATGTGCCGGCCGACTGCGATTTCGTGATCGAAGGGTATGTCGATCCGTCGGAGCCGAAGACGGTGGAAGGGCCTTTCGGCGACCATACGGGTTTTTACTCGCTGACCGATGAATATCCCCGCTTCCATGTGACGGCCGTCACGCGGCGGCGCGATGCCGTTTATCCTGCGACGCTGGTGGGCATTCCTCCGCAGGAGGACGCCTATATCGCCAAGGCCACCGAGAAAATTTTCCTGGCTCCGATCCGGCTGGCCGTACAGCCTGAAGTGAAGGAGCTGACGATGCCTGTTTTCGGTACGGCGCACAATTTGGCCGTAGTGTCGATCGACAGACGCTACCGGGGACAAGCCCATAAAGTAGCGCAGGGACTCTGGGGGGCCGGGCAGATGATGTTCAATAAATACCTCGTCATTACGGGCGAGGATTGCGACGTGCATGATCCGGACCGGTTGGCCGCCTTGTTGCGCCGGGCCGAGTTTCCGCGCGATTTGATTGTAAGCGAGGGAATTTACGACGTACTCGACCATGCGACTGTGACATCCGGGTTCGGCGGTAAACTGGCGTTCGACCTGACGGAGATCGATCCGTCCGCTCCGGCGGAGGCCGTTCGGGTGCCGGAGCGGTTCGAGCTGACACCCGGTCTGGTCGAGGTCGCGGACGGACTTGCCGGGAAGTGGGGAGCCTTGCTGCTCTTTGCCGATGATACGGTGGAACAGAAGCCGGATCTGGCCGCTTTCCTTGCCCGAAATCCGTGCCGGGGGATTCGCTATGCCGTTCTTTTCGACGGACATGCCCGGACGATGCGCCCGGACGAGCTGCTGTGGCTCCCGCAGCCAATACCGATCCCCGGCGGGATGTGGAGTGCCGCGACGGTGTGCTGTGCGCGGATGCCCGGAGCAAGCGGCCCGGAATTGCGGGCAACCCTTCGCGTTTTCCCAATGTGGTGACTTCGCTGCCCGAGGTCGTTCGGAAGGTGGACGAACGTTGGGTGGAATATGGTTTGGGTGAGCGGCTCGAGTCGCCTTCCGACCGTTACCGGGCGTTGTTGTTGTCCGACAAAGCTGCGTGGTAGAGGATGGCCGGATTTTTCCAGATGCGTGAGCGCCGGGCGCTCGTGGTGTTTCTCCTGCTGGCGGGAGTGTTCGTTGCCGGGCTGCTCCTGGCCGAACGGCGGAAGAGCGCGGTATCCGCCGACAGGGTGGAGGCGGAGATGGAAGCGACGGTTGCGGCGGACTCCGTGAGGCTGTTCGAGTTCGATCCCAATACGGTGGAGTATGCCGATCTGCGGCGGCTGGGACTCTCGTCCCGCATGGCGGTCAGCCTGCTGAAGTACCGCGCAGCGGGCAAGGTGTTTCGGATCCCCGAGGATGTGGCTACCTGCTACGGCATGACCGATTCGGTCTATTTTATTCTGGAACCCTATATTCGGATCGGACGCGAGTATGCGCTGACACCTTCTCCGCGTCGGGAATATCGGGAGTATGTCCCGCAGGAGCCGAGGAGGATCGTGCCCCGCGAACGATTCAGGATCGATACGGTGTCCGCATCCTATCTCGCGTCGCTCGGTTTTTCCGTCCGTCAGGCCGAGGCCATTGTCCGTTATCGGGATCTTTACGAAGGTCTTCGGGACGAAGCGGGTTTTCGGGCTTGCTATATGATCGCTGATTCGGTGGCCGATCTTTTGCTCCCCTATGTAATTTTTCCGAAACCGGAGCCCGTTCGCTCCGGATTGATCGAGCTCAACGGGGCCGATTCGGCGACCTTACGCTCGGTAGTCGGGATCGGTGAGAAGAGCGTCATGGCCATTATTCGATACAGGGAGCGGCTCGGCGGATTTTACAGCGTGGATCAGTTGGCCGAGGTTCCGCAGGTCACGGAGTCCAATTTCGAGCGGATCGTGAAACAAATTTACTGCGATAGTTTCAAAATTCGAAAAATTGATATTAACTTTGCACCTCCGAGTACGCTCAAGGGGCATCCTTATTTGCCGCCCGCCGTATTTAGGAAGTTATTTAGTAAAAGACAATTGAAAGGAGGTTGGAGTACCGTCGAAGAGTTGGTTGAAGAGCACATATTAACCCCGCGTGAGGCCGAGCGATTGGCCCCGTATCTTCGGTTTACGGTACGAGAAGCCTCGAAAGACATACCGAACGGGGAGTCGGCGTCGTCCGGATGGAGTCCCGCCCCGATACAAGACACGATCCATTAGAAATTAGAGTAAAAAACAATAAAAAAAGCAACGAATTATGATTATCATGCCGGTAAAAGAGGGCGAGAACATCGAGAAGGCCCTCAAGAAATTCAAACGTAAATACGAGCGTACGGGTGTTCTGAAGGAGCTTCGTCGTCGCCAGTATTTCACCAAACCTTCGGTTGCGAAGCGTATCGCCATGCAGCATGCCATTTACGTAGAGAAGCTGCACCGCGACGAGGAATAGGAAGATTTTTCCATATCTTAATTCTGATAATAGACAAGAATTTTTTATCTTGTCTATTATTTTTTTGTTGTTTTACAGCGGGTTGCTCTCTGTTTTTCCTGCAAAACTAAATTTTTTAGTTTGAAAACTATAAAAAATAGTTGTATGTGAAATTTTTTTAGTTATCTTTGTTTCAGAAGATTTTTGTGCAGGAGCCGGCAATGCGGAGCTGTGCTGCCGTTTGTGCAGGTCCTGTTTCGTTCGACTTTAACCGACATCGACTATGGAAAAGCTGACACCCAGAGAAGAGGAGCTGATGCGTTGTTTCTGGACGCGGGGCCCGTTATTCGTGCGCGAACTGGTTGCGCTCTGGCCCGAACCGAAACCTCATTTCAATACGTTATCGACGATGGTGCGTGGCCTCGAGGCGAAAGGGTACGTCGGACACAAGGCCTATGGCGGCACCTACCAGTATTATCCGCTCGTCAGCGAGGAGGAGTTCAGCCGCAAGACGCTGAAGGGCGTGGTGAGCAAGTATTTCGACAATTCCTACCTCGGGGTGGTTTCGTCGCTCGTACGGGAGGAGAAAATCTCCGTGGACGATCTGCGCGACCTGATCCGGCAAATTGAAAGTCAAACCGAAAAACGATAGTCCTATGCCGACCTTTCTGCTTTACAGTCTGAAGGCTGCGGGATGCCTGGCGGTCTTCTACCTGTTTTACAAGTTGTTGTTGAGCCGCGATACGCTGCATCGGATGAACAGGGTGTTGTTGTGCGGAGTGTTGCTGCTGTCGTTTTTGCTGCCTTTGTGTGTAATTACCGTCGAGAAGGAGTTGCCCGGGGTATCCGCCGCCGGGATCGACGTGATTCCGGAAAATTATTTCCGGCGGGACATGGTATTCGAAAACCGAATCCCCGACGATACCCGGGACCTGATGATAATAGAGGAGCCGGAGCCTGCTCCCGAACCGTTCGACTGGGGCGTTTTGCTCGGAATCATCTATTTTGCAGGGATGTTTGCGACGTTGGGATGGACCGTATGCAACATCGTGCGGGTTGTGCGAATGACGCGCCGCGGCCGGCGTATACCGCTTGGAAACGGGAGCGTTTTGGTGTTGTCGGACCGGATTCGAGCTCCGTTCAGTTGGATGAGATACGTGGTGATGTCCGAGGAGGATTATGCCTGCGGCGGAGGGACGATCCTCGTGCATGAACAGGCGCATCAGCGGTTGGGCCATTCGTGGGACCTGCTGCTGGTCGATTTGCTGGGGTGTTTGCAGTGGTTCAACCCCGCGATGTGGCTGTTGCGTGTGGAACTGCGTGCTGTGCACGAGTACGAGGCCGACGAGCAGGTGCTCCGCTGCGGGGTCAATGCGAAAGATTATCAGATGCTGTTGATAAAAAAGGCCGTTGGCGGGAGGTGGTACTCAATTGCCAACAGCCTTAATCATAGTAACCTTAAAAACCGAATTACCATGATGTTGCGTAAACGATCATCGAGGTGGGCCAGGGCCAAGGCGCTCTATGTCCTGCCGCTTGCGTGCCTGGCGCTCGGCGCTTTCGCACAGACCTCCTATGTTCTTCCGGAGGACAAAACTACGAAAAATTCCGGAAACGGTGAAATGCCTCTTCCTGCTGGTGCGGACGACCGTATGGTCGGTACACCGGAAGGGGGAATGCCACCGGTCGAAGGCTCCATGGCCGAATTGCTCGCTAATCTCGAGCGTACCGCTCTCGAAAAGCAAACGGCAGAATCGGGGGCGCACACCTTTACCGGACGCGTATTTGGCCGGGACGATAAGCCTTGGGCCGGTTATGAGTTTATTTGCAGCGGCGGCCGGCGGGTTGTGACCGATGCGGAGGGCCGCTTTACGATCGTTACGGAGAAGCCGATCGTTTGTTACCTTGTCGGAGGGGAGACGGATCAGAAAGTAAAATCAGTCGGTAGCCGCTTCGGAATTCCGATGGGGACGGACATTGCCTTGGAATTTCATTTGAAAGAGTCGCTTGCTCTGACCCACCTGCCCGTATCCGATGAACCGGTAGTGTATGCGGTTTATGGCGATCCGGCAGATTTTCGCTTCGATCCGGAACATCCGCCTCTGATAATGGACGGGGGCGAGGAATTGTCGGCTGAAACGCTGGATACCTATTTGGGGTTGCCGGAACAGAAGATGATTGGTGCTTGGATGGTCAAAGGGCCGGAGGCACTGAAGGGATACGGTACGCGGGCGGCGAACGGAGTGTTGTCGATTAGGGTTCAGACCTATCCTTATACGGAGTCTTGGAGTCCGGCCGATCCGTCCTTGTGGGATCCGGAGGATTTGGAGCTTTATCTGGTGTGGGAAGGGGATGAGTTGCCCGAACAGTTTGTCGCCCGCCGCGATGCGTACATGAAAGAGGAGTTTGCCAAGTTGCTGACTGCTGATGCCGGGAAACTCGAACGACTCGGGTATAAATCGGTCGATGGTGCGGAAGAGTGGGTGACTGTCGAGGTGAGCGATGGGGCTGCCCTCATTCCTTTTTGGATTGATCTGTCGGACGAGGGCTTGTATCTGCTTGACGGTGAGGAGATCGATTACAGACAGTTGGGCGCGATATCCCCGTCGAGTATCGCCACGGCTACCCAAATGACCTCCGGCGAGGCACGCAGACGCTACGGCGATCGGGGTCGTTACGGTGCGATCGTCTATACGAGTCGTCCGGAGTCGGAACGTGTGACAATCGAAGAGAAACAGAAGCCTTCCGATTTGTATCACTATATTACGGGCGATTTCGAACCGACGGGTGTGCCCGATACTTACCGGGTGCAGCGGATCGAGTTAAGCCATTCGATGCCGTTCGAATTCCGGCCATTGGTACTGTGGAATGGCAAGGTGTCGAATATCTACCTTTTTACTACTCCCGGTATCGTTCACGAGATAGAAACCGTTCGGATCGTAACCGAGCCGGACGAAGCGACGGTCGCCAGATACGGCGTATCGGCCCGGAACGGGGTGATCGAGGTCGTTTCCAAAACGGCTTCGCGTGAGGATGATTTCGAGGTGACCGTTTATGATAAATACAACAATCCGATGCGTTATCTGAAGGGTAGTTTCCGATCGGTGGATGGTAAAAATACCTATAAGGTGAGCGGATTGAAATTGCGGAACGTGCAGGGAGTACGTCCCGGAATGTTGCCGTTGGTAGCTGTGGACGGGCGTGTGGGGTCCATCACCGATCTGGAGAAGATTCCTGCCCGCAAGATCGAAACCATACAGATTTTCTCCAGTGAGGATGTATTTCACAACCCGGCATTAGTCAAGCGTTACGGGGATGCCGCCCGTGTCGGAGCGATTCTTGTGACGACTCGTGATGCTGCGAAACTGGCCGAAAAAGAGGCCCGGAAGTCCGGTGCAGGTGAATCTGTCGTCGCATCCGTACCGGAGGGACCGTCGTTCGGTACGGTTCAGACCGGTAATACTCCGGTGGACGGGCAGGTCAAGGTGCGGATTTCCGAAGTTGCTGTGCCGAACGATTCGCTCGTGGTTTCCGGTCACGATTTGAGTTCGATGCTCTTCCTGCTCGATGGCAGAAGAGTCGCAGTTGCCGAGGTAAAGGCTTTGAATGAAGCGGAGATCGAATCGATGTCGGTCTTGAAGGATGAATGGGCTGTCGAACGTTACGGCGAGGCGGCGGCGGATGGCGTGGTTTATGTGACGACGACCGAAGGTGCCCGGCAGTTCGGCCGTTTGGAGTGTAGTTTTGAGCATGGAAACTCTTTCCAGGAAGGTCCTGGTTTTTATCGGATCAAGGATACGGGAAACGGATTTGCGATCCGTCCGCTCAATGGAGCCCGACCGCTTGTGTTGATCAACGGCCGGCAGGTCGATGATGATTATTTGAAGTCGATCGATGCGGGGAAGGTTCTGTGGGTTCGGATTCTGCAACCCGGTTTTGAATTGTTGGACCGTTATGGCGAGCGGGCGTGGGACGGTGTGATCGAGTTTGGGACGAATGAATCCGGAGAACGTACGACTTTGGCTGTTTATTCGTCGGATGCATCGGGCAAACGCAATAAGATGACAGTCGTCAGGGAGCCTTCCGGCGCCTCCTCGGGGCACTCTTCCGTGTCTAAGTCTATTGCTACGTCGGCGCAGCCTTTGGAGGAAGTTACGGTGGCGACTTATACGGCTGGAGTGGATTCGGTTTCGATTGAGAATGGCTCTCTGAAGCAGGTCGGTTTAATAGTATTGGATGGCGAGGAAATTTCTGCCGATCGCCTTTCGCAACTGGATCCCTCCCGAATCGACGCGATGACGGTATTGAAAGGAGAGCAGGCGGTCGAACATTATGGCGAGAAGGGAGCGAAAGGGGTGATCGAGATCACGACGAAAAAAAATCGGAGCGGCGTGGCCGGCGAATGAATATAGAGAAGTTCCAATTCATAAGTGTTATTGTTCCGTCAGGGAAGCATCCTGCAGCCGCACTTAGTTGCGGGATGTTTTTTATAAAAATAGGAGCGTCCTATCTGGGACGCTCCTATTTTTATCTCCGGTCGTGGCGAACGGATTCTTTTCATACCATACGAAAAGAACATTCGTTCGGAGGGTGAATCCTTTAGTGAATCCGTCCTTCTTTGGCCTCGATGCACTCGGTTGCGTGAGGCACTTTCATCAGCCGCTCCTTGGGGATCAGCTTGCCGGTGGTTTTGCAGATGCCGTATGTCTTGTTCTCGATGCGTACGAGTGCCATTTCGAGGTTGCGGATGAATTTCATTTGATGGGCCGCCAGGCGGCCGCTCTCCTCTTTGGAGAGCGTAGTGGCTCCCTCCTCCAGCACCTTGAACGTCGGCGAGGTATCCTCCGTATCGTTCGATGCGGTGTGGGTTATCGTGGCGCGCAGGAGTTCGTAATCCGCACGTGCTGTTTCCAGTTTTTTGAGAATGAGCTGTTTGAACTCTTCCAATTCGGCGTCACTGTATCGGGTTTTTTCTGCTTCTGCCATAGTTTCAATATTTTATTTGTAATAATGTTATACTAAATTAAACAATATTCCCGTTACTTCCAAATTTTTTGCCGGAAACGTGCAGGTTCTCCTTTTTTCGGTCAGATTTTGGTTACCGCGATACGGACCGGTTGCTCATCTACCTCCGACTCCACGACAAATTCGCCGCTGGGAGAAGGCACTCCTTCGATTTCGACAGCCAGCGTCTGCGAGGCGATGTAGTCGGCGAAAGATTTGAGCGCGGGAAGGACGAACTCTTGCTGTTCGATCTCCACGCGGATTTTGTCCGTCACCTCGAAGCCCGAATCCTTGCGGATGTTCTGGATACGGTTGATCAGCTCGCGGGCGATACCTTCGGCACGCAGGTCGTCGGTGATCGTGATATCGAGGGCTACGGTCAGCTTGCCCTCCGTAGCTACGAGCCAGCCCGGCATATCTTCCGAGGTGATTTCGAAATCGGCAGGGGTGACGGTGATTTTTTCGCCGTCCATGTCCAGCAGGGTTTCCGCCGATGCTTCGATCGCGGCTATCTGATCCTGTGAGAACCCGGCTACGAGAGCTGCGATCTGCTTCATCTGTTTGCCGTATTTGGGACCGAGGGTCTTGAAGTTGGGCTTGATGCGCTTGGTGATGAGTCCCGTCGTATTTTCGATCAGTTCTATTTCCTTGACATTCACTTCGCTCATAATGAGCCCCTTGACGGCTTCGATGCGGCGTGCGGTGTCGGCGTCGAGGACCGGAATGAGTATCTTCGTGAGTGGCTGGCGGACTTTGATGTTCACCTTGCGGCGCAGGGCCAGTACCATCGACGAAACCTGTTGGGCCATAGACATCATCTGCTCCAATTCACCGTCGATGAGCGAGGAGTCGCAGACGGGGAAGGTCGAAAGATGTACCGACTCGTCCGTGTGGCGACCGCTTACGGCGTTTAGATCGCGGAAGATACGGTCGGAGATGAACGGCGCGAACGGTGCGGAGAGCATCGAAACGGTTTCCAGACAGGTGTAGAGTGTCTGGTAAGCGGCCAGTTTGTCGCGTGTCAGCCCGCCGCCCCAGAACCGCTTGCGGTTGAGGCGCACGTACCAGTTCGACAGGTTTTCGCATACGAATTCCTGGATCATACGGGCCGCCGGCGTCGGATCGTAATTTTCGAGCGATTCGGTGACGTTCCGGACCAGCGTATTGAGCAGGGAGATGATCCAGCGGTCGATCTCCGGGCGTTCGCTCATCGGAACTTCCGGCTCCTGTCCCGTAAAACCGTCCACATTGGCGTAGAGGGCGAAGAACGAGTAGGTGTTGTAGAGCGTGCCGAAGAACTTGCGGCGCACTTCGTCCACCCCGTCCCGGTCGAACTTGAGGTTGTCCCAGGGCTGCGAGTTGGAGATCATATACCAACGCGTCGCGTCGGCGCCGTAGGTCGAAAGTATTTCGAAGGGATCCACGGCATTACCCAGACGTTTGGACATCTTGTTGCCGTTCTTGTCAAGCACCAGGCCGTTCGAAATGATGTTCTTGAAAGCTACCGAGTCGAAGAGCATCGTGGCGATGGCATGCAGCGTGAAGAACCATCCGCGCGTCTGATCGACGCCTTCGGCGATGAAATCGGCCGGATAGACGCTCTTGAAGTAGTCGCCGCCGTGCTCGAAGGGGTAGTGTAGCTGGGCATAAGGCATGGCGCCCGAGTCGAACCACACGTCGATCAGATCCGGTTCGCGCCGCATCGGTTCGCCTTTGGACGAAACCAGCACGATATTGTCCACGTAAGGACGGTGCAGGTCGATCCGGTCGGTCGAGTAGTTCTCTTTGGAGAGGTCGCCCGGCTTGAAGTTCTTGTAGGGATTCTCCTTCATCAGACTTGCCGCGACGGATTTTTCGATTTCGGCGACGAGCTCTTCGACCGAGCCGATGCACTTCATTTCCGAGTAATCCTCCGTAGCCCAGATCGGCAGCGGCGTGCCCCAGAAGCGCGAGCGCGAGAGGTTCCAGTCCACCAGACCTTCGAGCCACTTGCCGAAGCGGCCCGTTCCGGTCGATTCGGGTTTCCAGCGGATCGTTTTGTTCAGTTCGATCATCCGCTCGCGCAGCGCCGTGGTGCGGATGAACCACGAGTCGAGCGGGTAGTAGAGCACCGGTTTGTCCGTACGCCAGCAGTGGGGGTAGGAGTGGGTGTGCTTTTCGATCTTGAAAACCTTGTTCTCGGCCTTGAGCATCACTGAGAGATCGACGTCGAGCGTCGGCGCGTCGGCGGCGAGCGAATCGTCGTAGGCGTTTTTCACGTAACGGCCCGCCCATTGGGAATAGGCCGCTGTATCGACGTTGTCGCGTATGAAGGTCGGGTCGAGCTCTTCGAGCAGGAAGAACCGTCCCTTGCGATCGACCATCGGCTGATTCTTGCCCGCCTTATCGACCATAAACAGCGGGGCGATGCCTGCGGCGCGGGCCACGCGGTCGTCGTCCGCACCGAACGTCGGGGCGATATGCACGATACCCGTACCGTCGGAGGTGGTCACGTAGTCGCCCAGGATGACGCGGAACGCATCGCCCGCAGGCTTCACCCAGGGGATGAGCTGTTCGTAGCGGATGCCTTCGAAGTCCGGACCCTTGTAGGTGACCGGAGAGATTTCGAACTTGCCCTCCATCTTGGGGGTAAAATACGACCCCAGCAGTTCTTTGGCCAGGATGACAGTCTGGGGGGCATCCGTATAGGGATTGCGGCATTTGACGCGCACGTATTCGATTTCGGGGCCTACGGCCAGCGCGGTATTCGACGGCAGTGTCCAGGGCGTGGTGGTCCAAGCCAGGAAGTAGAGATCGCCTTCGGCTCCGTCGAAGAGTTTTTCGCTCCGCTCGTCGCGGATGATTTTGAACTGCGCCGTGCAGGTGGTATCCTTCACGTCGCGGTAGCAGCCCGGCTGGTTCAGCTCGTGGGTCGAAAGTCCCGTGCCGGCGGCCGGCGAGTAGGGCTGGATGGTGTAACCTTTGTAGAGTAGCCCCTTGTCGAAGAGCTGTTTCAGAAGCCACCAGAGGGTTTCGATGTATTTGTTGTCGTAAGTGATGTAGGGGTCGTCCATATTGACCCAATAACCCATTTTGCGCGTGAGTTCTTCCCACAGGCCCGTGTACTCCATCACCGCCTCGCGGCAGGCGCGGTTGTACTCCTCTATGGAGATTGTGCGCCCGATGTCCTCCTTGGTGATGCCGAGTTTCTTTTCGACGCCTAACTCTACAGGCAGTCCGTGCGTGTCCCATCCGGCCTTGCGGTGAACGAGGTAACCTTGCTGCGTCTTGTAACGGCAGAAGATATCCTTGATCGTGCGGGCCATGACGTGATGGATGCCCGGCGTGCCGTTGGCTGAGGGAGGTCCTTCGTAAAAGACGAAGGTGGGATGACCCTCGCGGGTGGAGATGCTTTTGTGGAACGTGTCCTGTGCGTCCCACTCTTTCAGTACGTCGGCGGCCAACCCCGGCAGATCGAGGCCTTTATATTCTTTGAACTTCATATCCTGTTGTTTTCAATCGTCGTTTTCATGGGCTGGCAGAATCCGATCCGGCCCGATTCCGCCGGACAGCCCCGAATGCGGAGCTGTTACCTGTCTTTGTCGTATTCGGCAGCGCCGGAATTCGCTGTGTGCCGCCTGTTTCGTGCGGGAAGCCGGCGGCGGATTTTACCAACATGCAAAGTTATGAAAAAATGCGAATAAATAGATCTCGGATAGCAGTTTTTTGTATGCAGACAACGGGTTGTGGCGGAAGCTGTTGCAGGATTCCGAGAGCGATTTTCCGAAGCGGCGGATTTATTCGTCGGTTGCGGTGCGGATAACGCGGGCCGGATTGCCTGCAGCGACCGAATTGTCGGGAATGTCGTGCGTGACCACGCTGCCGGCGCCGATGACGCAGCGGCAGCCTATCTTGACGCCGGGACAGACGATCACGCCGCC
>ERZ779890.813-NODE-813-length-33644-cov-8.889517_pt1 | contig 33644 bp, 32 predicted proteins | sample MGYA00511553_ERZ779890 | MGnify/ENA primary metagenome ERZ779890 (study PRJEB29588, sample SAMEA2152064) | human gut metagenome | biome: human gut; feature: human-associated habitat; material: faeces | place: Denmark | collected 2008/2010 ... | reverse complement strand
AGACTGAGTTCTGCCAGACTTGTAAATGAATTTGCGCATAATACTTGACGGTACCAAAGTGTCGTGAATTTGATATTATCGGTATTCAATGGTAAATAAGAATGGTTGGCTTGCTTGCTGTGTGTATCCCACATAGCAGGCGAGCTTCTTTTTGTACATGGAATTTTTGGAAAAGAGAGAAACAGAAAAGCGGCTTGAAATTCATGGATACAAAGCGATTTCTTTCGATTATAAAGATTGGTAGTAGTCAATGATAGCTTGCAAAAGAAAATAAAAGAATAATTCAAAGAACTGAAATAGAAATATCAAAAATTACAGTTTTTTACGTCATAGAAGTGAAGGATGAAATGTGCGTGTACAGTTTGAAAAACAGATAGGAGGAACGATGATGAAAAGATTTGCGACAATGATGGGTGCGTTACTTTTGATGCCGACGCTGGCATTGGCAAACAGCGACATGGTTTCCATTTACGAACTGCGTCAGCAGGGTGAAGCTATGGAACGGTGGACGCAGACTTATGACACACCGAACGGCAAAGTAAGCGTAGACATACCCATTATTGTGCCTGAGGCGGAAAATGTGCCGATTTTACAGGTAAGCGCGGTAATGGGAAAAGACGTTGCGGAAGAAAAAGGACTGATCAAATCCGAAGAGCAGGGAAATGGAATCCTTTACGAAGATTTTGATATTCTCTCAAAATTAAGTGTGGATGTGAGAAATGCGGCAACAATTTTTTGCGCAAACCCAGAAGAAACGAATTTGGCTTTTTTTCAGGTCAACCTTGATGAACCGCTTGCAAAGCGCCTTGGAAACTGGGATTACAGCAGCGACTATTATTATCCGAATGAAATGAATCCAGAAACGTTGTTTGCAGAAGAAAATGACCAGCCGCTGTCTGCGGCAGAGGATGTGCTGGCAGTTTTGCTGCAAGATTATTATGGAAGCGAAAATGCGGATTACGACGTGGATTATGTAGAAGTGAGGGGCAGAGCAAGGAAAAGAGTTGGACGGACAAAGAATGATTTAGGTGCTTATAAAAAAGATTACCCAAAGGGAACATATTATATCAGTTTTAGGCAGAAGCTCGAAGGAATCCCCATTTACTTGGAAATTGGACACAAAATGCTGACAACGAATCAAACTCATATCACGCAAGAGGTAGCACTTAAATGCCAGAGAATCAGTGGGATAGAGACGAACACGTTGGAGTACATGGATGAAACGTCTTTCATTTTGGATACAACATGGATGAGAGAAGAAAAGAGGATTCAGGAGGATGTGCCGCTTGCAACGCTTGATGAAGTGATACAGGCACTTGAAAAGCGGATCGAGGAAGGTTATATTCGCGATATTGATGCGCTCAGACTGGGGTATGTCTGCTATCTTGATGATACCTCACCGGATATTTACGCGCTTTATCCGGCGTGGATCTGCGATTGTATTTATGCCAATTCGCCGCGTGAACAGATTATGAAAAATATCGTGACCGATGCGTTCAGAGAGAATTTCAGGTATGAACAGATTGCAGTGGATGCACAGACATGCGATATCCAAGCGGGATGGATAGATCGAGATGAAGGACTGTATCATGCCGAACCGATGACGTGGGGGAAAATGCAATGAAGAAAATACTGTTTGTACTTTGCGTGCTGCTTCTTGTCCCGACGCTGGCATTGGCAAGCGATGACATGGTGTCCGTTTCCGAACTGCGTTATCAGGTTGAAGCTATGGGGCGGTGGACGCAGACCTATGAAGCGTATGGGCGGACGATTGAGGTAGATGTGCCGATCATTGTGCCGGAAGTTGATGAATTGCCAATTGTGACAGTGCAAGCCTATAATCCTTATTCTGAAACCGAGCTTTTTTCGTGCGATCATTTAAAAAGGTATGAAAATCCACATACAATGGGATGGAGCTTTGAAGAAAATGCTCTGTATGGATATCTGAATCCTGAAATAGAAAAAGGGAAAAATGTTGATTATAATCAGTATAAAGATGAAGAGGAATGCGTTGGAATTAGTGTGAAATTAAATGCCCCACAAGAGATTTTGAGCATAGGTCAAAAGGATCATCTTAAATATAAAGAACAGCATGTTTATCCATGGCAGGTTTCGATGAATGAAGCATATGCTGAAGATGGTGATATGGCGCTTTTTGAAGCGATTGATTATGTTCAGAGAATAGCCAATTATTATTACGGAAGCGGAATAGATGGATATGATGTTGAGTTTATTGAAATCAGAGACAGAGCAAGAAAAAGCAAGACAAGTAATCCTGCCGATATGAGCCTTGGAGAAACTGTTGATTATTATCCGAGTGGAACGTATTACTTGCATTTGCGTCCAAAGGTGAATGGAATACCGATTTATGAAATTGCACCTAATCTGTATGGTTCGATGGATAAGCTGTGGAATAAATTCTGCCAGTATTATTTTAGAATCATTATGTTGCCACTGTGTTCAGCGGAAGTGATGAGTCGAGATTCATTTTCACTGAGTTTGATCGGCATTAAAGAAAAAGATACTTTAGCAGATGATATATCGTTAGCATCTGTACAAACGATCATTCGGGAAATTGAGAAGCAAATCGACGAGGGTAAAATCAGAAATATATATGCGCTGCGTTTGGGCTATGTTTGCTTTTTGAATGAGGAATCGCCGGAATCCTACACCTTATATCCAATATGGATATGCGAGTGCGATTACACACAATCTGCTAAGGAAGACGGAAGTGTTTATATTGCGGATGCGGGTTTGCGAGAAGGAACGAAATTTACAAGGATAGGTTTTAATGCGCAGACAGGAAAGCTGTTGGATAAGCAGAATTTCAGTTGGAACGATATGTATTGTCCAACCATTCAATGAAACCAAGAGTATTGGAAGGAAAAAGCAATGAGAAAAATAATATTTTTGTTCTGTGTTTTGATGATTGTGCCGACGCTGACATTGGCAAACAGCGACATGGTTTCCGTTTCCGAACTGCGCCAGCAGGCAGAAGCTATGGGGCGGTGGACAAAGACTTATGAAGCGCATGGGCGGACGATTGAGGTGGATGTGCCGATCATTGTGCCGGAAGTGGAAGAATTTCCTGTTTTTTTGGTTGAACCCTACTATGCGGTATACGAGCAGCGTTTAACCAGAGATGGAACTATGCTGGAGAAAATCGGAGAAGACGGACGTTGTTCAGTATATGCAGAATCAAATTTACTTTCAGAAGAAGGCATAATAGGAAAAGCAAGGGTATTAGACCTCGATGATTTTGAACAGGTAGTCTTTGATGCGAACTATTCTTCGCCAATAGATGAGCATAATCTGAATACAAAGTACACGAGTGAATTTTTTTATCCATATGAGATTGAGCAGGTGTATACCTATGCGGAGGACAATCCTGCATCGCTGGAAGACGCTGTAACGAATCTTGAGAAGATTATCGGTTATTTCTACCCCGAAGAACCGGCTGTTACGGTGGAGCGTGTGGAACTACGTTCGCGGTTGCATAAAGTTAAAGGGATAGATGATTATAATCTCGGAGATTATGTAGAAGATTATCCGTCAGGAACATATAATCTGAGTATTAGAGAAATGATGGACGGAATTCCAATTTATGCAGATGTTGGAGATAGACTTTCCTTGGATTTGGCTTCTGATAAAGGGAAAAAAGGTGTAAACGATTTTTGGCGGAAAAATGTAAAGCTATGGCGTGTGAGTAATAATTATTTTGAGTTTATGAATAAAAGCCGATTTGAACTGAATACAGTATGGCTGAAAAGAGTAAATAAAATTGAAGAAGATGTACCATTACAAAATGTTGATGTAATTATAAATAACTTGGAAAAGGAAATTGAAAAGGGAAAGATTAGGAAAATATATGCTTTGAAATTGGGATACTGCGTCTATTTCAGTGATGAAGGAAAAAATATATATACGATATATCCTGCTTGGATATGTGAGTGTGATTATACAGAGTCAGCAAAGGAAGAGTTGAAAAAATTTGAGCAGGTTCAGGATGATCGGAAGCAGTATTATTATAAGCAGCTTGTGATCAATGCTCAAACTGGACAGATCGAACCTTATTTAATAGAAAAACAAGAACTGGCTTACTGTCCGCGGATTATCACATGGGAGAATACACAATGAGAAAAATAACATTTTTGTTCTGTGTTTTGATGATTGTGCCGACGCTGGTATTGGCAAGCGGCGACATGGTGTCCATTTCGGAGCTTCGTCAGCAGGTTGAGATGATTGGGCGGTGGACAAAGATCTACGAAGCGCATGGGCGGACGATTGAGGTGGATGTGCCGATCATTGTGCCGGAAGTTGATGAATTTCCCGTTTTTTCGGTTGAGCCATACTATGCGGTATACGAGCAGCGCTTAACCAGAGATGGAACTATGCTGGAGAAAATCGGAGAAGATGGATGGTGTTCAGTATATGCAGAACAAAATTTACTTTCAGAAGAGGGGATAATAGGAGAAGCAAAGGCATTAGACCTCGATGATTTTGAACAGGTTGACTTTGATGCAAACTATTCTTCGCCAAGAGATGAGCATAATCTGAATACAAAATACACGAGTGAATTTTTTTACCCATACGAGATTGAGCAGACGGATACCTATGCGGAGGACAATCCTGCGTCGCTAGAAGATGCTGTGGCGAACATGGAAAAGGTCGTTGGTTATTTCTATCCTGAAGAACCGGCTGTTATGGTGGATCGTGTGGAACTACGTTCGCGGTTGCATAAGGTTAAAGGGATAGATGATTATAATCTCGGAGACTATGTGGAAGATTATCCATCAGGAACATATAATCTGAGTATTAGAGAAATGATGGACGGAATTCCGATTTATGTAGATGTTGGAGATAGACTTTCCTTGGATTTGGCTTCTGATAAAGGCAAAAAGGGTGTAAACGATTTTTGGCGAAAAAATGTAAAGCTATGGCGTGTGAGAGATAATTATTTTGAGTTTATGAATAAAAGCCGATTTGAACTAGATACAGTATGGCTGAAAAGAGTAAATAAAATTGAAGAAGATGTACCATTAAAAAATGTTGATGTAATCATAAGAAACTTGGAAAAGGAGATTGGACAGGGAAAAATTAGGAGAATATACGCTCTAAAACTGGGATATTGTGTCTATTTCAGTGATGAAGGGAAAAATATATATACGATATATCCGGCTTGGATATGTGAGTGCGATTATTCAGAGTCAGCAAAGGAAGAGCTGAAAAAATCTGAGCAGGTTCAGGATGAGCGGAAGCAGTATTATTATAAGCAGCTTGTGATTAATGCTCAAACTGGACAGATAGAGCCTTATTTGATAAAAAAACAAGAGCCGGCTTATTGCCCCCAAATTATCACATGGGAATCATTAAAGTGAGCCTAAAGAGTATCCAAAACGAAATTCGCGTCAAAAAAAGAGGATTTCGCAACAAACCTAGGAGAAAAGGAAAATATCATGTAAAATAAAGAAAAAAGGAGGTCGATTCCAATAGCTTATGAAGAAGGTGGGTACAAAAAATGATTCCTGCAAACAAGCTGGGAAGCTCCGTCGCTGAAAGCGATGGTGTCGGCAAGGATCGAAAAGAGTATACCACGAAAACGGAGGATTGACAATATAAGCGACAAGAATCAAAGGAGGAACAAATTTATGAAGAAAATGGTAGCGTTAGTCTTGGCAGGAACAATGATGGCAGGGATGGCGAGCGTAGCGAGTGCTACTAAGAATTTTGATACTCCTGCGTGGTGCAATAGTACGACGAATTATACGATGGCAGATTCTGAAGGCGATCAGAAGTTGAATGATACGCATGCAGCTATTTACGTAAGGCACTATGATAATGTAGATACGACAGAATATACTAATCATTTTCGTGGTATCGAAGTCGATTCTAATTATGCGACTCGAGGATCAAAGTGGTGCACGCAGGGCTTGAATGTTCCGATTCAGAATAACAACATTAAAAGAGGGCAGAGATATACGGTGTCGGCTCGTGGAAATACTAATTACTATAATAATGATGGAATTGAAAGAATTTGGTTGAATGGCTCTTACAATGTAAATCTGTAAGATTTTAAGTATCATGAGGCGATTTGCCTCATAATATTTGTTTATTGAAAAACAAGGAGAGAGTATGAGAAGAATATGTATATGTTTGATGAGTATGCTCATGTTTTTGTGGACATGCTGCTTGGCAGAAAACGATATGAACAATATAAGGGAAATCTGTGCGAAAAGAAGCGAGTGGAAAAGCAAATATAATTCAAATGGACGGAAAATAGATGTTGATGTTCCGATTGTTATTCCAGATGTAAAGAAGATTCCTGTAATATCAGTAAAACCATATTATGCGGTAAATGGACAATGTTTGGTGAACAGAGTAGAACCAATGGAAAAGATAGGTGAAGAGGGCTGGTATTCAGTTTATGAGGACTGTGAACTTTTAACATATATGGGTGAAGAACAAACGGAAAGAGGAAAAGTGGAAGTTTTAGATTTGGATGATTATGAAGAAGCAGGAATGTTGGTAGATTACTCAGCACCATTTAATAAGCAAAATTCAAAAACAAAATATACAAATGTAATTTTTTATCCATATGAAAGAGAATTGTCTAGTGTATATGCGGAAGATAATCCCATCTCCCTAGAAGAAGCTATTAAATATCTTGAGAAAATCATTGAGTACTTTTACCCCGGAGAGTCAAGCGTATGTGTGGATAGAGTAGAGCTCAGGTCAAGACTTCATCAAGTAGAAGGAATGGACGACTATATATTGGGAGATTATGTATCAGATTATTTGAGTGGAACATATAATTTAGGTATTCGTCAAATGATGAATGGGATACCGATTTATATGGATGTAGGAGGAAAATTGTCCCCTGAATTGACGAGAAAAAAACCAGAGCTTTGGAAAAGAAAGGTGAGAATAACAGGAATAGCATCTAATTTCTTTGAATTTATGAATGAGAAGAGTTTTATGTTAAACTCTATTTGGATGAAAAAGTCAAATGTTATAGAAGAAGATGTTCCATTAAAAGATATAGATGTAATTATAAAGAAAATCGAGGAAAAGATACTTGCAGGAAATATTAGAAATGTATATGCACTGAAATTAGGATATTGTGTTTATTTCGATAAATTGGATGAAACTGGATATGTATTATATCCGATTTGGATATGCGAATGTGCTTATGTTGAATCAGCAAAAGAAGAATTGCGTCCGTTAAGCTGGGTAACTGACGATAGAGAACAACCATACTACAAGAGAATCGTAATAAATGCACAAACTGGCGAAATTGAACCGATGGTGATAACCGATGAGAAACAAACATATTGTCCAACGGTTGTGACATGGTAACTGTTAATCCCAATATAGGTTAAATGCTAAATAAAAATGTTGATATATATTATGAAGTGTGTTATGCTAATGCCATGAATTGTAAAGGAGAAAATTATGAAAAAAACGCTGTTTTTTTTAATCACTGTTTTATTAGAGGTGTTCTTCTTTGCACAAGGAGAATCGGAAAATAACATGTATGGAATTAAAGAACTCCAAAACCAAAGAAGAAGTTGGAATGAGAGCTATGAAGCAAAAGGAAGAACGGTGCAAGTAGATATCCCCATTATAGTTCCTGAAGTGGAAGAATTTCCTGTTTTTTCGGTTGAGCCATACTATGCGGTATACGAGCAGTGTTTAACCAGAGATGGAACTATGCTGGAGAAAATCGGAGAAGACGGATGCTGTTCAGTGTATGCGGAGTCTAATTTGCTTTTAGAAGAAGGCATAACAGGAGAAGCAAAGGCATCGGATCTCGATGATTTTGAAGAGGTGAACTTCAATGCGAACTATTTTTCGCCAAGAGATGAGCATAATCTGAATACAAAGTACACGAGTGAATTTTTTTATCCATATGAGATTGAGCAGGTGTATACCTATGCGGAGGACAATCCTGCATCGCTGGAAGACGCTGTAACGAATCTTGAGAAGATTATCGGTTATTTCTACCCCGAAGAACCGGCTGTTACGGTGGAGCGTGTGGAACTACGTTCGCGGTTGCATAAAGTTAAAGGGATAGATGATTATAATCTCGGAGATTATGTAGAAGATTATCCGTCAGGAACATATAATCTGAGTATTAGAGAAATGATGGACGGAATTCCAATTTATGCAGATGTTGGAGATAGACTTTCCTTGGATTTGGCTTCTGATAAAGGGAAAAAAGGTGTAAACGATTTTTGGCGGAAAAATGTAAAGCTATGGCGTGTGAGTAATAATTATTTTGAGTTTATGAATAAAAGCCGATTTGAACTGAATACAGTATGGCTGAAAAGAGTAAATAAAATTGAAGAAGATGTACCATTACAAAATGTTGATGTAATTATAAATAACTTGGAAAAGGAAATTGAAAAGGGAAAGATTAGGAAAATATATGCTTTGAAATTGGGATACTGCGTCTATTTCAGTGATGAAGGAAAAAATATATATACGATATATCCTGCTTGGATATGTGAGTGTGATTATACAGAGTCAGCAAAGGAAGAGTTGAAAAAATTTGAGCAGGTTCAGGATGATCGGAAGCAGTATTATTATAAGCAGCTTGTGATCAATGCTCAAACTGGACAGATCGAACCTTATTTAATAGAAAAACAAGAACTGGCTTACTGTCCGCGGATTATCACATGGGAGAATACACAATGAGAAAAATAACATTTTTGTTCTGTGTTTTGATGATTGTGCCGACGCTGGTATTGGCAAGCGGCGACATGGTGTCCGTTTCCGAACTGCGTCTCTGATGAAACAACGTCGGCCATCTTCCGCAGATGGCTGATTTCTTTTATGTAGCATGAAAAAGGATGGTACAATGGATGCAGCGAAATAGTATATTTACGGAACAGACTTTTAATTATTTTGCAAAACATGCCTAATATAAGCATAGAACACCACTTTCGAAAAATAATCGAAAGAAACTAAAAATAAGTGTCAATATCCGCGAAAATTTGCGTCTTGGTAAGTGAAAGGAAGGTGAGAGAGCGTGATGGGCAATACCTTGGTACCGGGTAAAGCCTCTGAAGCGGAACTCTCCCGAATGATGGAAACATATGGCGCGATGCTGACCGGCACATGCACAGTGCTGCTGGGCGACAGGCATCTGGCGCAGGACATCGTTCAGGAAACATTTATCAGAGCGTATAAAAAGATGGACAGCTTCCGCGGAGAACGGCCGGAAAGTGAAAAAGCTTGGCTGACTCGCATCGCCGTCAATCTTTGCAGGGACGAAAGAAGAAAAAAGTGGTTCCGCTTCGAAGACCGAACGATCCCAGTTGAAATGATGACGCTTTCGGCGCCGGAAGCGTCAGATGAGGCACAGCAGCTGTATGCGGCGGTACAAACACTGCCCCAGAAATACCGCGAGGTGATCTTGCTGCGCTTCTATCAGGATTTGACAGCACCGGAGATCGCAGAGATTCTGCATCAGGCAACCGGAACGATCTATCACAAATTAACCAGAGCCCAAGAGATGCTCAAAAAGAGACTGGAAAGGTGTGATTTTGGTGGATGAAAAAAAGTTGGGGAACGCGCTGAAAGCATGCCTTTCTGACAGCGAGTTTCCGCTCGAACGCCGTCAGGCGGTGCTTCGAGCAATTAGAAAGGAAGAAAAAGTCGTGAAGAAAAAGATTTCTGCCGCATTGGTATTTGCTATCGTATTGACCCTTGTTGTCGGCGGCGCGGCGCTGGCCGCGAACCTCGGCGTGTTCGGACAGTCTGTGAACGACCAGCAGAACGAGCAGAGCGTCGGACGGCTGGAAAAGCTGGAAAATGCTTCTGCAACATACAACGATACGCAGGCAGCGCAAGCACCGGAGCAGACCGCGACGGAAGCGCCAAAGACCATCTATGACGAGCTGATGGCGAGTCTGTACAACCGCCGCTTCAACCTGACGCTCAATCAGGCGTATTTCGACGGCTACAAGCTGTATTATTCCTACACGCTGACCAGCGATTGCAAGACCGGCTTCATCACCGGCGACGGAATGCCGACCGGCTTTGAGAAGTGGGACGACACGCAGGAAGGCAAGTTCGTCGGGCATTACTCCCTCTACGACGACAATATGAATCAGGAAGTCGTGACGTATTTCTCCGCGCATCCGAAAGGATACATCGCCTTCGAATCCATGGGCGTGGGCGACGGCGCGGCGATGAACGGTAAGCCGCTGATGATTCTGGACAGCGGTTCCGAGATGGTCAACGAGTACACGATTCAGGGCTATCAGGAGGTCGAAATGCCGGATGGCTTTGAACCGACGGATGAGATCGAAATTGAAATGTCTATCCTGTATGGCATGTCCGTTTACTGCCAGGATGAAAACAATGTGTATTTCAGCCATCTCATGACCCCGGAGAACCGCGGCATCTTCCGCCTGCCGTTCAAGGTCAATCTGAATGGTCAGACCGAAGCCTACACCGGCTCTGTGACGACCGGTGCATACAGTGCGCAGGCGACGATTCGCGTGTCCGATGTGGATATTAGCGGCGAGGTCGTGTTCGATGCGCCGGAATGGGCTGCGGCATTTGAAGCAAGCGCGGATGGCAAGCATGAGATGGAAATGCCGTATATCAACGACTATAAGCTCGTTGCCGATGGTGTAGAGCTGCAAAATCACGACGGTGCGTATGGCGTGAATGCAGACGGACAGTTCTTCGTCAAGGTTCGCTATGATTTGCCGGAAAGCATGAACAGCATGGTGCTTGTGCCGACCGGGTCGGGCATCGATTATAAGGCGCAGATCGCCGCTGGTGAAACGCCGAAACATGAGAATGAGGACATCGTTCTGCTCAAGTAAACCACCCTTCCGGGGCGGCCCGAAAGGGTCGCCCCTATTTTGTAAGCTGTCCGCCTTATCGGGAGGACGGCTCCTTTCCGTCAAAAAAGGAGCGTATCGAGGATGAAACGATTATTTGCGGTGATTTGCGCGCTGATGCTTTTGCCGACACTGGCGAACGCTGATAACGACATGATTTCCGTTTCCGAGCTGCGGAAGCAGGTCGAGAGAATGGAACGGTGGAAACAGAACTATAAGGATGATTATGGAAGAAGTATTGGAGTAGATGTAGAACCCATCATGAATAAGATTGAAAAGGTTCCAATTCTAATGATGGATAGTCCGGTTATCTCTGAAGAAAATGTCTATAACGCTTTTCAGCAGGAAAGTGTTTCGGTGTTGGAAAATGATGTGGCGATTGACTATACATGTATTGATCCAGAAACAGGTGGCAATGTTTTAATTAGTCTTGTAAAAGAAGATAATTGGCTTTATCCAACGCCAGAGTGTGGAGATATAGACTTACAGATCAGTATTTTAGATGAAAAAAGAGATATATCGTCCGAACTCGTTGTATTAGATGGCTTTTTCGCTTCTCCAAATGAGATTGATATGAACCATTCGTATTTGGGAGAAAAGAGTTTAACGGTTAATGACGGGATGAAATTGATCGAAAGAAGGATGAATGAGCTTTTTCCAGATTATGATTTGAAATTTGAATTATTTCGATTTGGTGTTGTAAATGCTTCTGAACCGTATTATTCATGTGCAATTCGACAAAAAATATATGGTATTCCTATTTTAATGTGCGCTAAAGACCCAATTCTAAATGCAGGGAAAGAAAAACTTGGATTTGATCCACAGAAAGAATGGAATTCACAAAGATTGAAGTATGGAACGTATGACAAGCCGTCATGGGTGGTGAAATTGTCAGATAAACAATTTGAAATACTTTGCCGTCCGTTGAAGATAAAGAATGTTATCGTGGATGATGTACCGCTTTGCGGTATAGAGCAGGTGATTCATTCGATTGAAGAAGCAATTCAAAAAGGATATGTCCGAAATGTATATACGCTCAGATTTGGATATTGTTGCTACTTGGATGTAAATGAGAATATTATTCTTTGCCCAATTTGGGAAGTTGAATGTGACTATATGTTCAAGCCTGAACAGAATATGGCGGACTATAAGGAGAATTCAGAAGTTCCGATTCCTTCAAGGTTGTATTATCGAACAATGATTGTCAACGCGCAGACAGGTGAATTTATGAATCCCGTTGAGCTGAAAGAAAAACTGCTGGACTGCCCGAAAATCATCAGGTGGGAGGATGTACAATGAAAAGAATGATTACTGCGCTTTGCGCAATGATGCTTGTGCCGATGCTGGCGGCAGCGAAGAACGAAGGAATTTCCGTGACCGAACTGCGGGAGCAGATCGAGACACTGGGGCGCTGGACGGCCAGTTATACGGACGTAAAGGGGCGGACGGTTGAGGTGGATATTGCGCCGATTCTGTCGGAGGTTGAGAACGTGCCTGTGATTACGCTGGAAAAACCGCAGTATCCGCTGGAAAGCGCGTATAACATTTGCGACCCGAGCATGACGAAGGTCAGGCAGGAGGCGGATGGCGGAACGGTTTTCAATTACGATAACCCTGAAACGGGCGAACAGCGTGACCTTTATTTTGTTAGCGCCCCTGGAGACAGCTACGACAATGTGCTTTCTGTCATCATGGAATACAGAAGTCAAAAAATAGAGGAGAGCGGTATCCTTGAGAGTAGCAGCGGAAAATCGTATCGTATCAATGAAGTTGACTGGGAGAAGCCGTTTTTTGACGGATACGATTTGACTATTCAAAATGCGGTTGACCTTGCGAATGGCGAGCTTAGCCGCCTGTTTCCGAATATCCCCATTGACCTTGAACCGATTTGGGTGGAGGTTGCGAAGAATACAAGACCGTTATACATACTGGAAATGCGTCAGCGCTTCAATGGCATTCCGGTGCTGACGGGCGCTAATATGCCTGTGAAATACGTGCGGGACGACGATGCGCCGTTCGACATTCCCCAGATTTGGGAGCGGAATGGCTGCTATCAATATTGGGCGGATTTTAGAAGCCCGACATGGGATTTTGATGCTTATGTGGATGGCAGTTATTCATTCTTCTATGTCGAGCCGATGATCCAGAAGGATGTGCTGGTTGAAGATGTGCCGCTCAGCCCGATTCAGAAGGTGATCGAAAGCCTTGAACAGCAGATTGAAGCGGGGCATATCCGCAATTTGTTCGCACTTCGATTCGGCTATTGCTGTTATCTGAACGATGCAAAGGAGGTTGTCACGATTCCCGTATGGATGGCGGAATGCGATTATTATTTCGGTGCGAATACCAAGACGCGGAATTATAAAGAGTTTGCCGATTCGCCGATTACTTCGCGCCTGTTCTATCGAACGATGATCGTCAACGCGCAGACGGGCGAGTTTGTCGATCCCGCCAAACTGATGGAGCATGTGCTCGATTGCCCGGAAATCATCACATGGGAGGATGTACAATGAGAAGTTTTTTCGCTGTATTTTGTGCGCTCTTGCTCATGCCGACACTGGCGAGCGCAGAATTGATTTCGATTACCGAGCTGGTGCAGGAAACGCCGGAAGCATGGATAGAAGAAATTGATGTGAACGGGAAAACAATCAGCATTGACGCGCCGATTTATGTGCCGGAGGTGGAAACGCTGCCGGTTATCAGAGTAATGAGAGAAAAAACAGTAGAGAATACAGAGGCTTTATTCAAAAAAGAAGGAACAAAGTACAACGAAATCAGAGACGGGTGCTTTATTTCGATCGGAATGATTCGAGATGATATAGATGACACAGGAGAGAATCGAGTACGGGTGATTGATCGATGTATCAACGATTTCTGGGATATGGAAAGAAATTCGGATATAGCGACAATGTACGGAAAGGATCATGAAAGCTCAGTATACGAAGCGAAAATTTTCCTGCAAGGTATGCTGGATGAAATGTATCACAGAGAAAACATAAATGTCCAAATTCAGAAGGTCGAGTTTCAAACAGACTATATCGTTAGCAAAAAAGAAAAACAGGAGATTATACAGGATGCATTAAGGTCTAAGGAAGTAACTAAAGGAATGAAAGGGATAGGCGCGTATTCGATTCGGGCTAACCAGATGATGGAGAGTATCCCGATTATCGGAACTGCGATACTGGGAATAAAAGAGACAATAAAAGATGAGTGCTACAATGAACTTGGAGATGGGTATTGCAATATTGAATTTCGATTTGAAGATGAGCAAAATATAGAGATTTCATTGGCGTCGTTTTACAGTGAGCAAGAAACGATACTTCCCAATATGAATGTGTGTCATTTCGATAAGATTAAACAGAGCATTGTAGATATGATTCGGAAGGGCAAGATGGAGAATGTATACAGCATGGAATTGGGGTATGTTGTGTATGGCGAAGAAGGACAAGCTTATCAGGAACAGGAAAATACGAAGTTTGTTCTTGTTCCGACATGGCTTGTCAGAGGATGCTATGCGCGAAAGGATAAGGTTGACTACGGAATACAGATGACGGATGAAACGTTTGATTACATGAAATTGCCCGGCTTTCAAGCGATTTTAATTGATGCGCAAACAGGAGAAGTGAGAAATCTGAGAAAACCGACTGAAAGCGAATGCTATATGCCGAAAATTAAACAATGAACCGAAAGAAATTATGAAAGAGGATACAAAATGAAGAAGATTTTTACTGTATTATGTGCGCTGCTGCTTGTGCCGACGTTGGCGCTGTGCGATGAAATCGAATCCATAAGAAGCGATGTGCAAAGTGGATTATATGATATGGAGAAAATCAACCATGCACCAATCTATATACCAGACGTTTCTGAAATAAATGTGATTCGTGCAGAAAAATATGAAGCAAATCCAGAAATTGTTCAAAAATACGAAAATGCAGGGATGATAGCCATAGAGAAAATGAAGATGGCTACATTATTGTATATGGGCGATGAATATGACAAAAAATATGGAGTTGACAAGAGAACACAGTTTTTAGAATATCATATAGACTCGGCATGGAGATTGGATGACGAAGAATTGGATAATATTTACGCTCAAAAACAACCCATCTCAGCAGGGACGGTAGTGGATAAAATAAAGATGATGGTTCACGAATTGTATGATGAATCTATTGACATAGAAATAAAAAGGGTTGAGGTGACAAGTAGTTTTCAAATAGGAAAAATGGTATCGAATGAGATGACAAGCAAGGGAGACTATGAAATGGGTGATCTAACTGGCGTTGGAGGATATGGGTTTGATGCTTATCCAACCCTGGATGGAGTTCCGATTATAGCTTCTGCAGGTTCTGGATATCTTGAAAGGGGAGCTGAAAAAATCTATAGTGTTCTGTATTTTTCTACCCCTATGATATCGGCCTTTTATTGCAGCGATGATTATATGAATATTTCATTGACAAATGTATTTAAGAAAAAAGAAGTTGTTTTTGAAAATGTTCCATTATGCGGATTCGATAAGGTATATGAAATTGTGGAAAAATATGTGGATGAAGGGAAAATAAAAAGGGTATATAATATCAGCTTGGGATACATTATCTATTTGGACAAAAAAGAAGAGTATTCGGACAAAAAAGAAAAGAACGGTGAACAAATGGATTATGCAGATTATTTGTTAATACCAACATGGATTATCGGGTGTTCATATTCAGAAAATGGTTCAAATGACGATCAAACAGATATGAATTCTTATGATGGCAGCGAACAACAGGATTTGAACTATCAAAAAATCTTTATAGATGCACAGACTGGAAAACTACATGATCCGAAAGAAGTTGGATCGGAAAGATACTATGCGGATGTGAATTAAAGAACGGATACAGGGAACTTCGTGCAGCAGCTGCTTCAAATGGATAAAGGACAACGGGAGCTACTGGATATCCTATCAAGAGAATGAGCGTAATAGTGCTTCAAATCCAAGCGTAGATGGATTTGAAGCGCCTTTTCTTTATTTATTTTTGCATTGAATACATTTGAAAACAATACAACATTCGACACACAAAAGATAGAAAACAAATTACAAAAAGGTGTGAATAATTGAGAAAAATAACGTCATTAGGTTAGAAATAGTTTTAGACGCTTCAAGGAGGGATGATGGATGAAGAAAGCAAGCTGTGTACTGATTATTGTGCTTCTTTTGCTGCTGGAAATCTCGGCAAAAGCAGAGTGGGTGTCGATTGTAGAATTGCGTCAACAGGTTGATGAAATGGGGAGGTGGATCCAAAACTATACAGATACCTATGGACGACAGATTGAAGTCGATGTCCTGCCGATGATACCGGATGTTGAAGTCGTCCCTGTCCTACGGGTAGAGCCGCTGGATGTCATGCCGGATCAAATTCATCCGGATATGCCGTTGACTACGACGAATAATGAGGAAGGTTCCCGGCATTACTATGATTCGGAAACAGGCGAATGGATGCACTTGTATGAGGTGTGTAAGGGAACGATTTGTATTGAGTATGCCAATCAGGATATATCATCAAAGGGAGAGACAGGTCAGTTTGGAAGCCTGCGCGGAAGGTCTTTCTGCTTTGATGAATCCAATCCGGATATATCTTATAAAGAAAGAAACATCCTAAAAGGATGCGTGGAAACCATCAGCCATGTAATGAAAAAACTATTTTCAGATAAAACGCCAGAATACAGCTTTATATGGCTGGAAGAAATATCGGAGGATGTTCCTTGCGCGGTCTTGGCGTTGCGGCAAAAGATAGCAGGAATCCCTGTTTTGATGGGAGCAGGAGATCCTGTTGCATATGCCAGCGAAGAGGAGATTGGCTTTTCAAAGCCGGATCGTTCAGATGCCGCGAAAATACAGCTATGCAATCGGTTTGAAGCAGACGAAAAGATGATATCTTATTTGGATGGAACATGTCGATTGGAGATTGAACCGATTCAGAAAACCGAACAGCTTGAGGAGGATGTCCCGCTTTGCAGCTTTGACAAAGTTCAGAGCACCGTAGAGAAGTTGATTCAGAACGGGTACATCCGGCGTGTGTATGCTCTGCGGTTTGGATACTGCTGTTATCGAGATGTGGAGGGAGGAAATGTACTTTATCCGGTGTGGCAGATTGAATGTGATTATGCGTTTGACCCGGCAAAACAGCTTTCACCGGATGAAAGTTATCCGGTTATGGAGCGGATGCACTACAGCACGATGATTGTCAATGCGCAGACCGGCGAATTTATGAATCCTGTCAACCTGAAGGACAGGCTGCTGGATGCTCCCAAGGTGACTTCATGGAAGGATGTGCGGTGAGTGGATAATGGCACTATGAAATTGATTTCTCAGGGAAAAACGCTCGTGCTGACAGAAGCAGAATGGGTTAAGTGCCCGTATTGTAAGCAAAAAACCAGAACCAAAGCATTTTCAGATACAGTATTGCTCAATTTTCCTTTGTATTGCCCGAAATGCAAACGAGAGACAAAAAGTTAGTCTTCTAAATATGAAACTATATCAAAATATACGGTGAGAATATAAAAAGAGTTTGTTTCCGATTAAACGGATTCAAACTCCATGAGAATAATAGAAGATAGAATGCTTCTTGTCAGACGCAAAGACGCTGTACAGAGACAGGCTATCTAAGGAATCAGATTGCATTTTCTTCTTTTTCGTTTTCAGAATGGCGCATAATGTTCAATATATCGTTGACGATACGAATAAGCTCATGAGCCTCATATTCCGTGCATGTGCTGACAAGGCGCATCAGACGATCCAGCTTGGGTGTTTCAGTCTTAGGAGCGGAGTAGAAGATGGTATTAGCGTCAACATTGAGTATGCGAATAAGCGGGTAAAGCGTTTCCAACTTTGGATTACCCAATCCGCGTTCGATTTGGCTGATTGTGCGTGAATCGATATCCAACATGTCTGCAATCTGTTCTTGCGTGAGCTTGGATTCTGTGCGTGCTTCTTTGACCGCATTTCCCAATGCGATGGAATAATCGTCCATGTATAGATCACCTCAAAGTGTATTCTAACTGACGATTGTTCTGTTTTTAATGCACTGTGAATCCATATTTATTAGGTCTGCAATGCGGGTAAAGAAAATGACGGTTATGCTAAAGATAGAGCCGTATAGAACGGATGGCTGGAATTTCATAGAAATGTAGCGGATAACCATACTCAAGGAGTCGCATTGCGGTGCGTCTCCTTTTTCTTTCGCCCGAAAATTCCCCGGTGTCGATCGCCACCTCCTGTTCGATTTGCTCACAAAACAAATCGAATGGAGGAAAAATATGAAAACGATCAATCTGCGGGTGCTTTACCCGGATGCATATAAATCAGACTATTACGTTGAAGTGCCGGATGAGGTGGCAGAGGTATTTGAGACTTTCGAACGCATGGAGAAAGCGTATATGCAGCGCGTGTATTATCATAAGGCATATTATACGCTTGACTGCTCAGACGAGATCGAGCATAGCGTCGTGTTCAGGGTGCTTTCGCCGGAAGAAATTTACGAACGAAAGCTGACGAAGGAACAGCTTCATGCCGCAATTTCAATGCTTCCAGATAAACAGGCGAAGCGCATCTATGCCCGCTATATTCTTGGCATGAGTAATGTTGAAATTGCGAAAGCGGAGGGGGTCAGCAAAGCGGCGATTACCTATTCGATTCAGCGCGGAATGCGAGAATTGGCGCGTCGAGTCAAAAAGTTTTAAGAAAATTTCATTTAAGGCTTAATCTTTGCCCCCTAAAACCTGATTATTAGTGAAGGGATTCTTTTCCTTCTTTGAACATTGACAATTCCATACGAGCTTACGGGTACAGATCCCATGTGGCGGAGCGGCGGATGAAGCGGCGCGGAGATGGCAAAGACCGAGCGATAAACGCATTTCATCATCCTTGTGTGGCAGGCAGGGCGCGATAAGGCGGCATGGGCATAATGATACTTCCTCACGGCCCCTTATGGAATAGAGGGGAGAACCTACGGCGCGCGTTGCAGAAAACAACGGCACAGGTGGGGCTATGATGCGGATGAGCCGTCCGCAGCCTGTAAGCCTCGATAAAGGCTTATGCCGAACGGGCATCAGAAGCCATACGGCAGAGAATGATACTCTGCCGTATCCTTGTGATGCCGAAATCCGTCACAGAATGAGCGAGGATTTGGAAAGAAGTGGGTATATTTCCCACATGTTGGGAAAAGAAATAAGTTCAAGAGGTGAGAATATGGAAATGTGCGTCGATCATCAGCTGCATCTGGTATCGATCTGGCTTCCAAATGATGAAAAGGATGTTGCGATTCTGGAACCGGTCTACAGACAGTACAAGGGCACGAAATATCGGGTTGCTGTTTTCAGATCCGGAAGAGAGGATTTGCTGAACAATACTGCAAAGCTGCTGAAGATCAATAAGCAGTAAGAAGGCAAAATCGTTGTGATTTGTGAATCGTACAGAAGGAAAAGACACTTGTTTACAGAAAAAGGATTCTATACGGACTGAATGCTCAGAAAAGGCAGGATATAGGGTATGGAATTCAGGATTGAGCATATTGCAGGAAAAACATGCAGGATTTGGACTTGTGGACACGATGGATCGGTTATTTACTGGGGAACGGCGAGGCGGGATGACAATGAGGAGACTGCCGTTGCCGAACTGTTAAAAGAGATGACAAAGGGGAAATCTTGGACGCTTGTTGCATATGAAGTGGAACATTGGAATCAGGACTTTTCGCCTTGGGCAGTTCCATCCGTATTTGGACAGGAAGAGTTCACAGGCGGCGCGAAGGAAACGATGGATTGGTTGATAGACCAGTGTATTCCGTTTGTTGAGGGGAATCTGACGACGGATTGTTCTGCAAGGTTGATCGGCGGATACTCGCTTGCTGGGTTGTTCAGCCTCTTTACGTTCTATGAAAGCGGAGAATTCAACGGCGTCGCAAGCTGCAGCGGATCGTTATGGTATCCGGGATGGAAAGAATATGCGCAGCGCCAGCATGCGCCGGAACGAAGCGTTATGTATTTCAGCCTCGGACAAAAGGAAGAAAAGACGCGCAACCGGAAAATGGCTGCTGTTGGTGAGATGACCAGATGGCAGCATGAACAGGTGAAGGACGATGGTTGTGTCCGTTACAGTGAGCTTGTCTGGCAAAACGGCGGGCATTTCACAGATGTAGAAAAGCGTATTGCACATGGTTTTGCATGGCTGATTGACCATGCTCAAGGGTGAACAGATGATGAGAATACTTGTGGATGCGGATGCTTGTCCGGTGATTGGGATTGTGGAAAGAATTGCTAAAGCACATGGGATTCCGGTGACGCTGCTATGCGATACGAATCATGTGCTGAAGTCTGATTATAGCGATGTCAAGGTGATCAGCGCAGGAGCCGATGCTGTGGATTTTGCGCTGATCAACCTGTGTGAGCGTGCTGATGTGGTCGTCACACAGGATTATGGAGTGGCAGCATTAGCGCTTGGAAAGGGTGCGTTTGCGATTTGTCAGAGCGGAATGCTTTATACGCAGGACAATATTGATCAGATGCTTATGGAGCGACATCTTGCGAGAAAAGCCCGAATGGGCAAAGGAAAGCATCATCTCAAAGGTCCGAAGAAGCGAACCAGGGAAGAAGACGAGGCGTTTGAAAAAGCGTTTGCGGACCTTCTTGGCGGCATGGATAATCGAAAAATGTGAGATGTGAAGCCCGATTCGCTCATGTTTTGTGACGAAAGCCGGATTATTCGCTCATTTTTCCGTAATTGAGGTTTTTGAAAGAAGAATCGACCATAGGGAAGGTGCCTCGATCAGAGGCGTCTTTTAGCATTTGAAGAAGGATGCTGAGAAAAAGGGAGGGTGTTTCGGTAGGATATTGATGGTTGAATACAATTGCGCTTCTTTGCGGGATGATTAAGATAGATGTTGCAAAGCAGCTTGTTGACTTTGATCATAATTCTATCCATGATATTATTGGATTGTGTAGCGGTCGATTGACGAAACCCTATTGAATAGGGTATAATGAACTGGGTGATTAGATGTGAAAAGAGATATCATTCGTAAGATTCAGGATTATCGAAGTATCAAATGGAATGCGTTTTCCGGATCGTCGGGAACACAGGGTTCTCTGATGAAGTCAGTTATCGAAAAAAATTTTTATAAGCTTTCAAGTTTTAATGCTCATGATGGATTCTATGGGCACGAGAGCGTCAATGAATTGATTGTATCAAGGCTACTGGATATTTTGCAGATCCCCCATACAAATTATAGATTGGTTCACGCTTTAGTCGAAGTTGATGAACAGGAATACACGACGTGGCTTTGTGTATCGAAAGACTATCGAAAACTGGGAGAGACTAATGTTAGCTTGGAAATATTCCATGACTTGATGAGAGAAGGACGGGAATTACCGCTTGATTTCTGCAAACGCATGGGATGGGGAAGACAGGTTGCAGAAACGATGCTTGTCGATTTTTTGATTGGAAACATGGATCGGCACGGTTCTAATACTGAGGTTTTGATGGATAAGAATGGCAATCTGCGGCTTGCCCCAATCTTTGATTTCGGATATTCACTGACGCAGTTTTATACGAGAGAACGAGCTGAAAATGTTTCGCAGCTTGATGTAATGAGAGATGTTCCGGTGGCAAATTACATTGGAACTTCCAGTTTGTTCAGAAATCTGGAGCTTATGCCGGAAAGAATCAAGCTTCCTCCTCTTCTGCCTGAACATAGGGCAGAAATCCTTCGAGGACTTGACGGAATTCTTTCACAGGAGCATTTGGATAAAACGTGGGAAATGATCAGCAGGAGGTATGCGTATTATGAAGCACTATAAGGTCGTTCATGTGCAGCGTCAGAATTATCCTGTTGCTTATTTGAGCTATGATACTAAAACGCAGCAATTCTCACTCAGGATTCGTAAGGATGTTAAACTCTCGTCTTTGCCAGGAATGATGCGGTTGTTTGCGCAGAAAGGTCTCTATGAGCCCGGAGAGGAATGGAGTAAGCGCTGGGTACAGGAAAGAATCGTTCCAATGGATCGCCACGGAATCGGTATCGCACTACGAGAGAATGGTATGACACGCTATGATGAATGTGCGATTCTCGAAAAGAGTCAGGGCAAATCGACGCTGGATGATTTGTTGGTTCTGCCCTGTGAAGGTCCAAAGAAAGAATCAAAGCCATTGACGCCAAGCGAAATAAAGAAACTCAGAATGGATGCGAATATGACACAGGCTGGTTTAGCTGAAGTTCTTGGCATGACGGTTAAGGCTGTTGAGGCATGGGAATCTGGACGTAATATCCCTTCAGGGGCGGCTGATAAAATCCTCAGGGTGATGCAAAAGCATCCAAGTGTTATTGGTATGATGCAAAGCGTATAAGCCGTTGTAGAGCAAAGAACAAGAACCAGAGCTCATAGCAAGAACTAGGTTTCATTGAGTTCGGCGTATATCAATGCGTGACAATATGCATTAAAACAATATTTCATACGGCAGACCTACCCGCTAGGTCTGCCGTATCCTTGTTTATCCGCAAATCATCCTCTACACTGACCGTATACCGACTGACAAATCTTGGAAGAATGGAGTGTGAACCATGGAACTGAGCATCGACCATGAAAGCAAAGCGATCATTCTCTGGCTGAGCAGTAGCCGGACGGTCAACCTCGAACCTCTGATCCTCAAAGGCAAGGAACTCAAATACCGCGTCGTCGTGATCCGTTCCGGCTTTGGCGATCTGTTTTCAGATACCTCCGCACTCCTATGGTTCAACCGACCAGCCTGCCATGGAAACCATTCCCGTGGATGCGCGCTGGCAGCATCCTTGCACTGAAGAAAGGGAGAAGATTACAATAATAAAGACATTCGGGGCAAGGAGATTTTGATATGGAAGCAAGAGTTGAAAAGCCGCATCGTATCGCGGGTTATTGCCGGATTTCCGTGGATGTGGAAGCGGATCGGGATAACACGAGCATCGAAAACCAGAAGGACATCATTTCCGACTATGTTCAGCGGTACTTTCCGGAGAGCGAGCTGACCTTCTTTGTGGATCGCGACCGTTCGGGTTATACGTTTGAACAGCGGGAGGATTATCAGCGGATGCGCCCGTATCTGATGACGGGGCAGTACGATGTCCTCATCATCAAGGATTTGAGCCGATTCTCCCGACGCAATTCGCGTGGTCTGGTTGAGCTGGAGGATTTGCGGGACGCGGGCGTGCGGATCGTAGCCATCGGGGACAGCATCGATTATCCGACGCATGACGATTGGACAAACATCCGCCTGCGTTTTCTGCTCAATGAAATGCCGGTCACGGATTCTTCTCAGAAAGTCAAAAGCGTCATTTCCCGGCGACAGCAGGACGGACGCTGGATCTGTTCCGTGCCGTATGGATATGTCATGAAGACCCGATAGACATCCAAAGTGTTCCAGCTTAGTTGCGAAAAAATACCGTATTTTTCAGCAAAAATAGCTGGCTATAAAAATTAAAGGCGTTGAAAAAGTTATATGGCTTGATATGAAAAAAGTTTATGATAAAATAGAATATAGAAGAAAGCCTGAAAGCTGTGATTGATTCCTATGGAGGAGGGGCGAGCCTCTGTAGGAGGAAAGCTAATGCAGAGAGGTTATTAAAGCGGTTACGAATACGCCACGGGATATTTCAAGTGGAGTGGAGGTGATTGATGTGTGCAAGGCTGTTGAGGAAATGATAAAAGAAGGTGAAGAAAGAGGCGAACTTAGGATGCTTGCAAAGCTGGTGAAAAAAGGGCGTATCACAATCGAACAGGCTGTCGAGGATGCTGAGATGACTGTGGAACAGTTTGAAAAAGTGATGTTCATTGAAGTATAACCTAGACTTAGACTCAAATTCAGAAGCAAAACACTTGCAGTCTACGCTATTTTGCGATAGCATAATCAGGAGGCAGAGGGCGTTTTATTCAAGGCGATGGGTGCTGAAAGACTAAAATAAAAGAAAAGTCTGACAGATATTTGGCTGAAAAAAGTGTATAATAGAAGCGAGGTGGAAGATTCATGCTAAGTGTTTTCTTTGGCGATATGCCGGATGCTATTTATAATACGAGTGTATATTTTCAAAATCAGTATCGGGACGACTGGCTGACAAAACCCTTATCAAAGGAGATTATTCAGGATGTGGATAAGTCGGAAGTTGTAAGTGCTAATTTGATAGACAGTCCAGTTTTGGGGGCAATTTCCCCCAAAGAGCTGTCAGGTGGTGTGAAAACTCTGTTGCTCATGGCAAACGATAAGAGCGGAAAGGTCTTTAACGCATCCACTTGCGGAGATAATTGCGCAAAATGGATTTTGCAGTTGGGAAAACAAGGTAAACTTGTAATAAACCTCCGACATCTAATGGATTTTGGTTCGGGTGAGTTCAAAATTAAAGTGCTTAATACCGGAAGAATCGTTAGAAACATGAAAGAATTGGTTGCCGAGGCGGGCGCGTTTGTGTGAGGGAAAAATGAAGGGAACACAGCATGTTGAAGTGTCAAATCGAAATGCAAAGTTCAGATTCGATTTGCACAGGAACATCACGATTGTCCGTGGTGACAGCGGAACGGGAAAAACTACACTATATAATATGATAGCGGATTATACTCGATTGCAAGCAGAAAGCGGTGTGAATTTAAGCAGTACAAAACCTTGTGTGGCTTTGATGGACATGGACTGGAAAAATCAGCTGGATGGGATCTCGAACAGCATTGTCTTTATCGATGAAGGCGCAACGTATATATCTTCAGAGAAATTTGCAGAAGCGATCAAAAACAGTGATAATTACTATGTGATTTTCAATCGTGAAGGATTGCACCAGCTGCCATACAGCGTAGAGGAGATTTATCAGATTAAAACCAGCGGTAAATATCATAGCTTCGAGCAAATTTATAAACCGGAAAAACTGCATCGCTATACGAAATTTCCGAAATCAAAACGAAAAGATTTTCAAGTGTTGCTTACGGAAGATTCGCATTCGGGCTATCAATTCTTCTGCGCTTATTTTGAAGGGACAAGTGTGCATTGCGCAACTGCGGGCTCTAATTCAGCTATTTTTAAGTGGTTAAATAATAATCCTACAGGAAAAGTTCTTATTATTGCAGATGGTGCCGCCTTTGGCTCCGAAATGGATCGAGTGTTAAAACTGTGTAAAACACATCCTGAAACATTTCAGCTTTGTTTGCCGGAATCTTTTGAATGGTTGATCTTGAAATCAGGTATCGTTCATGCAGAACATTTGGCGGATATACTGGAAAATCCGGGTGACTTTATTGAGAGCCAGAAATTTTTCAGTTGGGAAAATTTCTTTGAAGACTTCCTTGTACAGGAAACCAGGAGAACGCCGTTTCAATATGCTAAAAGTAATCTGAATGATGCATATAAACAGAAAGCTAATCAGAAACGTATTGCAGCGGAAATTATGGATGTAGATTGAACGAAGGGAAAGAGCCATTAAGTGTACTATAATGGCATATTTCTGAACTTTCGGAGCAGCCTATACCTGGCACATTCTTGGTATGAGCGATGTTGAAATTATGAAAGTGGAAAAGGTTGGCACAACGACATTTACTTATTCAATTTGGTACGGAATGTCTTAGCGTGTAACCGTTTTTCGTTCCAGTAAAGGAAATCTGCTGACCAACACGGCGGCGATGCTGAAAGCAAACCGATAGGAAAAGCGAATATCAATCCGATACGGCGGACCTCCCTCCGGGCAGGTCTGCCGTATCCTTGTCTAAAGGAGACGATGCGCTTACAATAACATCAGGCGGCGGGGTATACCTTCTGCCAAATGATGGAAAAATGAGGTGTGCGTCATGGAATTAGAGGTTCTGCATGAAAATCAAACGATCATCCTTTGGCTTCGCAGCGGGTGCCGCACGGATTTGAGCCTGCTTTATGAGCTTGGAAAGACGTGGAGATACCGAGTGGTGGTGATCCGTTCCGGCTTTGGCAGCCTGATAAACAATACGTCCACGCTTCTCTGGTTCAACCGCGGAACGCCGATTGGAAGGGATTCCCATGGGTGCGCATTGGCAGCATCCTTGCACTGAAGAAAGGGAGAAGATTACAATAATAGGGACATTCGGGGCAAGGAGATTTTGATATGGAAGCAAGAGTTGAAAAGCCGCATCGTATCGCGGGTTATTGCCGGATTTCCGTGGATGTGGAAGCGGATCGGGATAACACGAGCATCGAAAACCAGAAGGACATCATTTCCGACTATGTTCAGCGGTACTTTCCGGAGAGCGAGCTGACCTTCTTTGTGGATCGCGACCGTTCGGGTTATACGTTTGAACAGCGGGAGGATTATCAGCGGATGCGCCCGTATCTGATGACGGGGCAGTACGATGTCCTCATCATCAAGGATTTGAGCCGATTCTCCCGACGCAATTCGCGTGGTCTGGTTGAGCTGGAGGATTTGCGGGACGCGGGCGTGCGGATCGTAGCCATCGGGGACAGCATCGATTATCCGACGCATGACGATTGGACAAACATCCGCCTGCGTTTTCTGCTCAACGAAATGCCGGTCACGGATTCCTCGCAGAAGGTCAAAAGCGTCATTTCCCGGCGGCAGCAGGACGGACGCTGGATCTGTTCCGTGCCGTATGGGTATGTCATGAAGAACCACAAGCTGATGACGTATGAAATCGACCCGGCGGCAGCGGAGGTTGTCCGAAAGATTTTTGAACTGTATACGTCGGGCTGGGGCTACAAGCGGATTGCAAATTATCTGACCGACCACAGCATACCGACGCCCAGACGTGCCGAAGCCGCGAGAAAGGCGGAACGAGGCGAGCCGGTCGTCCGGCAGGGTAAGGATGCGTGGGCGATTGTGACAATACAGGGAATGCTCAGCAACGATTTTTATATCGGAACGCTTCGACAGGGCAAGTACAGGCGCAAGGGCATCAACGGAAGGGACGAGAGAATCGACGAATCCAAGCAGCTTGTCTTTGAGAACTATCACGAGCCGATTATCGACTATCCGACGTTCGCCTATGTGCAGGAGCAGATGAAGAAGCGGACGCGCAGCAACTACAACGGCATCCGCAAGTACGAAACGCCGTATACCGGGCTGCTGTTCTGCGGGGACTGCGGCAGTCCGATGTTCTCCATGAGCAGCAAGCAGCTTGATCCGGCGTATACCTGCGGAACCTATCATCGGCGCGGACGCAAGGGCTGCACGTCGCATCATACGCGGGTGGACTTTCTGGACAGCATTTTGAAAATGTACGTCCAGAAGGTGAAGCAGGGCAGCGCGAACATGATCGACGCGCTGGAAGCGTCCATCCGCGATGAAAAGGCGAAGATCAACGAGGGCGAAAAGACGCAGGACATGCTGCGCAGGCAGATCGACGCGGCGAAAAATCAGCTCAAGGTGCTGACCCGGCAGAAGATCGCGGAGCTGATGCGCAAGCCGGATCAGGAGGAGATGATAAACGAAACCTATGACGCGCTGGAAGCGGAGTGTTACGGAAAGATTCGCGGGCTGGAAAGCCAGCTCGACCTGATGGCAGACCATCGCAACAACGTCATCCGCATGAACCGAATCGCGAAGACGGCGCTGGATATCTTTGACGATATTCTGAACAAGCCCAAGCTGAAAAAGCAGGATATCGAGTTCATCGTCGAGCGCATCGACGTATACGACGACCACATCGACATCCAGCTCAAGAGCGACATTGACGCGCTGCTGCACGTTTCGGCGACGCAAGCCATCGAGCAGGCGGCGGGGGATGAATCGGCGCTCGTCCGGCAGGTGCGGAATCATAAAAAAGACGAACGCTCGATCAACAGTGTCAGATGCGGCGACCCGCTTGAAATCTATACCGATAAAGACGGCGAGGTCATCTTAAAGAAGTATTCCCCGATCGGCGAGATTTCGAACTTTGCGAAGGATTACACGGAATCGCTGTTCCGGTCGCTGGGGCATATCGCCTGCATCACCGATAAGGATATGATCGTTTCGGCCAGCGGCGTATCGCGCAAGGAGCTTTGGGAAAAACCCATCAGCCGCGATTTGGAGCAGGCGATTCAGAGCCGTCAGGTGGTGACGGCCAACCGGGGCAACGGCACGCGGCTCGTCCCCGTCACCAGCGAGGAGGACGCGCAGGCGTATACCGCGCAGGTGATCTGCCCGATCATTGCGGACGGCGAATCCATCGGCGCGGTGGTGCTGCTCTCCCGCGAACCGGCGGCGCGCATGGGCGATACCGAGCTGAAGGTCGCCGAAACGACCGCCAGCATCGTCGGGCGGCAGATGGAGCAGTAACGCGGAAAATTTAAAAAACGAGACGGAAGGGGCTTGCCTGCTTTCGTCTTTTGTTGTATCGTTATGGGAAAAGACGGATTCCAAGACAAAGTGAATCGAGGGGAAAAACAAGTGATGAAATGCCTTATGCCAGGAAAGCTGGGAACGATGACGCTTAAAAACCGCGTGATTTTCCCGTCTATGTGTAATTTTTATGGCGATGACGAAGGAAACATAACGCCGCGGCTGGAGGCGTATGTTCGCGCGCGGGCGGAGGGTGGCGCCGCGGCGATTATCATGCCGGCAAGTCCGTTCGGCAAGCCGGGGCCTGCACGCCCTGCGCTTTCGGACGACAGATACGAGGCGGGATGGAAGCGCCTGCTGGCCATCTGCCATGAGAATGACTGTCGGCTGATTGCGCAAATTCATCCGGCAAAGGCTCAGGCGGGGCGCGATCCCGCGCTGCTGATGCCGGACGCCATGCCGCAGAAAATGATTGAGGAAATCATTTCGGGTTATGCGGCGTGCGCAAAGCGGGCGCGGGCGTTTGGCGTGGACGGTGTGGAAATTCACGGCGCGCATGCGCACGAAGTTGCGCAGTTCCTTTCGCCGTATTATAACCATCGGACAGATGAATATGGCGGCAGCCCGGAGAAACGCGCCAGGCTCGCCTGTGAGGTGATTCGTGCCATCAAACGCGAAGCTGGGGCGGATTATCCCGTTATTTTCCGCATCAGCGCCCGAGAAATGATTCCCGGCGGGCGAGAATTGGAAGAAAGCATGCGCATTGCGCCGCTGCTTGAAGCGGCGGGCGCGGATGCGTTGCATGTTTCGATCGGCATGCCGCTGTCGGAAGGCTATATTTCCGCACCGATGGATGTGCCGGATGGTTTTAATGTGGAAGCCGCCGCAAAAATGCGTGCTTGTGTGTCTATTCCGGTGATTGCGGTGGACAGAATCAACACGCCGGAGCTGGCCGAACAGACGATTGCGCAGGAAAAAGCGGATTTTGTTGCTATAGGGCGCGGCATGCTGGCTGATCCGCAGTTTGTGAACAAGATCGGGACGGAAAAGCCGATCCGCTTTTGTTTGGGCTGCAATCAAGGCTGCCGCAAATCGGTGACTAAAAAAGCGATTTATTGTGTGCAGAATCCGTTTACAGGGCGTGAGCAGGAATGGACGATCAAGCCGCTGCCCGAAAGGCCGCGTGTACTGGTGGTTGGCGCTGGCGTTTCCGGATTGGAGGCGGCGCTGGATTTTGCGCTGCGTGGGGCGCAGGTCGAGGTTTGGGAAGCGCAGACGCATGCGGGCGGCTTGATTGAGCTGGCGAAGCTGCCGCCGCATAAAGCGGTATTGGAACGGCTGATTGCGTATCGGTTAGCGATGCTCGAACAGCTTGGCGTGCCGGTACGCAATGGACGGCGTGCGGATGTGGAATCGATTGCGGCGTTTGCGCCTCGGCTGGTTATTCTCGCTACAGGCAGCAAACCGGCTATGCCGCCGATTGATGGATTGCGGGATTCGCATGTCATGGCGGTGGATGATGTCCTGCCCAAGCTGGACGCCATCGAGGCGAAGCGCTGCGCGGTGCTTGGCGGCGGTCTGGCCGGGTTGGAAACGGCGGATGCGCTCTGCGCACGGGGCATACAAGCTGAGGTCTTTGAAATGGCGGACACGGTCGGCACGGGTCTGCCTGCGACACGGAAGGGCTTTGTGATGGATCGTCTGAACGCCGGGGGATGCGTGATTCATACCGGCGCGCGGATTCAGCACGTGGCCTTCCCCATGATCGGCTATGAGCAGGACGGGCAGACGATGGAAGCGGGTCCGTATGACTTGGTGATTACGGCGCTGGGACGCAGAAGCGAGCGCGTGCTGGCGGATGAGCTGAGAGAAAAACATCCGGAAATCGAGTGTGTCTGCGTGGGAGATGCGGATCATCCGGCGACAGCATTGGAGGCAACGGCCGGCGCGGCCGAGCTTGCCGTTCACTGGGAAGGCAAATAAAAGAAAAAATGCGGAAGAAAATGCTTCTCCGATTCGTCTTATTTCCAGATGAACAAAAGGGGGAGAGCCGATGAAAAGAACGGTATTTTTGCTGACGCTCGTTTTGTGCGCATTTACTGCCTGCACGCGGGCGGAGACGGTCTATGACCGAGGCGAATTATACGGTGTGATGAGCGTTTATGCGAAACCCGATTTGCTTTCTGAACACCTGATGACCTATTTCAGCGGAACGCCCGTCGATGTGATGGAGAACGTGGCCGGGCAGGAAGATGAAATCTACGCGCATGTCCGCGTGGCGGGGCAGATCGAGGGATATGCGCAAATTTGGGACGGCTACGGATACGAGACGGTTCTTTTTTCGGAAGAGGCGGCCGATGTGCCCTGCGGCATTTTGCCGATGCTTGTGGCGAACCCCGGCGGACGGGGAATCGTCAATCTGCGGGATCGGCCGAGCCGAAGCGGGCGGGTTCTTGCGGAAATTCCGAACGGCACGACGGTCGAGGTGATGGGCGTCAAGGAAGACGACATGCATGTGCTGGCGTCGTGGGCGCACGTCCGCGCGGGCGGGCAGACGGGGTTTATGCAGTTGGATTTGCTGGCCGTGCCGAACACGGAGGCATATTGGCTGGCGATGGCCGGAACGTACATGGTTTTGCCGATGCGCTCGTGCAGCCTGAACGATGTGCGGCCGTTTGACCCGCCGGAAATCACCGCCGAAGCGCTGGCGCAGGCGCTGGCCGAGCCGAAAAGCATGGAGCAGGTTCGGCAGTTTTTCGCCTCGCTGGGGATGGAAATCACGGAGGATGAAGCGTATTATCTGGAGACGGGCGAACCCTTTTTGACAGATCCGGGCAAGCCGGAAATTCAGACGATAGATGCAGAGTTAAGCAACGGCAAAGCGCTGGCGCTGGTCAAGACACCGCTCTATTCGTTTTTGATGGAAACACGCGCAGACGGAAAAACGGTGCTGCTGGATATGCTGACGGAGTTTGACGCCCTGCGCACGGAGCGTATCGGCCGGACGACGTGGCTCGTCGGGCGCATGGGCGGCCCGCTGGACGGCGGGCGCGGCGATTACGGCTGCTGGTATAATCTGGAAACGCGCGGCGCGGATATCCTTTATGCGGAATTCACCGTGGAAAGTTATATGGGCGGATCGCTTTGTACGGGAACGTGGGCGAGTGAGGACTGCCTGATTTACGCGCTGACAGAGGAAACGCAGATGGAGGGCGAAAGCGTGGCCGTAACGTCTCAAATCACGATTGAGGGGATCAGAGGCCTATATACGGCGAAGGATATTCAGCGCGAATCCGTGTTTGAAAAAACGCTTCGCCGGGAATATGTCTACGATGCGTCGCGCGGCCGTCTTGTCATCGCCGGTGCGCAGTGATACAATGAAAGCTGAAAGACGAAAGAACGGAAATCGGAAGAAGGGGTAAAACATGAACGCGCTGAGCGAAGCACTGCAGGGCGCGCGGCGCATTGTCTTTTTCGGCGGCGCGGGCGTGTCTGTGCCCAGCGGGATTCCTGATTTTCGCGGCGAAAACGGACTGTATGCGAAGGAATATGACGGCCTGACGGCGGAAATGCTGCTCAGCCACTCGTTTTTCTGCCTGCATCCGGATATTTTCTACGATTTTTATAAAAAGCACATGCTTTATCCGAACGCAAAGCCGAACATTGTGCATGTCAGGCTGGCCGAGATGGAACGGACGGGCAGGGTGACGGCGGTTGTCACGCAGAATATCGACGGCTTGCACAAGAAAGCGGGAAGCCGAAACGTGTTCGAATTGCACGGCAGCGTATACGAAAATTTCTGCATGGGCTGCGGAAAGCGCTTCGGACTGGATTTCATCCTGAAAGCGCCCGGCGTGCCGCGCTGCCCGGAATGCGGCGATATTGTGCGGCCGGAGGTCACGCTCTACGGCGAGCCGCCGGATCATTGGTTTATGACGGGCGCGTGCCGGGAAATCTCGAATTGCGATACGCTGATCGTCGCGGGTACGAGCCTGTCGGTCGAACCCGCCGCGTCGTGCCTTGAGTACTTCCGAGGCAGGCGGTTGATTGTAATTAACAGGGATAAAACTCCGGCGGACGCGCGCGCAACGCTTGTACTGCATGAGGACGTCGCGAAGGTTTTTGAAACGCTGTAAAGGAGAACGCTTATGCGCCAGAGGAAAAGACAGGTGACGGACAAGGCGACAATCTGCGCTATGCTTGACGCCATGGATACGATTCACGTCGCGATGCATGACGAGCCTTTCCCATATATTGTGCCGCTGAATTTCGGCTATCATTGGGAGGACAAGCTCACCTTCTATTTCCATTGCGCGCACGAGGGCTACAAGCTCGAACTGCTGCACCGAAACCCGCATGTCTGCGTCAATGCGTCGAGTTTTGTTTCCTATGCGGGCGCGAGCGTCAAGGGGCATCTGCACGATTATCGCTCGGTAACGGCGCGCGGCGTGGCGGAGAAACTCGAACCGGATTCGGCGGAGTTTATTCACGCCCACGAGCGGCTGCTTGCGCACAATCTGCGCGACACGTCGCAAGTGCACACAACGGCGATGAAGTTTATCGAACTGTGGAAAATTACCTGTGAGGATGTGACGGCAAAGGCGGAAATTACGCCGAAATCCCCGAAAGACGTGGCCTACGCGCCGGCAAAGGGCGACGGTGTGCCGCTGGATGAGAGCCATATTCTGGATATGCAGAAGTAAAACGCGGAGTGATACCGCTTTCGCCTCCACCGAAGTCTGTAAGCATCAAACGCTTGCCTGCGCGGGCGATTTTGCGCAATTTCCTAAAAGAAAAAGAACGGATCGGCAGGCCTGTCGATCTGTTTTTGTATGCTTGCCTTGCATGTTTTCGATATGTTATAATTAATACTAACTCTTGTTAAAACGGCTTAATCCGCGCACCATCTTTTTCGCTCTGACTTTGCCTCGTTCCGTTCAACGTACCTCCAGTACGCCTCACTTCACTTGGCTTCGTCAGAACAAAAAATCTGATGCGCTCTGTTAAGCATTTTAACTGCGAATTAGTATAAACAAATACCCTGAGAAGGGGGAAAAACGAATGAAACGGAAATGGCTGTGCGCGCTGCTGCTCTGCCTTCTGCCTGCCCTCGCGCGGGCCGACGCGCCGGATGACGCGATGCGGCTGGTGGTCTATACCGCCCACAAGGAGGAGGTCTATCAGCCGATTGTCGAGGAATTTGAGCGGCGGACGGGCGTTTGGGTGCAGGTGGTTTCCGGCGGAACGACCGAGCTGCTGGAGCGCATCGCGGCGGAGGCGGAAGCGCCCGTGGCGGATGTGATGTTCGGCGGCGGCGTGGAATCCCTGCTGGCGTATGAGGACTATTTCGCGCCGTGCGATGCGCCGCGGGCGGCGATGCTGGAGAGCTGCCGGTTTGAAGCCCATCGCTTTGTGGCGTTTTCGCGCCTGCCGCTGGTGATTATCTACAATCCGCGGCTGGTGAGCAGCCCGCCCGCCGGTTTTGCGGATTTACTGGAAAGCCGCC
>ERZ779890.800-NODE-800-length-33886-cov-4.063403_pt1 | contig 33886 bp, 27 predicted proteins | sample MGYA00511553_ERZ779890 | MGnify/ENA primary metagenome ERZ779890 (study PRJEB29588, sample SAMEA2152064) | human gut metagenome | biome: human gut; feature: human-associated habitat; material: faeces | place: Denmark | collected 2008/2010 ... | reverse complement strand
TATACAGCGGAACACATAAAAACTGTCTGAGGATTATTTTAGAAATTCCGAATCCAACGGACTATATGAATATTATTTCGTACTATGCGGGGGATTGCTGATTTGTCTGTAAATATTTTATTATAAAGGGGCCTGGCGTTTTATCTTACAGCCTAGCCCTTTTGAAAGGAGTTAAAATGGAGTTGAACATTCAGACCGCAGAACTGGCATTAAGGGAAGCGTCAGAAGCCAATCCGGGAGCATGGGCAGACCATTCCCGGTTTGTAGCCAAAGCCTGTAAAAACATCGCATCACACTGTAAAGATTTATCTTCTGAACAGGCATATATTTTCGGGCTGTTGCATGATATTGGACGCTATGCCGGAGTGAGTTCGGAAAGGCATCTGATAGACGGCTATCGGTACTGTATGGAGCGCGGATGGGAAAAAGCTGCACAGATATGTATATCCCACGCATTTATGATTCAGGATATTGCTACATCTATCGGTGAGTTTGATGTCAGTGATGAGGATTATCTGTTTATGAAAGAATTTGTTGCAAATGCGGTATATGATGATTATGACCGTCTTGTACAGTTATGTGATGCATTGGCTATGCCGACGGGGTTCTGTCTTTTGGAAAAGAGATTTGTAGACGTGACAATACGGTACGGTGTTCACACAGCGACAATAGACAGGTGGAAAAAGATTTTCGAGATTAAAGAACAGTTTGAAAGTCAGATTGGCTGTTCTATCTACTCTTTGCTTCCGGGTATTGTGGAAAACAGTTTTCGTTAAGGAGGGATATCGTGTATTACGAATCCAGTGATTTTGATACAGGCAGGGAAAGGTGGCAGCATGAAGTATAAGCATATTGTTTTTGATATTGACGGTACTCTGATTGATACGGAATATGCTGTATTACATTCCCTACAGGAAACTATAAAGGGATTGTCTGGGAGAGAGATACCATGCTCTGAACTAAGATTTGCGTTAGGGATTACAGGGACAGACGCTTTGAAAAAACTTGAGATAAAAGACACTTCCTATGCGATAGAATTATGGGATAAAAATATGCGTAACTATACAAATACCATTAAAGTATTTGACGGAATCGTTGAATTATTGAAAAATCTTATAAGCCTGGATTATGAAATAGGGATTGTCACATCAAAGACAAGGGAAGAATTTACACATGATTTTTGTCCGTTTGGTATCAATCATTATTTCAAAATAATCATATGTGCAGACGATACACAGGAACATAAACCCAATGCCGCACCGATTTTGAAATATATGGAATTATCAAAAACAGACCATAGTAAAGTGCTTTATATCGGAGACAGCAAATATGACAGTAAATGTGCGGAAAATGCGGGAATTGATTTTGCTTTGGCAGTATGGGGCAGTCATAATAAGCACATAAAAGCAGATTATTTTTTTGAAAGGCCTGCCGACCTGTTATCTGCTATAACTTCATATTCATCATAAAATATTTTAAATATATAAATATGGATTAAGTAGCTTGTGTGAGAAATAAAGCATACAGACCACGTCTCAATCGGAATTTGAAGGAGAAATTTATGCTAGGAAAGAAGTGCTCGGATGAAATCAACTATACAGTGGAAGCCATCTGGGACAGATAATGGACCACCGTACCTGTCCCTAGTGGCCACAGATGAAAAGCAGTTTGTTTTGTTTAATTATCAGCACCGCGATCCGCTTGATCAGAATGCAGAGATTCGCGTGCTGACATGGTAATAAAGGACAGAATCAAAAAAAGGTATTGCGTATGCGTTGGTTTAGGAATAAAGAATAAAATAAGTGAGACTGGATATTGCTTTATAGGAAGTAGTATCCAGCTTTTTATTAATATTTTTATTGGCAAAAATAATAAAAGCAAATAAGAGTGTGTGGACTTATTGCCGATAATGTAGTATACTAACCATAGTAAGTGCAATTTTTGAATTATGACAATGAAAAGCCCATAGAATGTGGTTTTGATCGTGTGAAAGGAGGATGGCAGATGCGATACTTTTCAGTTGCTGAAATGGCAAAAAAATGGGATGTATCTGAACGTAGTGTAAGAAATTATTGTGCTCACGGGCGTGTACCGGGAGCATTTATTACCGGAAAGACATGGAACATTCCGGAAAATGCAAAAAAGCCAGAGCGTTCTAATAAGAAGAAAGAAAAAAAGACGACGCTATTGGATATTTTGCTGGATGAGAAGGCAAATAAATACTCTGGAGGTATTTATCATAAGACACAGATTGATTTAACATATAATTCAAACCATATGGAAGGCAGTCGATTGACCCACGATCAGACCCGATATATATTCGAGACGAATACTATTGGTATAGAAAAAGAAGTGCTTAATGTAGATGATGTGATTGAAACAGCAAACCATTTTCGGTGTATTGATATGATTATTGACTATGCAAAAGCAACATTGACGGAAAATTTTATCAAGAAGCTGCATCTGGTTCTGAAAAATGGCACCAGTGATTCCAGAAAGGATTGGTTTGTTGTCGGCGATTACAAGAAAATGCCAAATGAAGTTGGCGGTATGGAGACTGCACTTCCAGAAGAAGTTGCAGATAGAATGAAGAAATTACTGTCAGAGTATAATAATCAGGAAGAAAAGGCACTTGAAGATATTCTGAATTTTCATGTAAAGTTTGAATGTATCCATCCATTTCAGGATGGTAATGGTCGTGTGGGACGATTGATTATGTTCAAAGAATGCCTAAAATACAATATTGTTCCGTTCATTATTGAGGATAATTTGAAAATGTTTTATTATCGAGGATTGAAAGAATGGAACAATGAAAAAGGGTACCTGACAGACACTTGCTTGACAGCGCAAGATCGATATAAGGCATACTTGGATTATTTCAGGATTGCATATTAAGAGGGAAATTAGGGCTGCACAATACCGTGCAACGATTCATGTGAATTCAGATATGCTGATTGCTTTTTCAGAGAGTAAGGGATATTCCGTTCGAAATTTAAAATATATGGCAAAATTCGCTGAGACTTATCCAGATCGGGAATTTGTGCAACAGGTTGTTGCACAAATTCCGTGGGGTCATAATATTGTTCTTCTGGATAAGGTAGCTGATATGGATGAACGCAAATGGTATATCAAAAAGTCAGCAGAAATAAGTAAATTTAAATCTGCACCGTCACATTTCCAATACCAGAATCATTTGGTTTGGCGAGGACTCCACGGTCTGCGCCAGGCGGATGTCCTAGTATGCGCACATAAGAACGATAAAAAGAAGAATAGTCAAGGAAGCCGCTGTTTGCAGCGGCTTCTTTTGCGTGGCAGCCATTAAAAAGGAGCATTTGTGCATAAGCAATTCGTTTTCTTAAAAGGTAGTCAATTACAGTTGTTCCGGTTGCCTTTTTGAAAACTTTATTTAAATGATGCTTGCTGATAAAAAAATGATCTGAAATTTCATCAAGTGTCACTGGGTCCTTCAAATGCTGATTTAAATAAAAAAGAATGGAACTAAGCTGCGTCTGTGGAGTGTCAGACTGTTTTGAAAAAGCATTGCACGAATCACTCATATCTGCAATCTGCATCAGCAGCGCTTCTACGCAGATTGGAAGCATCTGTGCCTGAAATTCATTGCTTTTACGAGAACAGGATTCAAGACTTTCCAGATAGGACAGCAGATGAAATTGTTCAGTATGTTTAAAATAAATAGGCTGTCTGGCATTTTCACCTGTTTGAGGAAATGCGCGCAATAAAAAATCACGCCGTTCTGGGAGCAGCAGATCTGGGTGAAAATGAAGGGAATAGCGCCTATATGGGGCAGTGCTGTTAACACGCACACCGTGAAATGCGTGCGGTGATAGTAACAGCACACTTCCAGGTGTCGGCTGATAGTTAACACCCTCTACCAGATAGTCGGCGTCACCAGAAAGAAAATAAAAAACTTCATAAAAATTGTGGCAGTGAAGCGCATAATCTGTCATCACATATGTGCTTTCTGAATAGCCAAATGAAACAAGATCGGTATTGATATGTGCCGTTGAATCCATATGATCAGAACCTTTCTTTACTTTTTTGTGCTCTGCAAAACAGGATACCATATGATCGCTATATATGCAATGTTTTGTTTCCTTTTTGCAATGGATCTTTTGGATTAAAAGAAGTATAGTAGACATAGAAGCCTAGAAAAAACGAAACAAACTTGATAAAAAACAACAAAAAATAAAATTAAAAAGGAGATTTATTATGAAAACAGGTGCACAGCTTTATACGATTAAATCGTATACTCAGAATGTAAAGGATTTCGCATGCTCTATGAAAAAAATTGCAGAAATGGGCTATAAGACTGTCCAGATTTCCGCAGTAGGAAAGGATCTTAAGCCAGAGCAGATTAGAGAAATCTGTGATGCAAATGGTCTTGAGATTGCATTGACACACAGTGATCCTAATCGAATCCTCTATGATACTGAAGCACTTATTAAGGAGCATGATATCATGGGATGCCGCTATATTGGACTTGGAATGATGCCAGATCGCTATCGTACAAAGGAGTGGCTGAGCCATTTCATGGATGATTTTAAGGAGCCGGCAAAAAAGATTGCTGCATCAGGAAAGCTTTTGATGTACCACAATCACAATACTGAGTTTGAGGCATTTGAGGCAGAAAATCTACCAAATGCAAATTCGAAAAAACGCATGATTGAGTATCTTATGGAAGGATTTGCACCAGATGAGATGGGAATTACTCTGGATACCTATTGGGTAGCAGCAGCGGGTGCTGATGTATGCGAGTGGATTCGTCTGTTAAAGGATCGTATTCCGTGCGTTCATTTAAAAGATATGCAGATTAAGGGTTGGAACCAGATCATGGCACCAGTTATGGAGGGTAATTTAAACTTCCCGGCAATCTTTAAGGAACTTGAGAACAGTTGTTGTGAATATATGTTGGTAGAGCAGGATGTCTGCACACAGGGCAGCCCATTTGAGTGTTTGAAGACAAGTTATGATAATCTTGCAAAGGCTGGATATCGTTAATCTTTTATGATAGTGAATATAAGAAGGAGAAAAAGATAGATGGAACAGGTAAGACTTGGAATTATTGGTGTTGGTAACATGGGAAGTGGCCACACCGCCAATATCATGGCAGGAAAAGTGCCGGAAGTGCGTATTACGGCAGCGGCAGATCTTCGTGAGAGCAGAAGAGAGTGGGCAAAGGAAAATATGCCGGAGGGCACAGCAATTTTCGAGGATGGCGACAGCTTAATCAAATCAGGTACATGTGATGCTGTATTGATCGCAGTACCGCATTATGATCATCCGCGTCTGACAATACTTGCACTTGAAAATGGACTTCATGTTATGTGCGAGAAGCCGGCAGGTGTTTATACAAAGCAGGTAAGAGAAATGAACGAGGCCGCAGAGAAGAGCGACCGCGTATTTGGTATGATGTTCAATCAGAGAACAAATTGTATTTATAAAAAGATGCATGATATGGTACAGAGCGGTGATTACGGAAAATTAAAGCGTGTGAATTGGATCATCACAGACTGGTACCGCACACAGGCATATTATAATTCAGGCGGCTGGAGAGCAACATGGGACGGCGAAGGCGGCGGCGTTTTATTAAATCAATGTCCGCACAATCTGGATTTGCTGCAGTGGATCTGCGGAATGCCGTCAAAGGTACGTGCATTCTGTCATAACGGAAAGTGGCATGATATAGAGGTTGAGGATGATGTAACTGCATATCTGGAGTTCCCGAATGGCGCAACTGGTGTATTTGTTACTACAACAGCTGATGCACCTGGAACAAACCGTCTTGAGGTAACACTCGAAAAAGGAAAGCTTGTTGCAGAAAAAGATGAGCTTAAGTTCTATGAGCTTGAAATTAATGAGAGAGAGTACTGCTATCAGGCAACAGAAGGATTTGCAAAGCCACCGTGTCATGAGACGACATTAGAGCTTGACGGAAAGAATCCTCAGCATATTGGTGTATTAAATGCGTTTGCTGCTGCTATTCTTCGCGGTGAGCCATTAGTGGCAGATGGCGTTGAAGGTATTCATGGACTTGAGCTGTCTAATGCAATGCATTTGTCTTCATGGCTTGAAAAGCCGGTTAGTCTGCCAATTGACGAGGATCTCTTCCTTGAAAAATTGAATGAGCATCGTGCAAATTCCAAGAAAAAGGAAAATGTACAGGATATTACTTTTGATACAACAGGAAGTTACGGAAGCAAGACTAAGGAATAAGTAGGAGGTGCTTCTATGAAACGTGCAGTGATTGTTGGCTGCGGCAATATCGCCGCAGTCCATGCTGCCGTACTGACTGCTCAAAAAGATACAGAGCTTGTCGGTGTGGCAGATATTCATTTTGAGAAAGCCCAGGATTATGCCGAAAGATTTCATACAAAGCCATATGCCTCACTAGAGGAAATGATTGAAAAAGAGCAGCCTGATGTGCTTCATGTTTGTACGCCGCATTATCTTCATGTACCTATGACACAGTATGCACTAGAGCGCGGCATAAATGTGTTTATGGAAAAACCACCGGCAATCACATTGGCGCAGCTGGATCAGTTAAAGCAGGCAGTTTATGCGTCAAAGGCAAAGCTGGGATTATGTTATCAGAATCGCTACAATCCAAGCTATCGCGCAGCAAAAGAATTTATTGCATCAGGCGCGGCAGGAAAGGTGTTAGGCGCACGTGGACTTGTCACTTGGAATCGTCCGGCACCATATTATACGCAGAGTGAGTGGAGAGGAAAGCTTGCAACAGAGGGCGGCGGTGTATTGATTAATCAGGCTGTACATACATTAGATCTTCTTTCTGATTTATTAGGAAAGCCAGATTGGATTGATGCTTCACTTTCAAATCATCATTTAAAAGGGCTTATCGAGGTTGAAGATACACTGGAGGCATATATTAGATTTGGTGAAAAAGTTGCATGTTTTTATGCAACGAATGCATATTGTGCAGATGTTCCACCGTTAATTGAGATTTCCTGCGAGAAGGTAACAGTTCGCATTGAGGATTTGGATGTTTCTTATCGTTATCCGGATGGAACAATTACAAAGCCAGACGTGGAGCGCCCTGTTCCAATTGGAAAAAGTTACTGGGGAAGCGGTCATACAGCATGTATTGGTGATTTTTATAAGGCATTGGAAAATAATACCGACTTTGCGTTGGAGCTTCCAGTGTTAGAAAATAGTATTCGTTTGATGCTTGGTGCATATGAGTCAGCGCGTGAGCATCATGTTGTGGAATTTTCGTAACTATTCAGAGTTATGTAAAATTACTTGCTGTGAATGTAGTTTTGAATAGTTAAGTTTTGTGACTAAGAAGGAGAAAACATGAGAAAAATACTTTCAAACTGTCCAGTCAGCTGTTTTGCTGATGAGATCAGTGTATCACTTGACAGACAGATTCAGGTATTAAATGAGCTTGGAATTAAATTTGTGGAGTTTAGAAGTGCTGATGGCACTGGCGTAGCAGATTTTACCGATGAGCAGGCAAAGGAAGCAAAAAAACGTCTTGACGCTGCTGGAATCCGTGTATCCGCAGTTGGTTCTCCAATTGGAAAAATTGGCATTGAGGATGATTTTGAAGCTCATATGAAAAAGCTGCAGCGTATTGAGCGCATAGCTGATATCTTTGAGACACCATATATTCGTATGTTTAGTTTTTATCTGCCAAAAAATGCTGATCCGAAGGATTCTCGTTATGTGGTTATGAAACGCATGGAACGCATGGTACAGGAGGCAAAGGCTAGTCGTCTTGTATTGCTTCATGAAAATGAGAAAGGTATTTATGGTGACAACGCAGCACGCTGTCTTGATCTGATGAAAGAATTTTATGGAGATCATTTTAAAGCGACCTTTGATTTTGCAAATTTCATTCAGTGTGGACAAAATACAGTAGATGCTTACGAAATGTTAAAAACATATATTGAGTATGTTCACGTAAAAGATGCACGTATGGCAGATGGTGAGGTTGTTGTGCCAGGAACAGGAGATGGCCAGTTAGTCGCAATCTTTGACAAACTTGACCAGTCCGGCTACAAGGGCTATTTGAGTCTTGAACCGCATCTGGCAAACTTTGCAGGATTAGGAAGTCTTGAAAAGGAAGCCGCAGTGCGTGCTGAAAATGATACTGAGAAGGCATTCTGCATTGCATACCGTGCACTAGAAGGACTTCTTGGAAAATAATTAAACTTGTAAACCCTATAAACCTATAAACCTAGATAAGATTCCGAAATATCTGTGGCAACGCAGGTGTTTTCGGAATCTTTTACTGAATGAAAAATTATCTTGACGAAAGCAGAAAGAACAGGATAAAATAAAGGCAGTTAGAGTATTACATGAACGAGAGAAAAGCGGAAAAATAATGAAAACAATTGAAGCGTTTTTTCAGAGGTTGAAGATACAGTAAAATCTCACGTAAAGAGTAACGTTTTACTATAAAAACCTTTCTAAAAATAAAGAAAAAGAGAGACATTTTGATAGCAATGATGTATAATCGCGGTAGACACAATTTGATTCTTAGAGTCAATAAATATACATAATCAGACCGTGTCAAGCTGTTGTATAAGTAAAAATATACAACAGCTAAAAATAAGAATCTCTAATGTTGAAAGGAAAAAATGATATGGATATTTATGTTGATGTCCGTGCAGGACGTGATGGAAATGGAAGCAAGGAAATGCCATTTCGCCGTATTAATGAGGCAGCAAAGGTCGCAAAACCAGGTGATACAGTGCTTGTAGCACCTGGTGTATATCGTGAGTATGTGGATCCTATTTTTGCAGGAGAGCCAGATGCACGCATTACATATAAGAGTACAGAGCCATTGAAAGCAGTTATTACAGGAGCAGAGCGTATCACCAGTTGGAAGCATTATCAGGATAATGTATGGGTGTGCCGAGTGCCAAACAGTACCTTTGGTGCATATAATCCGTATACTACATTTGTATATGGCGATTGGTATTTTGCCAAGGCAGACAAGCATACTGGATGTGTTTATTTAAATGACAGAGCATTGTATGAGACATCTTCGCTTGAGGATTGTATTAAGGGCGAAGTTTATGAGTGCAGCTGGGTTCCAGAGGAATCTGTTTACAAGTGGTATACAGAACAGGATCAGGAAACAGATGAGACTATTATTTATGCGAATTTTAAGGGAGCAGATCCGAACAAGGAAAATGTGGAAATTAATGTAAGACGTGAGTGCTTTATGCCGTCAAAGACAGGTGTTGGCTATATTACAGTAAGCGGGTTTACTGTGACAAAGGCTGCAACAACATGGGCACCGCCTGCTGCATATCAGGATGGAATGATTGGACCACATTGGAGCAAGGGTTGGATCATCGAGGACTGCGAGATCTCAAACAGCAAGTGTGCAGGAATTTCGCTTGGCAAATATCTTGATCCAGAGAATGACCATTACTTTACTACAAAATATGTAAAGAGCCCGACACAGATGGAGCGTGATGCTGTATGTCGTGGTCAGTATCATGGCTGGCTGAAAGAAAAAGTTGGAAGCCATATCATTCGCCGAAACAACATTCATCATTGCGAGCAGGGCGGAATCATAGGCCGTATGGGTGGTGTGTTTAGTATTATTGAGGATAACCATATTCATCATATCAACAACATGATGGAGTTAGGCGGTGCTGAGATTGCTGGAATTAAGATGCATGCTGCAATCGATGTGACAATGCGCCGCAATCACATTCATCATTGTACAATGGGTATTTGGTGTGACTGGGAAGCACAGGGAACAAGACTGAGCCAGAACCTGCTGCATGATAATCAGCGTCCGCCGTTTGCGTCTGTATTAAAGGGCGGCATGATGTCACAGGATATCTTTGTTGAAGTTGGACATGGCCCGACATTGATTGATAATAACATTATGCTTTCCGATGCAAGTCTTCGTTTTGCAACAGAGGGTGTAGCACTTGTCCACAATTTGATCTGTGGTGCACTTACTTGTGTGGGCGGAGGAACAGGACCGCGTTATACACCGTATCATATGCCGCATCGTACTGAGGTAATGGGCTTTATGACCGTACTTCATGGTGATGATCGTTTCTATAATAATATCTTTGTACAGAAATGGCCATCAGATGATATTATAACGATGCACGATTCAGATGATGGATTTGACACAGAAAATCGTGCAGCAGGTACTTGGATGTTTGATGAGTATCCGACATATGATGAGTGGATTTCTCAGTTTGATTTTAGTAAGCCTGCTGATATGGCAAAACTTTATGGCGCACACGAAGGAAAGTTGCCAGTATGGATTGAAGGCAACGCTTATCTTGGTGGTGCAAAGCCAAGTAAGAAGGATGTCAATGCTCTGATATCAGATGTCGCACGTGAGGATGTGCGCGTAGAGCTTGTTCAGAAAGAGGACGGTTATTATCTGGATACAAACGTATACGAACTGATCGAAGGCTTTAAAAATAGAATGATTGATTCAGATGTGCTCGGAAAGGCATTTGAGCCAGAGGAACGCTTTGAAAATCCTGATGGAACTGCAATCCGATTTGACAGTGACTATTTTGGAACGCATCGTGGTGTCGATGTCATCCCAGGACCGTTTGCGGGGGCCGAAGAAGCGGCGAAAGTGCTTTATTGATTGACAACCCGGGAGATGGTGCAACCCGCAAGTTTTACGAGGGGCACTTCGATGAGTGACTTTGTCGACGGGCCCAATTCCGCGGGCGCCTGTTACATTTTTTATTATCATACTGTATTTTGAAAGCCCCGCTACAATGTCCCGTCTCGTAAAGCACATCATCTCAGCGCCGTTTATGTAACGAAGGTGCAAACTGAACGGTTTTGACTCATTAAAAGGAATCTATAAACGGTAGTAAATCAAGCAAATAAATTTAACAGGAGTCTGCCCTTTGCGGCAGGCTCTTTTCATGCTATAATATAAACAACTGACTATACAAAAGGAGACGTTGTATGACACAAACAATTTTAAAAAAGAATGGTAAAAGCAATAAGACAACACTAAGCAAGGTATTAGGAAAGTCTGGGAACAAAAAGCCGTCAAAAGCACCAGCATCCAAACCAGTCAAAAAGCCAACGGCACCAAAGATGCCGGGAGAATGGCTGTACTTAAACAAAGAAGAGCTGTCTCTTCGCAAAATCTATGAACTGTTTGAGGAAAAGCAGACTGCTGAATATTGGGAGGCTGCTGGCGTATTGGAAATTTCATTACCAGAGAGTGGCACACTGGATATGGAAGATTTAGAGGGCACGCTTGGCGATGAAGAAGGTGATGCATATCTGAAGGAAAATGAGATTCATGCAGTAGCTGCTGTTACGATTCGCCCGGAGGACTATGAGAAAGCAAAAGAGGTGATGCTGTATATAATCGAGAAGCTTGGCGGGTACTTCTGTGGCGATACAGCGGATTTTACGCCTGTTGTGGCAGCAAAGAAGAATTGATTCGTATTAATTTGTTTGCGTAATCTTAAGGAGAAAAGATAAGACTTGTGGGAAAATATCTGTCCTATTGCAATGGGGCAGATATTTTTTAAAAACCGGGTTGACAAGTGTATACCACTATGCTATTATAGGGTTGACACAAGTAAACCGGAATAAACTACAGAAGGGAGTAGAAAATGGCAAAGCATATTGTTTTATCTGACGGTGAATGGAAACTGATGAAACTTTTGTGGGAGAATTATCCGATGACACTCGGAGATATGGTAGAAGCGATGCAGGATGATACGGCATGGAGCAAAGGAACGATTTTTACAATGCTTCGCCGAATGAACACGAAGGGTGTTATTCGTATGGATGATAGCGGAAGGTATCAGCAGTATTATCCAGTATTACAGAAAGAAGAAGCAGAGCAGGCTGAGACGCGCAGCTTTTTGGAACGTGTATATGATGGCAGCGTGGGAATGATGTTGTCAGCAATGGCACATGATCGGAAGTTATCGAAATCCGAGATTGATGAGCTGTATAAGATCATTCAGGAGGCTAGAGAGGAGGGAAAATGACAGACTGGATCATTGGCTCCTGTGTTCTGATCGTGGCGGTCTTTGCAATCCGCAAAGTATTTGGAACGAGAATTAGTAGTCGGTTTCGATATGCACTCTGGGCAGTTGTGATGGTTCGTTTGATTTGTCCGGCGGCATTTTGGAATAATCAGCAGTTGACGCAGAATATTACAAAGGTATCCGAGCAGCTATTTCAAAGTGTAACCCAGCAAAGAAATGAGTTAGATAAGGCAGATTCAAATGCAGAATTCGGAATGGAAAATGGACAGGATACAGGCAATACAAACAGAGCTGGTATAGAAGATACGAATAGTGCAGATCGTACCCCAAATAACGATACCGATAACGTGAAGAATCAAAGTATCAATATCGGACAGCAAAATGGACAGGTAATCAGTCAGGCAGAAAATATCGACAAGAACGGTTTTTATCAGACAGGGAAGGAGGCATTACCACAACTCGAAGAATACACACAATCAAAAAATAGCAATTCTAATGTATTTCACCGTATAATAGCGCAACTAATAAGTATGGTTCCAGCCATCTGGCTTTGCGGCAGTATTGTCGTAGGACTTTGGTTTATCGGAATCAATCTTCGCTTCCGTCACATGTTAATGCGAAGCAGAAAACAAATAGATAACAGCGAAAAGCCACCGATTTATCAGGTAAAGGGATTATCCTCTCCGTGTTTGTTTGGGGTGATTCATCCGGCGATTTATCTGAAAGAGGAGACAAACTTGCAGGATGATCAGCTTTTGATGATTCTTCAGCATGAGAGGTGCCATTACCAGCACAAAGATCATATCTGGTCTGTGATGAGAAGTCTTTGTATGATTATTTGGTGGTGGAATCCACTAGTGTGGGCCGCAGCAGTAGCATCCAAAAGAGACTGTGAAATGGCGTGTGATGAAGGCACACTGGAAACAATTGGGTGGGAAAATAAATTTTTGTATGCAAAGACATTAGTTGATGCTGTGTCGGATAAAAAAACTTTTGGTATGACAGCGGCATCAACAATGGTATCAGGAAAATCTGATACAGAAAGGAGACTGCGTATGATGCTAAACAAAAAGAAAACAAAAATGGCAAGCGTGGTACTTGCGGCGGGACTTATGTTAAATGCAGCAGCATTGTGTTTCGGAGGAGAAAGTACGGCACAAAGTCAGAGTGAAACGCAGATAAATCAAGCAGGTCAGACAGATCAGACCACACTTCCGGTGCTTTCAGCAGTGGATGTGTATGAGCAGATACCAATAACGGATGGCGTGGAGGAGTTTTGTGAGACATTTGGGCTGCTTGATAAAGAATATGTTGCGCAGATTACGCCGGAATGGATGAAGGATAGTGGTATTGCACTGTTTCGTGATGCGTTGAATGAACGAGTATACATAACCTGGCAGGATCAGCTGATAGCAGTTCCACAGCTGGCTCAGGGAAAACTTACAACCGTATCGGATGTAAAAGTATTAAGTGTGGCTGCGGCAGATCTGGATGAAGATGGCGTTTATGAAGTCTATTTCACCGCAAGAGTGTATATTGGAGGAAGCAGCACGCACACAAATATGATCGGTATGGCAAAACTTACAGATGGGTCATTTAGCTGGGATTTTGGTGTAGATGATCAGATGAACAATAAATCCAATGTGCTGATGCTGACACAGAATGAAAATGGCGAGCTTGTTTGGAGTGAGGCACAATATAAAAAGACAAGTGATAGCAATCTTCGTGAGTCAACTGATAAGGGACCGGGGGCATTTTCACTGACACAAACAGATGAGAAAAATGAGCAGATGATTACTTTGATAGAAGGATATCTGACAGGTCAGTTTGCAACAGGCACAGCATCAGAATACCTGCTTAGCCCAGTTTTTGGTCAGTCAACAGATCTTGATAACTTGAACTGGCTGATTCCACAGGGCAGACTTCGCTGGGGAATGACGTTAGATGAATTGAAGGTATGGTATGGAGATACACTTGAAATTGTTTCGAAGGAAGACGATATAACGACTGTACAGATTTCAGATGCATATATTTTGGGGTGCAATGCAGCGATCACTGCGACAGTGGACAAAAAAGCAGGTGTGACCAAACTTCAGTATGAATTTGCAAAGGAAGATAAAGATGTTGTTGTCGCCAATGCAAATAAAGGATTGTTGACAAATCAGACAGTCAGTGCGGCAGAGGGCATAAACGTAATCTATAACTGTGTAGGAATATCGCCCGCAAATTTGGAACTCGATTCCCAGAAGCGTTTTCGTGAAATCTGCGAGCAGCGGGGCACCTGGTCTGATACCGAAGAAATGCGATACGATGCCAAAGTAAGAGGACAGCTGGCGGTAACAGAGGATGCCTGCGAGTTGTCATTTGAGGCAGAACCAGAAATGGCAATTTTATATCGAGAGCTTTTAACTGCGGCAAGCAGCGAAATGAGTGGAATAAGAACTCAGTGGCAGCAACTGGACAAAGAAAATTTGACATTTTCGTGGACTCCAAGCCTTGAAACAACCAATGATTCAAAATGGGTTATGCTTGAAGGAGATAACGCAAATCAGCTTTCTACAATGGCACAGGCACTTCTTGGAGTGGCACAGCCGTATCTATTTGGTGGATTTTCGGAAAAGCTTATAAGTAGTGCGGCATATGCATTGGATGCGCTTAAACAGAGTGAGGACGATGTAATTTGCAGAATTACAGATAGTGATGGAAATCGTGATGCTGTATTTCTTATAAATGAGAATGGAAGTGGATATTGTTTTGTAGCAGTATCCGATGATATCATTGCACAGGTTGGACTATTCTCATTTACACCATGTGACACTGGAAAGGAATTATATCGAAGGATGTGGGAAGAAATCAATAAGTACGATACGATCGTTGCGCAGTGAGTGTGATTTAAATCAGTGATGAGACGAGCACTTTTCCCTGAGATGATCGTTAGCATGGATTCGACGTTACGTAAATGGGGGCGAGGCGAATGTGATTTACGAGGCGGAACGTTGAAGCGAGCTGCTCAAAATAATGTATGATAAAAAGGTACATAGTGGGCATCGCTGAACAGTGACGCCGACAAACACTTCGCCGAGTCACCCTTCGTAAGCCTACCGGGTTGTATTACTGTTCACAAAATCTTCACAAAAAAACTCTTGCATTTTTGAGTTTGTGGTGTTATATTACATACCGAACAAAGGAAATGACCAGACAGGTCAGTTTCTTAACAAAACCTCTTGTCGAAGGCTGCTAAGGAATCAGATTTTTGGAGGAAAAGACAAAATGAATACTTTAAAAGCTGAAAAACGAAGCATGGACATCAAAGCAAAGAAGCTTAGAAGAGAGGGATACGTTGTAGGCAACGTGTTCGGAAAGAAAATTGAAGGTTCTATCCCAGTAAAGTTTCAGAAACTGGAGTTAGAGAAATTCTTAAAGAAAGCACATAAAGGAAGTCAGATCATGCTTGATGTTGAGGGAACTCAGTATGATGCACTGATCAAGGACGTCGCATATAACCCTGTTGCAGGAAGAATTGATGAGATTGATTTTCAGGCACTTGTAAGCACAGAAAAAGTTCATTCTGTTGTTGAGGTTGTCTTAGAGAATCATGACAAGATTGCAGAAGGTGTACTTCAGGAGAGCCTTGAAGAGATTGCCTATAAGGCATTGCCGGCAGATCTGGTTGATGAGGTCAGAGTTGATGTTGGCGACATGAAGATTGGCGATGTTATTCGTGTAAAGGATCTTCCAATTTATGAAGATAAGAAGATTACTATTATGACAGATCCAGATGCGGTTGTAGTAGCATTAAATGCAGCACACAATGCAGCAGTACCTGAGCCAGAGACAGCAGAAACTGAAGAAGAGCCAAAGAAGGACGAATAATCTGGAGAAAATTATAAGTGAACAATTAAATGATTCGAAAAAAGGAATGGTCACGAAAATGACCATTCCTTTTTTGCACAAAAAAATATGAAAATTTATTACGAAGCAGTTTTTGTTTCAATTTGTGCCGGCTGCTGAACCAAAAATCCAGCCAGAATCTGGCGTATTACAGTATGGAGATAAGGAAGATATTCTTCAACTGATACTGGCTGGCCATACAAAATACAGCTGTAACATGTAGAACCAACGAGTTCGATAATTGTAAAGAGCATTAGCTCAGGCTCTGGACAGACATATGAATTTTTTTTCATCTGTTCAAATATATAATCATAAAACTGTAAAGACTCATCTGGCAGTGTATTTTCAAAAGCTGTTTTAAAAATCCCCCATGATAAATTCTTGGAAATAAAGGTTAAAAGACCGTGATCATCATTCAGGCGGCCGATGATGTAGTCGGCAACTGCGATAATCTGGTCTTCAAAGCTATTAAACTTCTGATCCAGCAGTGCATGGTGAGCATCTGCAAACAGCTGCCCTGCTTTGTGGGCAATCAGCTTATCCCTCAAATCATATTTATCCTTAAAATATAAATAGAAAGTTCCCTTTGCAAGGCCGGCATCTGAAACGATATCAGAGATAGTCGTCTTTGCAAAGCCCTTATCGCGAAACAAATCAAAGGCCGTCTGCAGCAAAGCGTTTTTCTTTTGTTTCTTATTGATATCCACTTTTCCCATACGAGAACCCCTCCTGTAATACTTGTAATTTATCCTAAACTATTATTATATCAAGATATTAAGTAATAGTAAAGGTGTAAATGTTTAAAAACTTGAATCTTAGAGTTATTATCTTACAAAACTGACTAAAAGTCAATTATTAAAAACTGACCAAAATTCATTTTATTACCATATATTTTTCGGATACTTTTAATATTGACCAAAAGTCAGTTTCTGCATATAATGCGTAGTGTGAAAAAAAGATAGGAGATGGTTGCTATGGTTAAAGTAGGAAAATGGATTGCAAAACATAAATATCTGATCATATTGATCAGCATTTTGCTTATGATTCCTTCCGTGATCGGTATGGCAAAGACAAGAGTCAACTATGATATCTTAAGTTATCTGCCAGACACGCTTGAGACAATCAAGGGCCAGGATATTATGGTTGATGAATACGGAATGGGCGCGTTTTCCATGGTCGTCGTGGAAAACATGGAACTAAAGGATGTGCAAAAGCTAGAAGATGCATACAGCGAGATTGATCACGTTAAGGATGTTCTTTGGTATGATGATGTTGCTGATTTAAGTCTTCCAGTCGAGATGATTCCAAAGGATCTGCGAGAGGCGTTCTTTAAAGGTGATGCGACCATGATGCTTGTGCTGTTTGACAACACGACATCATCTGATGAAGCTATGGAAGCACTTACCGAAATGAGAAAGATCAGCAATGATCAGTGCTTCTTAAGCGGTATGACTGGTATTGTTACCGATATTAAGAACCTGGCATTAAGCGAGATGCCGGCATACGTTGTGATTGCCGCAATTCTTTGCTTCATTGTATTGCAGCTGTTTACTGATTCATTTTTAGTTCCGTTGTTCTTCTTATTAAGTATCGGAATATCTATTCTCTACAACATGGGAACGAATGTATTCCTTGGAGAGATTTCCTATATTACACAGGCACTTGTAGCTGTTCTTCAGCTCGGTGTTACAATGGATTATTCCATTTTCCTTCTTAGCAGCTATGAGGAAAATAAAGAACGTTTCCCAGATGATAGGGAGCGTGCGATGGGTCATGCAATCGCCAATACCTTTAAGTCTATCGTGGGAAGCTCTGTTACAACAATTGCTGGTTTTGCCGCACTTTGTTTTATGACATTCGCACTTGGCCGCGATCTTGGTATTGTCAGTGCAAAAGGAGTTGTAATCGGTGTTATCTGCTGTGTAACTGTTCTTCCGGCTATGATTCTTATTTTCGATAAGTCGATTGAAAAAACAAAGCATAAGCCGCTCATTAAGAGCATGGATAGATTGTCAGGCTTCATTACAAAGCATTATAAGATTTGGCTTGTTATCTTCCTTGTTCTTTTAGCTCCGGCAATTTATGGAAACAGCAATACAAAGATTTATTACAACATTGCAAAATCTCTTCCATCTACACTTGAGAGCAATGTGGCAAATGAAAAGCTTGAAGAAGACTTTGATATGAGTGTTCTTCACATGGTTATGATGGATAAGAACATGGACGCAAAGGATAAGCGCGATATGTTAAATGCCATCGATGAGGTGGACGGTGTTAAGTGGACGATCAGCTTAAATTCCTTAGTTGGTGCAACTATTCCTGATTCTATGATTCCAAAGGATATCAAGAGTATGCTGCAAAGTGATAATTGGGAGCTTGCATTTGTATGCTCAAAGTATCAGTCAGCGACAGAAGAAGTTAACAGTCAGATTGCCCAGATCAATGACATTGTAAAGGGTTATGATGAAAATGCAATGGTAATCGGTGAAGCTCCTATGATGAAGGACCTTGAGGATGTAACAAATATCGACCTTCAAAGTGTTAACACAGTATCAATGGCAGCGATTTTCATTATTATCATGATTATCTTTAAATCAATTTCACTGCCAATTATTCTGGTAGCAGTAATCGAATTTGCGATAGCAGTCAATATGGCAGTGCCGTTCTATCAAAACATCAGTCTTCCGTTTGTTGCCTCTATCGTTGTCGGAACTATTCAATTAGGTGCGACAGTAGATTATGCAATCCTGATGACGAGCCGTTATCAGAAAGAGAGAAGCAGAGGAAAGAATAAAAAGGAAGCTGTAAGTGCAGCACATAAGGCAAGCCTTGAATCCATTATAACGAGTGGTCTTAGCTTCTTCGCAGCAACATTTGGTGTATCAGCTTATTCAAAGGTTGATATGATTGGTTCCATCTGTACACTTCTTTCAAGAGGTGCATTAATCAGTGTTGTCGTTGTAGCACTTGTTTTGCCGGCAATGTTCCTGATTTTTGATAAGGTAATTTGTAAGACATCAATTAACTTTCTTGGAAAGAAATAAAAAGTAAAGTAACTGGCGTGCACAAGCGTGCAATTCTGATTTAGAAATGAGAATGAGGGTGTTATATTATGAATAGAAATCATATGCTGAAAAGAAAAATGACAGCCGGACTTGCAGTCGGCATGGCAGTAGCAGTAGGAAGTGTTCCAATGGCAATGGCTGCTAACACAGCAAATACAAAGGATTCATCAAGCAGTGTATCAAAAGAGGAAACCGTCTATGTAAATGCAGATGCATCTGGAAATCCACAGCAGATCACAGTATCTAACTGGTTAAAGAATGCAGGCAGTGAAAGCAACGTTGAAGATCAGTCTGATCTGACAAATATAAAGAATGTAAAAGGTGATGAGACTTTTAGTGAAAATGGTGACAGCCTGACATGGAATACAGATGGCAGCGATATTTATTATCAGGGTCAGAGCAATAAGGATCTTCCGGTATCTGTAAAGTTTACATACTTATTAGATGGACAAGAGATGCAGCCGCAGGATCTTGTCGGCAAGAGCGGTCATCTTCAGATCAAGATTCAGTATACTAACAACGAGAAGAAGAGTGCAAAGGTAGATGGAAAGAATGAGACCATCTACAGTCCATTTGTAATGCTGACTGCAATGATACTTCCAGATGATACATTCTCTAATGTCACCATCGACAACGGAAAGGTAATTTCCGATGGAAGCAGAAATATTGTTGTGGGTGTCGGAATGCCTGGTCTTAAGGATAGCTTAAAGCTTGACACGATTGATCTTTCTGCAGATGATGACGATAAGAACAGTGAAGACAAAACGCTCGATATTGACATTCCAGACAGCGTATCGATTGAAGCTGATGTAACAGATTTTTCAATGAGTTCTTCTCTTACAGTTGCATTGTCTGATCTGTTAAAGGATATTGATTTTGATGATGACAGTGCATTAGATGACATCAAGGATGCACTTGATAATCTTACAGATGCAGCAACACAGCTTGTTGATGGAACCTCTGATCTGTATGATGGTGTGGAGGAACTTGACGAGAAGTATGGCGAGTTTGATGATGGTGTTAAGGAATTAAGAGATGGCACACATGATCTTTCGGATGGCGTTGGTGATCTGACAGATGGTGTAAATACACTAGCAGATGGTGCAAAGCAGTTGCAAAGCGGAGCAGGTGACCTTGCAAGCGGAGCAAAGACGCTTGACGATGGAGTTGGAAAGCTTCAGAGTGGTTCTAAGGATCTTGTAAGTGGTGTGAGTCAGCTTGCAAGTGGTGCAACTTCACTTCAAAGTGGAGCAGGTCAGTTACAGAGCGGTGCAGGACAGTTACAAAGCGGAGCAGCACAGTTACAGAGTGGTGCAGGTACATTACAGAGTGGAATCAATGATTATACATCTGGTGTCGATCTGTTAAATGCAGGTATTCAGGCAAATCTGTCAAGTGACAGTGAATTAAACACAAAGGTTTCTCAGTTTGCCCAAGGAATCAATACATTGGCAGCTGGTGTTAACAGCTACACAGCAGGAACAGATTCTTTAGCAGATGGCGTAAGTGCATATGTTGCAGGTGAACAGCAGCTTTCACAGGGTGCACAGGCACTGACTCAGATTCAGGGTGCGTTAAGCACACTTACTGCAGCACTTGATGGAGAGGGAGAGACGACAGAGGATCTTGTCGCAGCATCAAATGCACTGGCACAGGGAACAGAATCCTTAAAGGCTTCCTTAGGAACTGACGAGACTAAACAGTTAATGACTCTGTTAGACAGCATGTTGAAAACTGGAAATGAGCTGATCACAGAAGCAAGTGGATTATCTAGTGTTATGAAAGAGCAAATCGTAGCACCAGTTCAGGGCATGATGGAAAATGCTGAATATTTGATGAATCAGATCACGGCAGTACAGAGCTACGCTGTTGAGTTAGCAAAAACAGCAGCAACGGCAAAGGATACGATTAATGCGCAGATCGCTAATGCAAACAATGAATTATCAAGTGCTGCACAGGGACTGGCTGACAGTGTAAATAATGCAGCAAATGCGCAGATAAACAATGCAAATACGCAGATCGCCAACGCAAATGCACAGATTGACAGCGCAAGAGCAGTTCTTCAGCAGCAGCTTGACGCAGCAAATGCAGCAGGAAATACTGAGCTGGCAGCATCGTTACAGACAGCAATTAATAGCCTTGGAAATGTAAGTGGAGTAGAGGCGGTAAATGTTGACGCACCAGCATATACTCCAGTACAAGGAATTGATGGAATGACGCTTCCAACATTGAATGCGGATTTGGAAGGTATGGCAGCGAAGATAGAGAGCATTAAGAATACCTTTGATACTCTTCAGACAACTGTTGCAGGTTTAATTACCTCACTTACAGATGTACAGACAAAGATTGACAGTATTACTTCTATGAAGGATCAGATTCCGGAGGCAGATATCACTGCGCTTAGCACGGGTGTTGATTTACTTGACTCTAATATGCAAGATTTCAATGCAGAAATGGGTAATCTTTCAACACAAGTTGCTACATTAAACACGCAGGCTTCGGCAGGTATCAAACAGCTGTTAGATGGTTTTGCACAGCTTGATGCAAACAACGAAACACTTACAGGTGGTGCAGCACAGTTAAAGGCAAACAGTGCATCTCTTACAAGCGGCGCAGCAGCACTCCAGACTGGAGCAGGACAGCTGATCGAAGGATTAAATCAGTTAAGCACACAGATGACAGCAGGAGCAGGACAGCTTGCAGCAAACAGTCAGACACTTCGTGATGGTGCAGCAACCTTAAAGGGCGGCATCGACAGTGCAAAGAGCGGAATTGACACCTTAAAGAGCGGAACTGACACTTTAAAGGGCGGAACTGATACTTTAAAGACAGGTGCAGATACCTTAAAGAGTGGTGCTGGTACATTACAAAGCGGAATTAACACATTAAAGTCTGGTACAAGTGCACTTAGCAGTGGTGCAGATACATTGAAGTCTGGAACTAATGATTTGAGAAAGGGAACACTTGACTTAAAGAGTGGTACACAGACATTGGCAGATGGCGTTAGTGATCTTAAGGATGGTGCAGATACGTTATCAGATGCAAGTGATGATGTAGTAGATGGAATCAGCGAGCTTAAGGATGGCGCAGAGGATTTAAAGGACGGTATGCAGGAGTTTTATGATGAAGGAATCAGCAAGATCAAGGATATGGCTGATGAGAATCTGACAGTAATTCTTGACCGCTTAAAGGCTCTGACTTCAGATGAGATTTCATATGATACCTACAGCGGCAGAAGTGACAGCATGAATGGTTCTGTTAAATTCATCATTGAGACTGACGAGATCGAATAATTAAAAAACACCATGTACTGCAATGAGCACATGGTGTCTAAAAAATACTATATTTGGATCAGCGAAGACTTTCTAATACATTTTCGTGAATCCGTTCTGAGAGCTGTCTGTAAAGGCAGCTCTCTTCTTTTGTAAAGTCGCGCATGCAGGTGCATTCAAAATCATTAATTGCAGCTTTCAGATCGTCAAGCACTGGCGTTGCTGTCTCAAGCAAGCAAACTGAAAAATGCTGTATTGGAAGAGGCTGAATGAAACCACGCATTGAAAGATGAGAGAGCGACAAAGAAAGAATATGGAGTGGGAGCTGTGCATAATTGGCCAGCTCTTTTTTTGTTGTAAATGGAATTGGATTTTCCAAAGCAAGTAAAAGGCAGGCATCATTTAGTGTCAAATCGTGCTTAATAGCAGCAGATTCGAGGTAACGATGCAAAAGCATTTTGCTGCGGTAGGCATCAATAAAAATGCCATGTCCGTTTAATGCCTGTGGAGATACACTTGTTCGTTCACTGCCTAATTTTTTCGATCCAGGAAGAATTGAAGGCATTACAAATCCATCCTTTGCTGAGTCGATCAAAAAATGGTAGATTCTCAGTCGGTTTTTCTCATAATATGCCTCATCAAATGTGTGTTTATAAAAATTGTTATAATACTCAAAAATTTCAAGCTTCATCTTAACAGTATTGGAGATCGTTACACTCTGACTCACAAGAGAACCCTTTGTTTTGACATAGTAATAGATCGGAACCTTTAATGCAATAAAACGCTCAGCATATCTTATATATTCCAGATTAAACATAAAATCTTCACACCAGTTAATCTGTACGTTCATGCGAAGCTCATGTTTTTCAATAATGTCACGGCGATACAGCTTATTCCAAATCACACCATAATAAAAGTCAGCAGGATTTTCCATCATATGGTGGGAAAATTCTTCTTTTGAAAGTACGGCATCCTCATCAATATCACCTTTTTGAGAAACACGCTCCCCATTGACACGATAAAAATCTGCTATTACAAGATCACAGTTGTTTTTCTCAGCAGTGCGCACAAGAAGCTTTGTAGCATCTGGTGTAATCCAATCATCACTATCTAAAAATTGTATGTATTTTCCGTGAGCCAGATCAAGAGCTGTATTTCTTGTATCAGATACACCGCTGTTATTTTTGTGAATGACATGGACACGGTTATCAAGGGCGGCATATTCATCGCAGATCGCACCAGAATCATCGGTGCTTCCATCGTCAACAAGAAAAAGTTCATAATCAGTAAAATCTTGATTTAAAATGCTGTCTGCGCAGCGTCGAAGTGTCTTTGCAGAATTGTATACAGGCACAATAATACTAACTTTAACAGACATAAAGTTTATCCATCCTTTCTATTTCCTGAAAAATAAGTATTTGGTTTGCGTGTACAAATCAACTTTTCATATTTTCATTTTACCAGAACTGTTTTTGAAATGCTATGATGATTTTCTTAAATTTCTTACATTTTACGCTTTTTTGTAAATTGTAATTAACTGGCAATTTGGTAAACTGGTAACAGCTCATGAGTAAAAAGCATCTGCTTTGAGATATTCTTGCAGAGAGCTGAACTTGTGAACTGCAATGGAAAGAAAGAGCAGAGGATGGATATGACAGGAACAATCATAGGAACAGGTGCATGCGCTGCATCACATGTAATGGAAAATGATGATCTGGCACAGTTTGTTGATACAAGCGATGCATGGATCACAGAGCGCACCGGAATAAAAAGACGTCATATTGCAGAAAATGAGACGGTTTCCTCTTTAGCAGTTTGTGCAGCAAAAAAAGCACTTTTGGATGCGGAAATTTTAGCGGATGAGATTGGTCTGATTATTGTTTCCACTATGACCCCAGAGAGCATCATGCCGAGTACGGCATGTCTTGTGCAGGCAGCAATAGGTGCTTCTAATGCATTATGTTTTGATCTGAACGCAGCATGCAGCGGTTTTGTGAGTGCATTTGTCACGGCGCGTACATATCTTGAAAGCAAAATTGTACGCTATGCACTTGTCATCGGAAGCGAGGTGCTTTCCAATGTAGTGGATTGGCAAGACAGGGGAAGCTGTATATTGTTCGGCGATGGCGCCGGTGCAGTTATATTAGAAGCATCAAAAAATGATTCATGGGTTCCTGTTCTTCATGCTGATGGAAGACAGTCACAGGCACTTACCTTAAAGAGTCGTCATGATGCAAATTGGCTGTTTGAAAAGGAGCATCCAGACTTGTTTAAGCGCGACTACTTTATAAGCATGGATGGCAGAGCTATTTTTCAGTTTGCCGTGCGCAAGGTGCCAGAAGTAATTGACGAACTTCTAGAGAAGAACAATCTGAAAAAAGAAGAGATTGCATATTATCTTCTTCATCAGGCAAATCGCCGCATTGTAGAGGCAGTGGCAAAGCGTATGGATCAGCCAATTGAAAAATTTCCAATGAATTTGGATGAATATGGAAATACCTCATCAGCATCAATCCCGATTCTTCTTGATGAAATGAATCAAAAAAAGCTGCTTCATGACGGTGATAAAATTATCATTGCAGGCTTTGGCGGAGGCTTAACCTGGGGAGCAGATGTGATTACTTGGAGAAAAAAGTAAGAACGATCAAAGCAGAAACCGCAAAAAACGGTAAAACAATAATTTATTATAAAGGAGAAATGAAAATGTTTGAAGAAATTAAGACTATCGTAGCAGAAAACTTAGGTGTAGAGGAAGACAGCATTACAATGGAGTCCTCTTTCAAGGATGATTTAAAGGCAGATTCTCTTGATTTATTTGAGCTGACTATGGCGTTAGAAGAAGAGTACGATACAGAGATTCCTGCAGAAGAACTTGAAGATATCGAAACAGTTGGAGATGTTATTGAGTATTTAAGAGAAAAAGGAATTGACGAATAGGCAGTAGATAACAAAAGAACTGACCCTGATAAGTAAGATTCTGATGAATAGGTATTGAGGAATGGCAGAGTCCTCAGTACCTTTTTTCACGTCAGAATAGTCGTAAATCTTACGAAAGTGCGTCATTCTCAGGTTAGTTATAAAAAACTATTGGAAATTTGAGAGGTTTCGTTTATAATGGTAACGAGTGTGTCAGTATTTGACATAGAGATACGATTTTGATATTGATTTTCAATTAAAGTTGGAATCAATATTTGGGATAAAAGTTGTGGAGTTTGTAAGGAAAGGAGATTCCTAATGGCTACGGATATTGGAATTGATTTAGGTACTGCGAGTATTTTGGTATATGTAAAGGGTAAGGGGGTCGTGTTAAAAGAGCCTTCAGTAGTTGCTTTTGATGTCGATACAAGAAAGATTAAGGCAATCGGTGAGGAAGCGCGTCTGATGATTGGACGTACACCTGGTAATATTGTAGCGGTTCGTCCTTTAAGACAGGGTGTAATCAGTGATTATTCTGTTACAGAGAAGATGCTGAAGTATTTTGTTCACAAGTCAGTGGGCAAGAGTTTATTTGGAAGAAAGCCAAGAATTTCTGTCTGTGTTCCAAGTGGAGTAACAGAAGTTGAGAAGAAGGCTGTAGAAGATGCTACTTACGCGGCAGGAGCAAGAGATGTAAAGATTATCGAGGAACCGGTAGCAGCAGCGATCGGTGCTGGTATTGATATTGCAAAACCATGTGGTAACATGATTGTTGATATCGGTGGCGGTACTTCTGATATTGCGGTTATTTCTCTGGGAGGTACAGTAGTAAGCACATCTATTAAGGTTGCTGGAGATGACTTTGATGAAGCGATTGTTCGTTATATGAGAAAGAAACATAATCTGTTAATTGGTGACCGTACAGCAGAAGATATCAAAATTCAGGTGGGAAGTGCATACACTCGTGCAGAAGAGTCTTCTATTGAAGTAAGAGGACGTAACTTAGTAACCGGCCTTCCTAAGACAGTTACGGTAACTTCTGAAGAGACAAGAGAGGCTCTTCGTGAAGCGACAGCACAGATTGTAGAGGCAGTTCACAGTGTATTAGAGAGAACTCCGCCAGAATTAGCAGCAGATATTTCTGATAGAGGAATTGTACTTACCGGTGGTGGAAGTATGTTACAGGGATTAGAGCAGTTAATTGAGGAAAAGACAGGAATTACAACAATGACAGCCGATGACCCAATGACAGCAGTTGCGATTGGTACAGGCCAGTACATTGAGTATCTTGGTACAAAGTAGGAGATTTTAAATGGCTCATCTGGAAGGATATGTTAGTCATATTCGCTTTCATAATGAGGAAAATGGATATACCGTAATGGAAATTGAAACGACCCACGGGGACGAAGTCCTCGTGGGAAATTTTCATTATATCAACGAAGGCGAGTATATTTGTGCGGAAGGCGAATATGTAGATCATCCGGCCCATGGTCCGCAGTATCGGATGACATCTTATACTGTAAAGGAGCCGGAAGATAAAGCGGCAATGGAACGCTATCTTGCATCTGGTGCTATTAAGGGAATGGGCCCGGCATTGGCGGCAAGAGTAATCAAAAAGTTTAAAGGTAATACCTTTGACATTATAGAGAGTGAGCCGGAACGTCTGGCAGAAGTGAAGGGGATTTCTCTGAAAAAAGCGATGGATATTGCGGTACAGTTTCAGGAAAAACAGGAGATGCGCCATGCGATGATGTTCCTGTCAGAGTATGGGATTACCAGCCGCTTTGCTGTCCGTATTTTTGAAGAATACGGGAATAAAATGTATGATATTTTGAAGACGAATCCATATAAGCTGGCAGAAGATATTACAGGAATCGGATTTCGTGCGGCGGATGCAATCGCGGCAAAGGCAGGAATTGCCCCTGATTCTGATTTTCGTGTCTGTGCGGCAATTTTGTATTCTTTGCAACAGGCGGCACTTTCCGGTCATGTTTATCTGCCAAAGGATGTATTATGCCGGAGCGCGGGACAGCTTCTTTCAATGGCTCCAGAGTTTATAGAGGATCATTTGATGGAATTGGTTCTTGATAAAAAGCTGATGATTCGTACAATAGGGGAGGAAGAACATGTGTATTTAAGTTCCTATTATTTTATGGAATTGAATACATCCCGTATGCTTCTGAATCTTGACTTACATTTCCCGATGGAAAAAGGGAAATATGGACGACGAATCAGCGAATTAGAGGAATCAATGGATTTTCAGCTTGATTTGTTACAAAAACAGGCTGTGGAAGAGGCCCTTACCAAAGGTGTAGTAGTTGTTACCGGCGGTCCTGGTACAGGAAAGACAACAACCATTAATCTTATGATACGCTGCTTTGAGATGGAGAAGATGGATATTGTTCTGGCGGCCCCTACAGGAAGGGCAGCAAAGCGGATGACGGAAGCGACCGGCTATGAAGCGAAAACGATCCATCGTCTTTTAGAAGTATCTGGTGGTATTGAAGATGGGGACAGTTCTCATTTTGAAAAGAATGAGGATAATCCGATAGAAGCCGATGCGGTCATTCTTGATGAGATGTCTATGGTAGATATTCATCTGATGTATTCACTTTTGAAGGCTATTGTTCCAGGAACAAGACTCATTCTTGTAGGTGATTCCAATCAGCTTCCTAGTGTTGGTCCGGGAAATGTGTTAAAAGATATCATTGATTCTAAGGCATTCAGTGTAGTTCGTCTTTCTAAAATATATCGTCAGGCAGAGAGCAGCCATATCGTTCTTAATGCACATAAAATTAATGCAGGCGAGCTTATAACACTGGACAACAAAAATAAAGACTTCTTTTTCTTTGAGAAGAAAGATGTCCGCTCGGTAATGGGGGCATTGGTATACCTTGTGAAAACAAGACTTCCAGAGTATATTGGGGCATCTCCATTTGAAATACAGGTACTTACTCCGATGCGAAAGGGAGAACTTGGAGTAGAACATTTAAATGAAGTTCTTCAATACTATTTAAATCCTGCTTCTGAATCTAAAAAAGAAAAAGAAGGTCGTACCGGTGTTTTCCGTGAAGGCGATAAAGTAATGCAGGTAAAGAACAATTACAAGCTTGAATGGAAAATCACAAACGCAAAGGGCTTCTCCATCGAAGAGGGACTGGGTGTTTTCAATGGAGATATGGGTATCATTAAGCAGATTAATACATATTCTGAACGCATTACGGTTGTTTTTGATGAGAATAGAGAGGCAGAATACCCATTCTCAAGTTTAGATGAATTAGAACTTGCCTATGCGATTACAATTCATAAATCGCAGGGAAGCGAGTATCCCGCTGTGGTTCTTCCACTTCTTAGCGGTCCGCCGATTCTGTGTAACAGGAATCTGCTCTATACTGCAATTACAAGAGCGCAGAAATGTGTTGCGATTGCAGGCAGGCAGTCTATGGTAGAGCAGATGATTCATAATGAGACGGAGCAGAAGCGGTATTCAGGTTTGAATGATTGTCTTAAAGAGGGCCTGTAACTTAAAGAAATATCATAATTGTGCTGGCTCTGGGCATTCTAATGAGTTAATCTCTGGCAATTCCAATGCAGATAGATAAAATATAAACTTCAGAAATACCGGCTTCTAAAAGGATGCGGGTGCAGGCTTCCATTGTTGCTCCGCTGGTATAAATATCATCAACAAGTAAAATTTTTTTATATTTTACTACATTTTCTTTTACAAGGAAAGCCCTTTCTACATTTTTTCTTCTTTCCTCATCATTTAATTCTTTCATTGGAGTTGTTTTTCTGGTACGGACCAGGATTTCCGAAGCACAGATCAGATTCAGATTTTTAGAAAGCTCGCGCGCAATCAGTTCTGCCTGATTGTATCCGCGTTTTCTTTGTTTGGCTGCATACATCGGTACGGGAAGCACAAGATCAATATCCCATTTTCCAATGAGTGCACCGCACTGCTGCGCCGCCTGCCTGCCGTAAAATGCCGCATATTCTCTTTTATCATGATACTTGAATTGGTAAATGGACTGTTTAATGCCGTCCGTATAGGCAAAGACCGCCACACCGCGTTCATAAAAATGGCGTTTCACCGTACAGTCATAGCAAAACTGCTGCGTATCCGTCTTTTTTAACGGTTTGCCGCACTTCATGCAGCGCGGTTCGCCGATATATTCAAGTCTGTTGTCACAATCCGGACAGATTTGTCTTCGTCTGCCCTTTTCAAACCCCAGAACCCCGCCGCAGACCGGACACGCCGGCGGAAACACTATATCCGTCAGTTCTTTGATGCCGGTCTGTGCAAGCTGCTGTATATATTCTTTTAAGTTCTGCGTGTTATTCCGCTTGTTTTTTCCCTGTTTCATTTTCCCCTCTATTTCACAAACGTTCCAATTCTAAATGATGCACAAACTGAATTCATTTCTGAGGAATCTTTGATTTAAAGATTATCCATTTCCTGAATCCGCAGGTCCAGTGAAGAATATCGTTTCTGCTCCGATTCATTTGCCGCCATTTCATGAAAGCAGTCTTCCAGTCCTACCATGCAGACACAGGTTCTCGCCCTTGTCACTGCCGTGTATAAGAGATTGCGGTTCATCAGCATACGCGGTCCCGGAAACATCGGAATCAGCACCGCCGGATATTCACTGCCCTGCGATTTGTGAATTGTAATCGCATATGCCAGCTCCAGTTCATCCAACTGTGTAAAATCATAGTATACAAAACGGTCGTCTTCAAACCGCACCAGCATCTGTTCCGAAAAGAAGTTGATGTCTTCTATCACACCGGTGTCCCCATTGAAAATGCCGTTGCCGCGGTCATAGGTAACGCCATACCGGCTTTTGCGCTCCCACTCCAGCTGATAGTTATTTTTTATCTGCATGACCTTATCGCCCACGCGGTAAATGGTATCCCCGACTTCTTTTTCCATTTTGTCTGCGGACGGCGGATTTAAGTACTGCTGCATAATCCGGTTTAACCGCTGTGCCCCGACTGCGGATTTTCTGGTTGGTGTCAGAATCTGGATGTCTTTGCGGTCCGCATGGACATAATCCGGCAGTTTTTCTTTAATCAGTGTACACATCGCCGCAATAATGGCATCGGGATTGTTCCGTTTGACAAACAAAAAGTCTTTGCTGTATTTGTTGAGTGTCACCGGTTCGCCTTTATTAATCTTATGCGCATTCATGATGATTTCGCTCTCTGCCGCCTGTCTGAAAATCTTTTCCAGCTTCACGACTTCAAAGCAGCCCGAATGGATAATATCCTTTAACACATTTCCCGGTCCGACACTCGGTAACTGGTCCACATCGCCCACAAGAATCAGACGTGTTCCGACAGCTATTGCCTTTAGCAGTGAGTTCATAATAGATACGTCCACCATGGACATTTCATCTACAATAATGACATCTGTTTCCAGCGGATTGTCTTCATTTCTTTCAAAATGCATGCCTGTGTTCTGTGAATCGGATGCACTGCCGCAGATTTCAAGCAGTCTGTGAATTGTCTGCGCTTCATATCCGCTTGTTTCTGCCATCCGCTTTGCCGCACGGCCCGTCGGCGCTGCCAGACGGATTTCCAGACCTTCCATTTCAAAATATTTAATAATGGTATTAATAGTTGTTGTCTTTCCCGTTCCCGGTCCGCCCGTAATAACCATCAATCCATTTAAAACAGCCTTATGAACCGCCTGTTTCTGGATATCATCAAGAATTATGTCGTTTTTTTCTTCGATTTGCGCGATTCTCTGGCCGATTTCCGCTTCATCCTGCGAATACGGGATATTCAGTTCGATCAAATGCTTGGCAATAGAAGCCTCCATATAATAATACATCGAAGCATAAATGCACTTTTCGCCAGACGCATTTTCACGGACAACAATTTTTTTATCAATTGCCATATCCATGATATGGCGCTCCATATCACGAATATCTATTAACAGCAGCGCTGTAACCCCCTGCTCTAATTCTGTCCACGGCAGATAGATGTGTCCCTGTCCTGCCGCCTGTGTCAATACATACAAAATCCCACTGCGGATTCTGAAATCCGAATCTACTTTAATGCCGGCCTTTGCCGCAATTTCATCAGCCGTTTTAAATCCGATGCCGTCAATATCGTCTGCAAGTCTGTAAGGATTCTGCTTAATAATTGTATATATTTCCTGTCCGTATCTGGAATAAATTTTACCCGCAATTCCCATGCTGATGCCATAGTCCTGTAAAAACATCATGGCTTTACGCATGTCGCGTTTATCGACAAGCTGAGCTGCGATATCCATCGCTTTTGTAAGACTGATGCCTTTAATCTCCGCAAGACGTTCCGGTTCTTCTTCCATAATGCGGAAGGTGTCATCCCCGAACTCTTTTACAATCCTCTCAGCCATTTTTTCACCAATGCCTTTGATGGCACCGGATGCAAGATAACGTCTGACCGACTTGGTGTCGTCCGGCGCTTTGAATTCATAAGATTTAATAGAAAACTGCATATCATAGGACGGATGTTTGACAAATCCTCCATTTGCAGTAATAAATTCACCTGCGTTGATGTAACTGAATACACCAACGCAGGTAATCTCTTCACCTTTATAAACCACGTTGAAAACGGTATAGCCGTTGTCTTCATTGCGGTATATGATATTTTCTACAAAGCCTTCAATATATTCTGCTTCGTAATCTAAATTACTCCTCAATTCCGTAATTCCTCTTCATCTGATTATAAAGGGTCTGTGCCAGTCCCAGTCCGCTGCCGTTTTCTGTACTGCACAGTGCTTCAGACAGCTTTGACACCATCTGGTCACCAAAATAGCTGGACATGGTACTCATTCCGGAATCACTGCTGTCAGAAGACAGTCCAAAAATAGAAGCATAGCTGTTATCATCATCACTGCTGTCTACTTTTGCCATTTTAAGCATGGATTTTACCATCTGTTCTGCAAAATATTCTTCAAAATCCTTGCAGACTTCCATGAGTTCATCGCTGGAAGACGTAGATAAATCCTTATTATTTAATGTGCTTTCAAGCGCACTTGTTGTTGAATTGGTATAGGTACCGTTTAAATATGACGAATTTAATCCGCTGATTGTATCGCTCATATGTACACCTTTCCTCCCCGGCATTAAACTGCCGCACCGCTGCTTTTACTTATCGCTTCAGATTGTTTGCCTGCTCCATCATCGTATCGGATGTGGTAATTGCCTTTGAGCATAATTCATAGGCTCTCTGCGCTGTAATCAGATTTACCATTTCTGTTGCTACATTGACATTAGAAGCTTCCAGATATCCCTGCTTTAAGGTACTCTTTTTGCCTACCTCATCGATATCTTCATTTAATGCAATACCGGATGCTTCCGTTTCCATTAAAAGAGAATCTCCTGTCTTATCAAGACCTGCCGGATTGGCAAACTGGAATAATCCAATCTTTAAACCGATTGCCGTCGGATTGTTGTTATTTTCTTCACTTGGATATAATAAATTACCGTCGCCGTCTACTGTAATCTTTGTCGGGTCATATTCCGGTCCCAGCACCAGTTCATTACCGTCTGAGCTTAATACCGGAAGACCTTCTGATGTACAAAGCATATAGCCTTCTGTTGCAATTGAGAATCCAAAGTTACCGTTTCTTGTGTAATAAGTCTGTCCATCTTCACCGACTACACCGAAAAAGCCATTTCCTACGATTGCAAAATCCGTGTCACTATCTGTTTTGTTGACAGAACCCTGTACATACTGTGATGTTACAGCAGATACTCTTGAACCTAAACCAACCTGTGCATTAACCGGCTTTGTTTCACCGTTTGCAGATGTGGTCTTTGCCTGTAACTGCTGATATAAAAGGGATTTAAAATGTGTTGTTTCCATCTTGTATCCTGTTGTATTTACATTTGCAAGATTATTGGAAATCGTATCTACATTTGTCTGCTGTGACGTCATGCCTGCTGCTGCCGTCCATAATGATCTTACCATATTCTTCTCCATTCCGTAATCAATACCGGTGATTTTACCGGCAGCTTACTACCATAATATTAATGTCTTTTAACCCGGGCCTTATTATAATTCTGACATTGTCACCATTTTGCCAAGCATTTCATCAATTGCCTGGATGACTTTCTGTCCGCTTTCATACTCTCTTGCAACCGCAATCATGTCCACCATTTCTGATACGACATTAATATTAGAAGCTTCTAAGTAGCCCTGCTGTACGGTTGCCGTACAATCCTGTTCGGTTGCACCATCCACCGCACGGTACAGATTTTCACCGTATTCTTCCAGATAGTTATAATCTTCAAAATCAACCAAGGCAAATGTATCTACATACTGTCCGTCTGCAAAAATATTCCCCTGTGAATCAACAGATAATTCATTCAAATCTGTCGGAAGCTGGATTCTTCCGCCTTCACCTAAAATATAATCGCCGTCTTTTGTCACAAGATAGCCTTCTGAATTCATCTGAAATGCGCCATCTCTGGAATACATTGTGCTTGTTACACCGTTCTTATTGGTGAACTCTACCGAGAAAAAGCCCTGTCCTGCCAGTGCAAAATCATAGGTGTTGTTCGTTGCCTGTAACGAACCCTGCTCCCAGTTTCTGTATGTTTCCCCAATCTTTGCACCCAGACTGACTGAACCGATATTCTGGTTTAAATGTCCGACTGTTGCATCTTTAATCTTGATGGCATACATGGAATCAAATGCCTGTGTTGTACAGCCCTCTGCTTTAAAGCCTGTCGTTGTTGCATTT
>ERZ779890.797-NODE-797-length-34001-cov-12.130767_pt1 | contig 34001 bp, 28 predicted proteins | sample MGYA00511553_ERZ779890 | MGnify/ENA primary metagenome ERZ779890 (study PRJEB29588, sample SAMEA2152064) | human gut metagenome | biome: human gut; feature: human-associated habitat; material: faeces | place: Denmark | collected 2008/2010 ... | reverse complement strand
TGCGCCAGTCTTCCAATCTCATCTTCCGAATGATATCCCAGCGCACTGTGTAAATTTCCTTCTGTCAGTTCCTTTGCAACGTCTTCCACTGCACGTAACGGATCCAGAATTGTTTCAAGTACCTTTTTACTTATTACCTTAGCCAGTGTGCATGCACAAACCAGACAGATAATAATACACACCATTCCTGCAACAGCAAAAATAATTGTAGTTCTTGCAGACTGCTCACTTACTTCATCTGTGATCTCATCTAATCTTATGGCAATTTCCACAAGTTTATTTAATGCAGGTGTACAACTATTAAAAATTTCATCGATCGCTTTCTCTTTTTCGCCATTTTTAATTTCTTCTATATCCTCTGCAACTTTTTCTTCATCAAAATCATTTAAAATGTCACTAATTACCTCTTCTATATTTCTTTCTAATACAAACTCTGTTGCTGGATATATTTTTGCTGTTTTTACTTTTTCTGTTGATCTTTGTGACATTATATTAAATTCTCTTATTGAATCTACTTCGTCTCCCCAAAGCTCAATTCTTATACCTGTTTCTTTAGTAATACCAATATCAATTATTCCACCTCTTATACTGTATTCTCCTGCATTTTCTACTAAGTATCTTCTTTCATAACCCAGGTAAAATAATTTTTTCTTTAACTCTTCTAATTCTATTATTGAATTTTCTTTTATTTCTACTATGTTTTTATATAATTCATTTTTTGTTACTATTTTTTGAGAAGCCGCTTCTATCGTTGTTACTATAATTTTGGCTTTTTTACTATATATATTATTTAAACAATTTATTCTTTCGTTTGAAATATCTTTACTCTCTGCTAAATAATCATAAGAAAGTATTTCTCTTCTTGGAAAATATTCTACTTTGTTAGTAAAATATTGTAAGTCTTTTATAATCTTTTTTGCTTGTAATTCATTATATGTTACTATACAAATTGGTTTTTCTGTATAAAAAAATGTTGAATATGCAAAATGAATTTTTGCAACATCAGTAAGCCCAGATAACATTATTGGGCTTATTCCTTGCTTTACATCACCTATGTAACTATTAAATTTTTTAAAATTTGGCAATATTTTTATTGACTCGTCCATTAGAACCTCTTCTTATATTATATTCAAATTAGTTTTGTATATTAGAAAATACAAAGCACATTTTATTATAGCACTATTTTGGGGCAATTACAACAATATGTAAAAAGCGTTTTGAAAATGTATTCAAAACGCTTTCTACTTTTATTTCTCTTTTTATCTATCTAATACTTGTTCTGTAATGTCTGGATTTGCTCCAAATTCATTTACTCTATTTTTTCTTGTTTCTTTTTTCTCTACTAGTTCATTTACTGTTTTACTATTTGCTGTTAAAGTACTATCTCCATATGTAAATACAACTTGATGTATAATTTCTTTCGATTCTTGGTTTTTTTCTAGTTTTTTTAATTCTTTACTTAATAATAATGAGTCACCTAAGTCTTGGCTTCTATTTTCATCTCGCAATAAATCCTCTCTTGTATTTAAATTAGAAAGTAATTCTCTTGCCTTTTGTTTAAATTCATCGAATGTTGGCATTCTTCCTAAAGGATTTGCCTCTATTTTAACCATTCCTGGTGCTACTTTTTTTATTTCCCATTTTATTTCTCTATTATTCATTTTATTCTCCTTTTCGAAATGAATTGTTTTCTTTTGATATTTTCCCACGATATATTTATTGTAGCATATGTTTACATAATTGTCAACCGCTTATGCAAAATTTTCCATTTATGTTTCTTTAAATCCCTCTCCAAATACTTCTCTTGCATTTGTTATTACTATAAATGCATTGCTATCTATATCTTTTACTATTTTTCTTATTTCTCTTACTTCATTTCTTGAGGCAACACAAAACAGCACTTCTCTATCTTGTTTTTTATACATGCCTTTTCCATAAAGAGATGTACTACCTCTTTTTATCTGGTTTCCTATTTGTTCTGCTATTTCATCATTTTTTTGTGATATTATATATACAATTTTTGCAAAATCAATACCTTCAAAAAAGATATCAAGCATTTTTCCCATTATATATATTGTAATTGCAGAATATAGTCCTATTTCTAGTTCTTTAAAAAATATAACGTTTGCCGCAACAATTATAGTATCTAATATTACTAACAAATTGCTAATTCTTATATTAGGTTTATATGCTTTTATAATTTGTGTTAAAAGGTCTGTTCCTCCTGTTGATGCATTTGCCTTTAATATAATTGCTGTTCCTATTCCTGCAATTATTCCTCCATAGATGCATGCCAAAAATCTATCTGTTGTAATTGGTTTTAGTTTTTCAAATACATTTAAGAATATTGATAATCCTGCTGTTCCAACTATGGCATTTAAAAAAAAGTGTTTTCCATTTTTTATTAATGACATTATAAATAGTGGAATATTTAAAACTAGTACTGTGGTACCTAGTGGTATGTTTAATAAATAGTACACAATTGTTGCAATACCAGAAAAGCCTCCTGAGGATAGCTGATTTGGAAGTAAGAATAAGCTTGTAGATCCTGCAACCAAGGCAGTTCCTACAACAATTTGAATAAATTGTACTATCAAACGCTTTACTTTTATAATTTTTCTTTTTGTTTTAAATTTAGTCACAAAAAACACCCATACTTAGTATGGATGTTTTTAAAAGTATCTATTCATCTAAAAAATCTGTATATGTTTTTAAAATTTCTATTTCAAATTTTCCTGGTTTAATTTCTTTGCTTTGAATTATTTTTGTATCCACATCATATAAATCTTTTAGTTTTTTTATATTTTCCTTTTTATGTCCAACAATATTATTTATATTTTCTGGATTTACTTTTATTTCTATTTCCTTAACTTTTACATTAAATTTTTTAATTTTTTCAAGTATAGAATCATACCAAATACTATCTTCTACTAGTTGCCCAAAAGCCTCATGATATGGTCCTGCAACAACTTCGCTTTTTGCATTTTTAGGATCAGAAATTATATCAGTATTTTGCAATCCCATTCTTATTACTGTAATTTTTTTATTTGTAAAGAAATAATATAGTTCTTTACATCTTTCTACTGCCTGTGATAGTGGAATTGGTTCATATTCTCCATTTTGATACTCTTTTTCTAATTCCGTTCCTTTTATTACTAGAACTGGATATAATCTTACTATTTTTGGTTTTAATTTTGCTAAATCTTTTGCTGTATTTAATTCATCTATTTTTGTACTTTCTGGAAGTCCTATCATCATTTGATGTCCTAATACAAATCCATGCATTCTTATTAATTTTGATGCTTTTTTTACATCTTCAAAAGTATGTCCTCTTTTGCATTTTTTTAATATATAGTCATTTGTTGATTGAACTCCTAATTCTATTGTTTTTACACCATATTTTTTTAGTAATTTTAATTTTTCTTTATCTATATAATCTGGTCTAGTTGAAATTCTTATAGATTGAATTTGTTTATTTTTCACAAATTCATATGCAGCTTCCAAAAGTTCCTCTTGTTTAGCTTCATCTATTCCTGTAAAACTTCCTCCAAAAAATGCTACTTCTTTATGAAGACTTTCATCTTTAAAACTTTTTAAATATTCTTCTATTGTTTGTTTTACATCCTCTGCTGTTACCTGCTTAGTTTGTCCACTTATACTTTTTTGATTACAAAAAGTACAATCATTTGGGCAACCTAAATGTGGTACAAATATTGGTATTATGTATTGTTCACTCATTTTTTCCCTCCAATGCATTATGTGCAGCTTCCATTTCTGCTGCCTTTTTAGTACTACCTTGTCCAATTGCTAAATGTTTCCCATCACATTTTACTTCTACTACAAAAGTCTTATTATGATCTGGTCCTTTTTCATCAATTACTGTATATTCAATTTTTACATTTCCATGTATTTGTAGTTTTTCTTGTAAAACTGTTTTATAATCTTTCATTCCTACATGTTTGCTTGCAATTTCTATTTGATCTTTTAAATTTTCTATTATAAATTTTTCTGCATTTTCTAAGTTTGAATCTTCATATATTGCAGCAATTACTGATTCTACACTATCTGCAAGTATCGCTGGTTTTTTATTTCCTCCACATGCTATTTCGCTTTTCCCTAGTTTTAAGAAATCACTAAAATTATGCTTTAAAGCAACTTGATAAAGACTGCTTTCACAAACAACAGAAGCTCTAACTTTAGTCATTTCTCCTTCTTTTAGTTTTCTATAATTATTATATAAATAATTACTTGTTACAAACTCTAATATACTATCGCCTAAAAATTCTAGTTTTTCATTACTTTCTACTTTTTTTTCATGTGCATACGAAGTATGTGTTAATGCGGTTTTTAGTAGTTCTTTGTTTTTAAATGTATACCTTATGTTTTGTTCTAATCTTTCTATATCCATGGCTTGTCCTCCTTTCTTTGAAAATTTGGATTTTATTTAATAATTTTTTCTATTTCTTCATATATTTTGTCTTCTACATAATTTACAGATACTTTTTTTGCATTTTGTCCCATTTGTTCAAGTTTGTTTTTATCTTTTAGCATCTCTTCTATTGTATTAGATAAACTTTGTGCATTTAGATCTTTATCTAATATTATTCTTGCTGCTCCCACTTTTTCTAATACTTTAGCATTATACTCTTGATGATTTTCGGTTGCAAATGGGAATGGAATAAATATTGCTGGTTTTCCAATTTTAGCTATCTCTGTAATTGTCATAGCCCCACTTCTTGAAACTATTATATCTGCTACATTCATTACCTCTTCCATATTATAAATATATGGTATAATCTTGACATTTTCTATTTGATTAATATTTATTTTTTTCTCTTTTAGTTCTTGTTTTATTACATCATATTGTTTAGGACCTGACGCCCAAATTATCTGATAATCTTTGTTTAATTTGCTTAGTATTATATCTTTTAATGTTTCATTAATAGTTTTTGCTCCTTGGCTACCTCCAAAAATTAAAATAACTGGCAAATCATTTTTTAAGCCCATTCCTTTTTTTATAATATCTTTTTGTGCTTGTGACATTGCTATTCCTTTTATTTTTGTTGGTGTTCCTGTTACTACTACATTTTTTGCTTTTGGTAATCTTTGCTTTGCTTCTTCAAAACCTACCAAAATTGTATCAACCTTTTTTGCAAGCATTTTAGTTGCTACTCCTGGAAAGGCATTACTTTCATGTAGCAATGTTGGTATTTTATATTTTTTTGCAGCCATAATTGTTGGCCCACAAATAAATCCTCCTGTACCTATTACAATATCTGGATTAAAATCTTTTACAATCTTTTTTGCCTCTCCAAAGCCCTTTAATGTTTTAAACATATTTTTTATATTGCTTATGCTTATTTTTCTATTTATGCCATAAGCATCTATTGTTTTTAATTCATAACCTGCCCTTGGAACTAAATCATTTTCTAGTCCTCTAGTTGTTCCAATAAACATTATTCTAGCATTTCTATTTTTTTCTTTTATTTTATTTGCAATTGCAATTCCTGGATTAATGTGCCCTCCTGTTTGTGCTGCTGCAATTATTACTTTCATTTTATTACCTCCGTAAATTGTAGTTTGTGTGAGGAGGAATTCCAGGGACTGTCCCTTAAAATCACCAAACCTGGGGATTTTGGGGACTGTCCTGAATTCATCCGGAACTAAACAAATTCCAATTTATTGTTTTTATATTTTCTGACTCTGCCTTGATATATTCAGCAATACGCCTACTGCACATAATAGAATTATAAGTGATGTTCCTCCATAGCTAAAAAACGGAAGCGCCATACCTGTTACTGGTATAGAAGATGTTACAACCGCTATATTTATTATTGCTTGTATTCCTATTAATGAGGTTATTCCTGTTGCAAGTAAACTTCCAAACATATCTGGAGCTTTCATTGCAATTAATATTCCTCTCCAAATAAATATTCCAAATAAAACTATAACAGCCACACAACCAATAAATCCTAACTCTTCTGCTAGTACTGCAAATATAAAGTCATTGTGTGGTTCTGATATGTATAAATATTTTTGTTTACTATTTCCTAGTCCTACTCCAAAAAGTCCTCCTGAACCTATTGCATATAAACTTTGAATAATTTGCCATCCTTCATCTTGAGCATAATCCCATGGATTTAAAAATGATATTATTCTTGTTAGTCTATATCCTCCTTTTTTGAAGAATTTTGCCAATATATATAATCCTATTCCTCCTGCTGTTCCTCCTAAAACTCCTAGTGTTAAAAAATGTGATATTTTACATCCCGCTACAATCATCATTATAGACACAACTGCTATTATAACAAGTGAAGCACTAAGATGTGATTGTACTCCTAGCAATACTCCCACAATTGGTAATACGAAAAATACTATTGGTTTTATAAATCCCTTCCATACATCTTTTAGCTCATTTTTATGTTTTGTTAGATATGCCGCAAAAAATAATATTATTCCTATTTTTGTAATTTCTGATGGTTGAAATGATGAAACTATTGGAACATTTTTTATCCAACGTCTTGCACCGTTTACCTCTTTTCCGAAGTCCTGGCACTAAAACTAATAATAATATAAAAAGAGAAACAACATATGCAATTTTATAAAATCTTTGATATTTTCTGTAATCAATTTTTGATATTATAAGCATTAATGCCACTCCAAGCACAGCACAAAAAGCTTGCTTTTTTACATATGTATAACTACTTCCCGTTGTTGCAAGTGATGATGGAGAACTTGCTGATAATACCATTGTTACTCCTAATGATAATAATAAAATTACAGTAATAAACAATGTAAAATCAAAAGATTTATATGTTTTGTTTTCCTTATTTATCTTCGGCATTCTTGTATCCTTCCTTTCGAAGCTTCTTTATATTGAATATAATCCTACTATACAAAGTATAAGAGTAATTACACTAAAAACTGATACTATCTTATTTTCTTTCCATCCTGATAATTCAAAGTGATGGTGAAGTGGTGCCATTTTTAGTAATCTTTTTCCTCCTGTTGCTTTAAAATACGTTACTTGCAATACAACAGATAATGTTTCTGCTACTGGAATTAAAGCAATTATTAATAATATCAATGGCATCTTCAAATATAAAGCCATTGCAGCAATTACTCCTCCGAAGTAATAATGAGCCAGTATCTCCCATAAATACTCTTGCTGTATTTAGATTAAATATTAAGAATCCTAAACATGACCCTACTATTATACTTCCAAAAACGATTACTTCTTTTACATCCAAAATTATTGCAATTACTGTTAAGCATGTCGCAATAATTGCTGATATACTAGTACTTAACCCATCTATTCCATCTGTTAAGTTTATTGCATTTGTAGTTCCTAGCATTACAAATATAACAAAAGGTATATACAAAAGCATTGGTAATACTATATATTTCTTAGCAAAAGGGATAAATGTTTCTGTTCCTAAATGTATTCCTCTTGTTAAATATAATGTATATGCCACTGAAATTATTAGTAATCCTAGCATTTTATATGCTGGTTTTAATCCTTTTGTATCCCTTAAAACTAATTTTTTAAAATCATCTATAAAGCCTATTGTTCCAAATCCTATTGTTATTAATAGTAATGGTAGAATATTTCTTGCTGTTTCCGGCTCTCTTGTCCTGTAATAAATATAGCCTCCAATTGTTCCTATAATTATTCCGAAGTGCAATTATTATTCCACCCATTGTTGGAGTTCCCTGTTTTTTGTAATGTGACTGAGGTCCATCATCTCTTTCAATTTGACCAACCTTTAGTTTTTTTAAAATAGGTATTACAAAAATTGATATAATTACTGTTGCTATAAATGATACAAATAGTATTCTTGTCTGAAAATACAAATTTTGTTCCCCCCTCAAAAACTCTTTTATTATTACTTGGGCGCACCCTGTGCGCCCTTATACTTTTTGTTTATGTTAGCATAATTAATGGCATTATTTTATTTCATTAATTTTTTTATTATTTCTCTTTCATCAAATGGATATTTTTTGCCATTTATTTCTTGATATGTTTCATGTCCTTTTCCAGCTAGAACAATAATATCATTTTTGTTGGCCATATCTATTGCATATTTTATAGCCTCAATTCTATCTACTATTGTTATATATTTTCCTTTTGTTTTTTTCATTCCATCTTCTATTTCTTTTACTATTTCAGATGGTTCTTCTGTTCTTGGGTTATCTGATGTAATTACTGTAAAGTCTGCAATATTTCCAGAAATTTCTCCCATTATTGGTCTTTTGCCATGATCTCTATCTCCTCCACAACCAAATACAGAAATTACTCTTCCTTTTGTATATACTTTTACTGCTGATAAAATATTTTGTAGACTTTCTGGTGAATGAGCATAATCTATCATTATTGTAAGGTCTTTTTTATTTGGTACAAGTTCACTTCTTCCTGGAACCCTAACATCAACTAAAGCTTCCTTAATTGTTTCTGCATCTATTCCAAATTTTAAAGCTACACTTATTGCTGCTAATGAATTATATACACTAAATCTTCCTGGTATTCCTGTTTTTACTCTTTCATTTTTTTGTCCTATTTTTACTTTAAAATCTACACTTGAATTTGTTATTGTTATATCTTTTGCTAATAAATCAGCTGCATTGTCTATACCATATGTTTTTATGTCACAATTTTTTGCTAATTTTTTTACTTTTAATACATTAAAGTCATCTGCATTTATAAATCCTATTTTGCACATATCAAATAATTTCAATTTTGAATTAAAATAGTCTTCCATATCTGGATGTTCTTTTGGACTAATATGATCCTCAGAAAAGTTTGTAAATAATCCTATATCAAATTGGCAATCATCTACTCTATGTAATTTTAAACTTTGTGAAGAAACTTCCATAACTACTGTATCTATTTTTGCCTCTACCATATCTGCAAAAAGTTTTTGTAACTCTAAACTTTCTGGTGTTGTTCTAGAACTTTCTCCTAAATTTTTGTCTCCTATATAATTTGCAACAGTTCCTATTAAACCAACTTTGTGACCAGCTTTTTCTAACACTCTTTTAATCATAAAAGTTGTAGTTGTTTTTCCTTTTGTTCCTGTTACTCCTATCAATGTAAATTTTGAAGATGGATTGTTGTAAAAATTGCAAGCTATTTTTGATGTAGCAATTCTTGTATCTGGAGCAGAAATAACTATTGTATCATCTTTAATATCTGATTTTTTTATTGTTTCGCCTTCTTGTATTACAATTACCTTTGCGCCATTTTCTACTGCATCCTTTATGTATTTGTGCCCATCTGTGTCAAATCCTTTTATTGCAATGAACATATCTCCTTCCTTTACATTTTTTGAATTATGTGTAATTCCTTTTACGTCTGTATCAAGATTTCCTTTGGCCTTCAAGCCTTCAATTCCATTTAATAATGATTTTAATTTCATTTTTATCTTCTCCTTTTTTTGTTTTTAATACAAAGGGTAAAATTATTTATCCCTAATTTTATTGATACACATGTATTATATAATTAATTTTGCGTTTTGTATAGTAAAATTGAATATTTAATTAAACAAATTGCAATTTGTCTAATTAGCATAAATTGTAACTTTTGTTCTTGTATTTATTTTTATTCCGGTTTTAGGTAATTGATCTCCTACTGTTTCTCCTTCCCCTATAATTTCTACTTCTAGCCCTAATTCTTTTAATGCTTTTTTTGCATCAGTTATAGACATTCCAGTCACTTCTGGCATTGTTACTGTTTCTATTACTTCCTCTTCTTGTTTTTTTGTTTCTAAATATGGTAATACTTCTCCGTAAAACTTGTGAAGCTATTGGTGCTGCTATTGCACCTCCTTGGTGTCCTCCTTCTCCAGTTGGATTATATAAAATAATTATAATTGCAACTTCTGGATCTGGTATATCTGCTACTCCAACAAATGACGTTACATATTTTCCAGTATTTACTCCGTCTTCTGATGTCCCTGTTTTTCCACCAATAGAATATCCACTTACTCTAGCGTTTTTTCCTGTTCCCTCTGATACAACAGATTCCATCATGCTAAGCACTTTTTTTGCTGTTTCTTCTGATATTACTTGTTCTCCTTGTTTTACTTCTATATCATGTCTTTCTCCCGTTTTACTATCTATTGTCGCCTTTACTAATCTTGGCGTAAATTTTTTCCCATTGTTTGCAATTGTAGATAACATTGTAAGCATATGTATTGGTGTTACTTCAAATCTTTGACCAAATGATATTGTAGCAAGTTCCACTGGGCCAACTTTTTCTTTTTTTAAAAATATACTTCCTGCTTCTCCTGGCAAATCTATTCCCGTTTTGGAAAGCAACCCAAATTTCTCTAAATATTTATAATATGTTTCCACTCCTAATTTTTGTCCGTAGTCCTATAAAAACTGGATTACAAGAATTCATTAACGCTTGCCTTAAACTTTCTGCTCCATGTGGTCTATAATATCTCCAGCATTTTATTCTCGTTCCTGCAATATTTATAGAACCAGTACAGCAAAACTCTCCAGCCCTATCTGTATCAGTTATTCCTTCTTCCAATGAAGCTGATGCAGTTACAAGCTTAAATGTAGACCCTGGCTCATAAGTATCTGATATTGCTTTATTCCTCCACATTTGAGCAAGTGCATTTGATTTATCTCCTGCAGATAAGTCATCCCATACAATCTTTAAATCTTCTTCATTTATTAAATATGGTTCATTTAAATTATAATTTGGATAATTAGCCATTGCTAAAATATCACCAGTTTTTGGATTTGATATTATTATATTCCCTCCACCTGTACAAACATTATCAACACAAGCCTGTGCCAAATATTTTTCTGCAATAGCCTGTATTGTCATATCTATTGATAATATTAAATCATCTCCATTCACCGCTTCCACATAATCTTCTCCTGCCGTACCTAGCTCAGAACCTGTGGCGTCTGTTAATTTTAATATTTTCCCTTGTTCGCCTTTTAATATGCTATCATATCTACTTTCAATTCCTTCCAGACCTTGATTGTCACTTCCTGTAAACCCTATAACATTAGATGCAAGTGTGCCATATGGATAATATCTTTTTGTATCTTCATCTATATTAACCCCTGTTACAATATTATTTTCATCTAGCCAAACTCTAAGTTCATTTGTTTTTTCTTTATCAACTTTTTTTACAATTGTTTCTATCGAACTTCTTTTACTTACTTTCTTTAAAACATTTTCATAATTTAGATCAAATATCTCTGCCATCTTTTTGGCTAGTTTTTCCTTGTTTTGTGGAGCTATATTTTTAGGTGTTACAGAAACCGTTTCCACACTAGCACTTACTGCTAATACATTTTTGCCAGTACTATCATATATTGTCCCTCTTTTAGGATTTATTTTTCTATTTAATGTTTGTTGGGAATACGCCATTGACTGTAATTCCGAACCTTGCACGAACTGTATTACCCCAATTCTTACAATCAGTAAAAAGCATAATATAGAGGTAATAAATATCATATTTCTTAATCTTCTTTTTCTTTTAATATTTGTAGGTTTCATAAGCTCTCCTAATATAATAAAAATAAGATTAGTATTATTTATTTATCTAATACTAATCTTATTTAAATATATTCTTAATTGTATTTATTATTACCTTAAAAGGAGACTCTTTTTCGTCTATTACCACTTCTTCTGAGGCTGGTTCAATGTAATCATTTTTTGGAAGTGTCATATATATTGTTTGTTTTGAATTTAATTTTTGCATTCCTAATTGTGTTTTTGCTTCTTGTTCTAGGTTGTTTAAATTCATTCCATTTTCTATTGCTACTTCCAATTGAGCATTTTGTTTTTCCACTTCTGCTAATTCCGACTTCAAGTCTTGTATTTTAGCAAAATTCTCGTCTATCTGTGAATTTCTTAAACTTATACCAAAAATTATTAAAAAACCTATTGCTATATATTTTATTACTTTCATTTTTCTCTTTTTTATTTCATTTACTTTATTTTTATTTGTTGTTTGTACTTTTCTTGCTGTTGTTTTTTTCTTTTTATATGGATTTTTTACAGGCGTATATTCTGGCTCAAGTTTTCTTGGACTTGTTTCATATTGATATTTACTAAAATTTCTTGGCACTTTTATACACCCCCTTCAAAATTCATTATATATTTTATATCTTTTCAAATACTCTTAATTTTGCGCTTCTACTTCTTGAATTTTCTTGCATTTCTTTTTCTGTTGGTAAAATTGGTTTTTTAGTTATAATTTTACCAAGACTTACATTTCCACACACACAGTAAGGTAAATCTTTTGGACAAGTACATTTTCCCTCTGCATCTACATATGCTTTTTTTACCATTCTATCTTCTAGTGAATGGAAAGTTATTACACATAATCTTCCTTTACTATTTAAAGCTGTTATCGAATTTTTTATCGTATTGTACAAAGGTTCTATTTCATTATTTACTTCTATACGTATTGCTTGAAATGTTCTTTTGGCTGGATGAGAATTTTTTTCTCTAAATTTACCTGGAATACTCTTTTCTATTATTTTTACAAGTTCTCCAGTTGTTTCTATCTTTTTATTTTTTCTATATTCGCAAATATTTCTTGCAATCTTTCTAGAAAATTTCTCTTCGCCATATTCAAATATTATTCTTGCTAAATCCTGTTCCTTGTAGTTATTTACTATATATTCGGCTGTAAGTTTCTGAGATTTATCCATTCTCATATCTAGAGGTCCGTCATCCATATATGTAAATCCTCTTGTTTTTTCATCTATTTGATATGAAGAAACTCCTAAATCTAGTAAAATTCCATCTACGCCTTTTATATTTAAATTTTTAATTATTTCATCTATATTGTCATGATTATCATGTACATATTTCACATTGTTAAACTCTTTTAATCTTTCTTTTGCTACTGCTAAAGCTTCTTCATCTCTGTCTATTCCAATAAGCATACCTTTTTCAGAAAGTTTTTTTACTATTTCTAAGCTGTGCCCAGCACCGCCCATTGTTCCGTCTACATATATTCCGTCTGGTTTTATATTTAAATTTTCTATACATTCATTTAGTAATACTGATACATGATTAAATTCTATCTTTTCCAATTTAAACCTCAACTAAAAAAATAGCATTAAACAGTTGGTAAAAATATATGTACCAACTGTCTTCCTCTTTTGTTTATATAATTCTTTTGTTTCTTTTGGCTTTCGCCATTTTTCTTTTGTGTGTTTTTTTACAACCCCTCTTAAAAAGTCGTATTGATTTCTTTTGTACTTAATATTTTTTCTTTAGTGTGTATAATTTTACTTGTTAAGTAAATTATAATTGTAATCTTTTGTGTAATTTATTTTTAGAATATTTTCTTTGGTGTTTTTTAAATTTTTCTTTTGTACTAGTTTTCTTTAGTACTTCTTTTATCTTTTGTATTCTTTTCTTTAGTATTTTTTCTTTCTTTTGTATTTAATAATTTAATCTTTCGTATCTTGTTTTTTATCTTTTGTGTTTTATATAAACTTTTCCAAGTTATATACCTAAGTTTTCTATTCTTTCTGCAATTTCATCAGCTGCTAAATTTTCTTCTTCACTATATTTAAGCCATTTTTCTTTGCTCCAAATTTCTATTTTGTCTAATACTCCTATTATAACTACTTCTTTTTCTAATCCTGCAAACTCTCTTAAATTGCTATTTATTAAAAATCTTCCTTGCTTATCAAGTTCGCATTCAGTAGCTCTTGCTAAGAAAAATCTTTTTAATGCTCTTGCATCTTTATTTGTAAGTGGAAATGTTCTTAATTTTTCTTCGAAGTTTTTCCATTCGTTTCCGCGAATATACAAACAAGCATCCATCTAGTCCTTGTGTTATAACAAACTTTTCTCCAATGTCTTCTTTTAATTTAGAAGGCATTATAAGTCTACCTTTTGTATCAATTGAGTGCTCATATTCGCCTATTAACAAATGTTCCACCTCTTTTCACTTTTGAGGATTTTTATTCCACTTTCCTCCACTTCGCTCCACTTTGAACTTATTTTATACGATTAGATTATAAAATGCAATACTTTTTGCAAAGTTTTTTAATTTTTTTGCAAAAAAATAAAGCCCATATTTTTATATGAGCTTTATTAATTTTATCTTTCTTCACCATCATCTTTATTTCTATAATCTGATTTTTCTGCATAATCTTGTCCAAATTTTTCTGCTTCTGCGGCTCTGTTTGCTTTTCTCATTTCAGCAAGCTTTCTTTCTGCTTTTTCTTGTTTTGCTACTTTTTCTTCCATTGAAACTCCGTCCATGCCTTTTTCTGCTACTGCTTTTATATATTCTCTAAAAGACTTGTCTTCGTCTTGTTCTTTAGACTCCTCAGTTTTATTTAATGCGCTTGCCGCTTTAATTTTTTCTGATTTTCCCTTTTCTTCTGGCTCTGGTAGCATCTTTTCTTCTTTTTTTAATATCTTTTTAAACCAATTTTTAATTTTAGTTAATCTAGGATGTTTATCTTCAGACATTAATCGTTTGTTTTTTTTGTATTTTTCTGCACTTGAGTCAGAAATTAAATCTCCTTCTGAAAATTCTCCTAACTTATTTTCTAAAGAAGGTTTTGCAGATACTTCTCCCTCTTTACCTGAATTTTCGTTCTCAGTCTTTGTCTTTTCAACATCTTTTTTCTTTGTATACTTTTTGTCCCAATTATCTAATTTTAAATCTATAGTATCCCAACTAGCACCATTTAGTAAGTTTTTAGCAACCATATTACATTTGCTCATTCTTGTTTTTAATAGAAGTGCTTTATCTTCTATTTCTTTTTTTGATAAATTCTTTAATTCACCTTCTCTACTAAATTCTCCTTCAAGGGCTTTTTGAGCTTTTGCATATCTAGAATTGTTTTCATCTCTTTTTCCATATAATTCTTCTCTTTTTGCAAGTAATTCATTTTTTCTATCTTCTTTAATTTCTGGATCTTTTAGTTCTTTTTCTGTTTTTATTATTTCTTCAGTTATTTTAACTAACTCTTTCTCAAGTTTCTTAGACTCTTGATTTGCTAAAACAGCATCTTTTCTTGTTTCAACTTCTTGTTTTAATTCATTTAACTCTTCTTTTAGTTTTTCTCTGTATTCTAATACATTTTCTACTTTTCCTAAATTATTTTTAGATTTTGATAGTTTTTCATATTCCTTATATTCTTCCTTTGTTGCTGTTTTATTGTTTGCTTTATCTTTCAACTCATCTATTCTTGCATCAAATTCTCCATTTTTTAATTTTTCATATTTATCTTCCCATTTATTCATATTTTACCTCCTAATATGACACTCATATAATATATTTTAACATAATTTAACATTTTTTACAATGGTTTTATGTAAAGTCATTGTTTTTTAACATATCTGTAATGCTTGTGTAATATCTTTACTATTGTATAATCTTATTCAAAGACCTTTCGGCCATTTTCTCATATCTCTTCTTTTTATCTTTAACTTTTTCTTCTAGTGGAGGTAATATTCCAAAATTTGCATTCATTGGTTGAAATTTTTCATTTGGTGAAGAAACGTAATTTGTTAATGCTCCTATTACTGTTTCTTTTGGGAAAATTATTTTTTCTTCTTGTTTTAGTTCTTTTACTGCATTTATTCCAGCAAATAAACCTGACGCAATTGATTCTACATATCCCTCTACTCCTGTTATTTGTCCCGCAAAGAAAATATTATTATTAGTTCTTAAATTACCTTCTTTGTTTAACAATTTTGGTGAATTTATATATGTATTTCTGTGCATAACACCATATTTTATAAATTCTGCATCTTCTAGTCCTGGTATCATAGAAAATACTCTTTTTTGCTCTCCAAATTTTAAATTAGTTTGAAATCCTACCAAATTATATAATGTACCGCTAGTATTATCTTGTCTTAATTGTACAATTGCATATGGCCTTTTACCTGTTCTTGGATCATCAAAGCCAACTGGTTTTAATGGTCCAAATCTAATTGTATCTTCCCCTCTTTTTGCCATTACTTCTATTGGCATACATCCTTCAAAAATTTCTCTTTTTTCAAACTCATGTAGAGTTACAACCTCCGCGTTTATAAGTTCGTTATAGAATATTAAATATTCCTCTTCATTAAACGGAAGATTTATATAGCTTGTATCTTCTTGCTTTTTTAGTCTTTCTTTCCATTCTTGCATACTTTCTTCTTTTTTCTTTTCCTGTGAATATCTATCTCCATAAAAAGCAATATTCATATTAATACTGCTCTTTTCCACAATTGGTGCAGCAGCATCATAAAAATATAACTTATTTTCCCCTGTTATTTTTAAAATTTGTTCTGCCATTTTGTCTGATGTAAGTGGTCCTGTTGCGATAATAGTTATAGCATCTTTTTCTAAATTGCCTATAAATTCTTCTCTTATAATTTCTATATTTTCATTTTCTTCTATTTTTTTAGTTACTAATTTAGAAAATTCATCTCTATCTACAGCTAACGCTTGTCCTGCGGGAACAGCTGTTAAATCAGCACATTTTATAAGAAGTGAGTCAAGTTCTCTTAACTCTTGTTTTAGTAATCCACATGCATTTGTAATTGCATTTGATTTAAAAGAGTTACTGCAAACAATCTCTGCTAAATTATTATTCGAATGAGCGGGAGAAAAAACACTAGGTTTCATCTCATATAATTTTACTTTAATACCTCTTTTAGCAATCTGGTAAGCGGCCTCACAGCCAGCTAATCCCCCTCCAATAACATTAATATAATCTTTCATATCTTCATCCTTTAAAAAAAATCCTGATGAACATTTTTCATCAGGGCTATTTTATCACATATTATAAAAATAATCCATTATTCCAGTATATATTCCCCAAGCTAGTTTTGTTTGATAATCATCTGTTAGTAACAGTTGTTCTTCTTCTGGATTTGACAAGAAGCCACACTCTACTATACTTATTGGTATTTCCACATGCTTTATTATATATACATTATCTATTTTAAGTGGTACTCTATCATTCTGCTTTTGTATTGTTTGATTTAAACTGTTTTGTATGCATGTTGCTAGTTTTTGTCCTTCTGGGCTTTCTTGCTTATAAAATGTTTGCCATCCCCAATATTGTTGCTGTGGTATTTTGTTCAAGTGAATTGATACAAATATATCTGCACTTGATTCATTGCCTATTTTTACTCTATTATGAATATCTGATATCTTTTTTTGTTTTAATGTATTACTGTCCAAATCATATATTGCATTTTCATCTGAGCGTGTAAGTATTACAGTTGCGCCAGATTGTTCTAGCAGATTTTGCACTTTTAACGCTATTTTTAAATTACTTTCTGCTTCGGTTGTTCCATTACTACTTTGAGCACCTTCATCTGGAACTCCATGTCCTGCGTCTATTACAATCACTTTATTATTTACTGGTAAAGCCACTGTTGCAACTGTTTTATTTTTTGTATTATTTACATTGTATGCTGTAATTGAATACAAAAACATAAATGTCGCAATTATTCCCGCCCAAAATATTATCTTTTTTCTATTTATTACTACCATAAAAAACACCTCATATAAAATATATATGAAGTGTTTTTTAATGTTATTCTTTTTATTAATCATTTTCTTCTCTTCTATCTATAGCATAAGAACTTCCCATTGTTGTTTTTGATAGATGCTTAACCTGTGCTCCTACTTCTCCTATTTCTAAAATATTTGAAAATCTCTTTGCATCTGCTACCACGACTCCTATTGAAATAGATGTTAGTGGAAATTGTTCCATTACTCCTTTTCTGTTTTGAACTTCTATGTATTTTCTTTCTATATCTGTATCGTTAAAAAGCTTTAAAACTTCCACGTCAAACTCTGCAATTATATCTTGACATATTGCTTCATAGTCTATATCATCATTTGTTATTGCAACAAAATCATCACCACCTATGTGGCCAACGAATGCATCTGTACTTTCTAATGCATGTATGTGTTTTGTTATTATTTTTGCAGTTAATTTTATTATCTCATCGCCTTTTAAAAATCCATATACGTCATTGTATGCTTTAAAGTTATCTAAATCAATATACAATACAACAAATGGTTCTTTTTTTAATAGTCTTTTTTTAAGTTCTGTTTGTATTGGCAAATTTCCTGGTAATCCTGTAAGCGGACTAACGGTTCTATTTACAGTTAATAATCTTGATAGATTTTTTATTATATAATACAAATAATCTTTAATCTCTTTTTTTGAAATAACATATTCTACTGATCTTTCTAAAATATCTATTTTATGCTCTTCTGAATCATCGGCTGTTATTACTATTATAGGAGTAATACTATTATCCTCATTTTTTCTTATTTTTTCGCATAATTCTAATACATCTTCATTAATTGATTCTTCATTAATTATTATAAGACTTGGAATACTTTTTAGAGAAAGCTCTAATTTATCTGGATTTATATTTCTAAATCTAAATGTTCTTTCCTCTTCAAATAGTTCTCTTAACGTCATTATTAAATCATTATTACAGTCTATAATATGTATTTCTTTAATCATCTTTTTCTCCTATCATTAGTATTTTATGGGTACTGGCATTGCCCTACATATGTTTTTTGTGTATCTTCATTACTTGTTGCTACTATTGCTACTTCATTCTTTCCTTCTTTTAAATTGAAATAATAGAATAACTCTTTCTTTGTAGCATCATATCCACTAAAGTTTTGATCATATGCTAAAGTTTGTCCATTTACTGAAAACTCAACTTTTTTAAATCCAAGTTCATGAGTAATTTTTAAATATAATTTATCTCCTTCTCTATAAACTTCTATTTCTGGGTCTGTTTTTCCCACATATGTTTTTCTTGATATTTCTGTATTGCCAGCAGCATCAACCGCTGTAATTATTAATGTATTTGTTCCTTTTTTGGCAGTTATTTTTATATTAATTTCCTTAGCAACAGTTTCTCCTTCTTTTGGTTCTGCTTCTACTTTAACAGTATTTTCTTCTGGTTCATCTTCCCATCTATATGTTGCATATGCAAGTTCTGTTTCATCTGTTACTGTTATATTTGTTCCATCTGTTTTGTCCAAGTCTATTAATGGCTTTTCTGTGTCTTTTGTTCCTGTATATTCTTTACTTGTTTCAAACTCTTGAGCATTTCTATCAATTACTTTTACAGTTAAAGTATTTGTTCCTTTTGGTATTGCAATAGACTCACTGTATTCACTTGTTCCGTTTAATGATTTTTCAGTCTTATCATTCAAATCCCAATAATATGTGATTTTTTCTATTCCGCCTTCAGCCTTTGCAGAAATTGTAGCTTCATCTTCCACTTGGTCTAAAACTATTTCTGGTTTTGCTATTTTATTTATCTTACTTTTATTTATTAATTTATATGAATAAACGCCTATCAAAGCTGCGCCAAAAATAAAAATTGCAATAGCAAAAACTTTAACTATTTTATTAAATTCTGGTGAATTCATTTTTTGTTTTGTATTCTTTTTATTTGGATCTTCTGTTGATAATATTTGATTCATTCTATCTTCTCCTTATAAAACAGATTATAACATAATAAAATTATATTTGTAAATAAATTTAAAAAATTTCCATTATAATACAAATTGGAATTCATCCCTCACTTCGTTCGGGCGTTTTAAGGTAGCCTAACCTTGTTGTATACGGAAAAATCTTACATGAGGTCAAGATAAAAGTCGATTTTTCCTATACAATAAGAAGAGATTAGAATTAAATTCTAATCTCTTCTTATTTCATTTATGACTTTAATACATATTTCTTTATTAAGATTATTCCTCCACCTACGATTGCAAGTGTTATTGTTATTAATGTAAAGTAACTCATAAATTGTGTTGCACCTGTTTTTATTGATAGAATTACTAATGCAAAGTCGTCATCGTCTTCTTGTTCTTCTTTATATGGGTTTTCTCTGTTGTTTGGTGTTGAGTCTATGTCATCTGTATTGTAGTCGTTTGCATCTTCTGATATTTCTGCTATATTTATTTTTTGTCCTAGATTCTTTTCACTATTTATCCATCTGAATGTTATTTCTAGTTCTTTTGATTCTCCTGGATTTAATAATACAGTTTCTAGTGCTCTTGTTACTATTTTGTCATCTCCAGATTTTACCCATCCATATTGTTTGTTGTTTCCATCCTCTACATGGAATTCTAATCCTTCTGGAATATAATCTGTTACTTCTGTTGCATATCCTGGAATTTCTCCTTCGTTTGTTACTCTTATTTTGTATACAAATTTAACAACAGTTTTATTTAATTTTTTCTTGTCTAATTCTACTTTTGCTATTGGTTCTGGTTCGTTGTTGTTTCTTATTCCTTCTCCAGTGCTTTCTGTTAAGCCTTTATTTGGTTTAAATCCAGTATTTGTTGTAGTTGTTTTTCCATCTACTGTTACTACTGATTGTGTTACCCATTTTAATAAGCTTAAATCAAAAATTGGTATACGTACTTTTTCTATATCTTCGTCATCTTCATCTTGCCATTCGTTTGGTGTTGAATCTTCGTCATCCCCACTATCTTCTGTAATTTGTGCTTGATTTATTATTACACTATCTTTATCAAAGTCTTTTGGTTCTTTTATTGTAAATACTACTTTTACGTCTGCATAACTTAATGTTTTTGTTTCTGGGTCAAATGCTTTTATTAATGTTTTTTCTAAGTATCTTGTTCTTATCATTGTTGCTTCTTCTGCTTTTGTTGTTATAACATATTTTTTACCATTATATTCTATAATGTCTTCTTTAGCAATGTTTTCATCGCCTTCTGTCATTTCTCTATACATTACCCAACCATATGCTTTGTTTGTTGCATCATCTGCTTCAAATACTAATCCATTAGGTATATCATCTGAAACTTCATATGCATATCCATCTTCTGAGCCTTCATTGTAAACTCTTATTGTATATTCTACTTTGCTTCCGTTTTTTACCCATAATGGATCTTTTGGATGATTATATGTTGCTGTATGTTCTTTTTTGCCATTTCTATCATATGTTCCATCTATTAATGTACTTACATCTGGCACTGGTTCTCTTGATGCTTCTGGTGCTTCTCCATCTACTTTTGTTATAAATTTACGAAGTGCTAAATCAAAATATTTTAATTGTAATTGTTCAAAATCGTCGTCATCTTGTTCACCTGGTGTATATCCATTTTCTTCTTTGCCTGGTGTATGTTTATCATCTTCATAAACATTTTTTGGCTCAGAATCTCTGTCATCACCTTTTTGTTCTATTTTGTTTCCATTTTCATCATATTCTTCTGTTATTTCTGCAACATTTTTTAGTATTCCTTTATATGTGTTTTCTTTTAAAACTATACATGTTATTTCAACTTCTTGATAGAATAATCCATCTTTTTCATCATTTGTACTTTGTTGCCATAAGTCTTCATCAGCTTTTTGTGATTTATATGCTTTAATTAATTTTTCTTTTAATGCTTTTGTTGATATTGCTGCTCTTTCGCCTGTTACTATTTGTATTTGGCTATAATCTGTTGGCACTTCACCTGTTATTGGATCTTTAAAGTCCTCTAGTTTTATTTTATCTTTGTTTATTTCTGATTCGTCTTTATAGAAACCATTTTCTCCAACTAAGTTCTTTATTTCAATTCCCTCTGGCAATACTTCTTTTCCTGTTGCTTCATCTGTTGTTTTTGGTATTGACCAAATGCTGTTATTTGTATAGTTAGGTAAGAAACCTAGTCCTTCTGGCAAGTAGTCTGTTACTTCTGTTGCATATCCATTTCTATCGCCTTCATTATATACCCTTATTTTATATGTAACTATATCTCCTTTCCTTACTGTTACAGCATCTTTAGGATGAACATATTCTGCTGTTGTTATTTTCTTTCCTGTTGTCGAATCTATTGTATTTAGCTTACTTGTATTTATTTTTGGTGTTCTATCTTTTTCATCTTTTAATTCTGTTCCATTTAGTTTTGTTATAAATTTACGAAGTGATAAGTCAAAAGGTGTTCCTTTTATAATTATTTTCTCAAAATCATCATCATCTTCTTGACCTTTATAATGATATTTAGAATCTGTTAAATCATTTTTATTTTCTTCGTTTCCTTTATATCCTGGTAATGGTTCTAATAAATCTTCTGCTGTTGGCTCAGTAAAGTTTTCTGGTTTAGAATCTCTATCTTTAATTTTTTCTTCTTGTGGTCTTGGTGCTGATGTATAGTCCATTGTTGCATTATTTGTTAAAACCATATCATTTGCTGAAGTTTCTGCAGAAACTTTAAATTTAATATCTATTGATTTACTATCTAGTTTTTCTCCGTCAAATGGATTTAAGCCAAATAAATATGGTTGTAGTCCTGTTTCTCCTTGCGCTGGAATCTTAGATATTGTAATTGTATTTTTTTCCTTATTTATACTATATATATATTCTTTACCTTCTAATTCTTCTGCTGTGTATTCACCTGAAGTTTTAGCTTCTATAAACTCTGGATTTGATTTTGCATCAAATTCTAACCCTTGAGGTAAATAATCTGTTATAGAATATACATAACCCTCTATATCGCCTTCATTATATACTGTAAATCTGTATGTTACTATATCTTCTGTTTTTACTTCAACTGGATACTTTTTATGCTTATAGTCTGCTGTTGTTGCTTCTCCACTTGCTAGTTTTGTTACATCTATATCTGGTACTCTAGTATCTTCTAGTTTTGTACCATTAACTTCTGTTATATATTTTCTTAATGCTAAGTCAAATGTTTTTCCTGGTAAAACTAAATCTTCATAGTCATCATCATCTTCTTGATATGTGCTGTTGTCTGTTGGTGGAGTATAATCATCTAAATTTGGTTTTTCTGGTACAGAGTCATCATCATCTCCGCTATCTGCTGTTATTGCTGCTATATTTCTTAAATTTTGTTCTGTTCCACTTGCTATTGCTACAACTTTACATTCTACTTCTAAATCTGCATAATATAATCCGCCTTCGCCTTTTTCTGCTTTTTGCCAAATTCCTTCTGTTGTTTCTGATGTTTTTGCTTTATCAAATGCTTTTATAGTTGTATCTTTTAAATAGTTAGATGTTATTGGTGTCACTTTTGAACCATCTTTTAATGTTATTTGTTCTCCTGTTTTCCATCCATATTTAGTATTTATTGCGCTTCCAGCCACTAACTCTAGGCCTGCTGGCAAGTAATCTGTTACTTCTGTTGCTGTTCCATCTACCTGTCCCTCATTATACACTCTTATTTTATATGTAACTATATCTCCTGTTTCTACTTTTTGTTTGTCTTTTGGATGAGTGTATGTTGCTGTATACTCTACCTCTCCTGTTCTATCATCTTTAATACCATTTATTAAAGTTGTTGTATCTACTCTTGGTGTTCTATCTGCAACTTCTATATTTTTTTCTGCACGTTTAATTGCTGTTATAAATTTACGTAGTGCTAAATCAAATCTTTTTGGTACTTCTGTTGATATTTCATCTTCTGCCTCTGCTTTATCTCTTTTTATTTCAATTACCGCTTGGTCATTTCCTGTAGCATACAAGAAATTTGCTGTTGCCCATTTTCCTGTTTTTGATACTTTTAGTGAAAATTTTGAGCAGTCTATATCAACAAATTCCATTGCTGATTTATATAATTTAATATAATATTCATTATTATATGTAACTTTTTCTAATTCAACTTTATTTCCTGTTGAATTTATAACATCAAAAATTTGCATTCTTTTTAATGTATCTTCTGTTTGTTCAAAATAGAAGTATTGATTAACAATATTTCCTTTCCCGTCTTTTAATGCTAATTCAAAATCGTTGTATCTTGCATCATTTGTTGTAATTTTAAATGGTCCTATTAGATAATAGTTTTCATATGGATTTGGCTTTGTTCCTGTACTACTTTTATCTTCTACTCCAAATTTTATATTTTTATCAAATTCTATATTTACACTATCACTATTAGTTGTTTCTCTTATTGTGCTAGTTGAATCTGAGCCTTCTTTTAATGCTCCTTCTATAAAATATTGATATATTCTGTTTAAATAGTTTGCCCTTCTTGTTCCAAACACATCATTACTTTCATTTATAGCTAGCCAATTAACTGGTGTTGGATTTGTTGTTGATACTGATTCATTTTTTCCGTTTTCATCATAATTTGCAAAATACCAAAAAGCTAACTGTTGAATTACTTCTAAATCATCATCTGTTATCATACCTTGGTTTACTTTTGCAATTCCTATTTTTGTTAGTAATTCTGTTTTATATTCTTGTGCATTGTATTTATCTGTATTTACTGGTAAATATACATTATCTGCTATCCATAGCATTGCATTATATATGTTAACATTGTTATATGTTTTCTCATTAAAAGTAATGTTCTCTGTTCTATCTAGATTAATATTATATAATTCTTTATACTTGGCAATTACGTCTTTAGCCTTAGATTTCATATTTTCTATTACTGTATATACTGTATATTCTGTTGAGTTTGCAGAACTATTGTCACCAAATTCCACACTACCAAAGCCCTTTCCTCCTCTTATACAATAAAAGCTATCTTCGAATTTTTTATATGGAGTTTCTAATTCTCTTTTATTATAATCAAATATCTTTACTATTGAATACTTAAATTCTTGACCATCTTTATGTCTAGCGAAGGTATATTCTTCATTGTCTATGTTATTATCTCCATTATCTTCACTATATGGTCTTGTTCTTTGATATGTAAGGTCCCTTTTTTCTTCTGCTGCATATATCGCATTTGGGTTTAGTACCGCTATTGAAATCAAAGCTACTATTAATGCCATTAATAAAATCTTAATCCTTTTCATAATTTACCTTCCTTCTTACAAAATACTAACTATATATATTATAAATTTTTTTAAAATTAAATCAATACCTCTTTTTTAGGCATTTTTCTTTTGTAAAAAAACGTCCTTTAAGCCTTTACGGAAGCCATTTTTTAGAGTTTTGTTTTTTATTAGCATTAAATATTACATTTTCATGACATTTTTTTATGTGTATAATAATTTTTTCATTTTCTTGTTCTTTTGGCTTATTCCCGTAGTTATACAGCCTTTTTATATGTATAAAAATCCCTTTAGTATTTTTACTAAAGTAAGCATGCTTTTAAACGCCATATCCAATAATACATACTAATTATACAATATTTTAAGTTATTTATCAACACATTATGTAAAAAAGATTTTAGCAATTAAATCCAATTTTTTCTATTGACTTTTTTATATAAATTTGCTATTATAGTTATGCTTTAATTTTTGCGGGAATAGCTCAGTTGATAGAGCGCTGCCTTGCCAAGGCAGAGGTCGCGGGTTTGAGCCCCGTTTCCCGCTCCAGATTTTTAGTTGTTCACTATTAACTTTTTATTGTTATTTGGTACTATTTTAATTAAAAGTGAATAAATTATATCATATCTTAAATATTCGGCGACATAGCCAAGTGGTAAGGCACGAGTCTGCAAAACTCTGATTCCCCGGTTCGAATCCGGGTGTCGCCTCCAAAAAATAAAGACTTTTTTCAAAGTCTTTATTTTTTTACTTATGCAATTAATTGCATATATACATTCTTAAAATTTCCTATTAATTCTATAAAGTAATATCTTGCACTTTTTTTATTTACTATATTTTTTGTGATTATATCTATACTTTCCACATTACTATCGCCAATTTGTAGTGTGACTTTTCCAATTTTAGTGTTTTCTTCTACTGGTGCTTCTAAATATTTTAAAGAGTTTATACTTATTCTTATATTATCAATTTCTTCTTTTATTATTGGATATAATTTATATTTAAAATTTCCTAAACCTAATTTTACACTTTGCTTTTCACCTTTATTTACAATAATCCTATTCGCATTTACTTTTTTCCATTTTTCAAATTCCTTATTAATCAATTCTTCTAGATTTACTATTTCATAGTTTTTATATATGTACTCTATTAAATTGATAGAATCTTTTGTCCTTATTTTTTTAGTATCGGCTCCTAGTACAACTGTTATAATATTAAATCCATTTCTTGTTACTGACGTTACTAGGCATCTTCCTGCCCCATTTGTAAATCCAGTCTTTATGCCATTTACACCGTCTAAATATCCAAGCAGTTCATTTGTATTTGTTATTGTTTTTATATTTCCATTTATATTTACATTATGCACTTTAGTACTTACAACCTTTGCTATTTTTTCAATATTTAAAGCATAATCAGCAATTAAGGCAAGTTCATATCCAGTTGTATAATGCCCTTCTTCGTCTAATCCATGTGGAGTTATAAAATGAGTATGTTTTAAATTTAACTCTTGTGCTTTTTTATTCATTAAATCTGCAAAATTTTCTACACTTCCCGCAGTGCTTACGGCTACTTGTATCGCAGCATCATTTCCGTGAGCAAAGCATCAATCCATATAATAAATCTTCTTTTGTTATTTTGTCTCCTGTTTTTAGTCCTAACCTTGAGCCCCCTATGTTTGCAGCTTGTTTGCAAACCTCTACTTCTTCATTTAAGTTTTTATTGTTTTCTACAAATACTATTGCTGTCATTATTTTTGTTGTGCTTGCCATTGGAACTTCTTTGTCATAATTTTTACCATATAATATTGTTTTTGAATTTCTATCAAAAGCAATTGCACTTCTTGATAAAATGCTTGGTTCTTTTGAAACATTTGTAGAAACATTTTCTATTTCTTCCTTTAACCATACATAGTCCGTTTCTTCTTCTATTTCGTACGCAAATACGCTTACATTAACACACATTAATGCAATTATAAATCCAATTATTATTTTTTTTATATTATTCAATAAAATCACCTTTTAAATTTTATTAAATAAAGCATTAAAAATGCATAATTTAGTTTTATTTTCCTATAAACATTTGCACATATATTTTTCCATATTTTGGGCTTTTTACTACACCTATCCCCGTATAATTAAAACTACTATTTAAAATATTTGCTCTATGCCCTTCTGAATTCATCCATGCATTTACAGCCCCACTGTTGCTTGAATTTCCTGCAATGTTTTCTCCTGCTGTTTTATAACTTATTCCATAGCTTTTTAGCATATCAAATGGTGAACCATAAATTGGTGAAGTATGTGAAAAATAATTGTTATCAACCATGTCTTGTGCTTTTATTCTTGCAACATTTTGTACCTCGTCATTTATTTTTAATGCAGATAAACCATTAGCAACCCTTTTTGCATTAATTAAATCAAATACTTCTTGTTCATCAGCTGTAAGTTCACTTTTAGTAGTATTGCTTGCATTTGGCTTTGTTGTGCTAGAATTGTTTCCAGCACTTCCGAGTATTAGGATATATTAGTTTAATATATTTACTGCTAACTGCTCCGATATAATCATTGTCTGTTTGTACAATATACCAATCTCCTATTTTTGCAAACAAGCGTATATATTGGTTTTTATACACTTTTGTTATTACTCCAAAGTTAGTACCGTGGTCCTTGTCTTACATTTAGTGTTGTTGCAGTAACAAAACCTGTTGGTGTGCTTACTGTTTGATAGTTTTTCATTGCTAAACTGCTTGTAAATATACCTGCTATCAAGAAAAAAATCATTACACATAAAATTAATTTTGACTTTAATTTCATAAAAAATCAACTCCCAATAATAGTTTTAGCTATTATTAGGAGTTTATGCAAAAATTTTGGTTTAGCTTAAAATAGTTTTTTAATTTAAAATTTATTCGCCTCTTTTTCTTGTTCCTTCGTCTGGTGTTTTTCCTCCTTGTTCTCTTTCTCCTGATTCCCTTTCTGCTCTGTTCACTGCTTCCTCATATGTCATTGAATCATTTTCTTCTAATAATTTCATTATTCTTTCTGCCTTTTGGTCTATTTTTTCTTCTATATAGTCAAGATATCCCGGCATTGCACCTTTCATTTTTTCCTTTATTCCTAATTTTTCATATAAATCCTCTTTTATTTCTTCTTTTGTAACTTTTCTATTCTGTCTCTCGTTTCCCTCTATTTCATATGTTTGTACTCCTTTTTCTTTTGAAGGAACTCCTCTTTTATCTAAATCATCTGCTTTTTCAAAAGCTTTTGCTTTGTCTGACAAATCTTGACTAGAATTGTTTCTTCTATCCAAAAATTCTCTTGCATCTGCAGATTCTTGTATAGTGTTTTTTCTTTCTGCTTCTGGTACTTTAATTCCCCAATAGTTTTTTTCGTCTCCCGCTTGTTGTCTACAATAAATAAGCTCACTTTGGCCGTGCTCATTTCTTGTTATAGCATATGCTGTCTGAGAATCAATTTTGTATACAGCAAGTGGTTTTATTTCTTCTATTTTTTCTCCACTTAACTTTTTGATTGTAATGTCTGGATTCTTTCCCCCTGTTTGTTTACTTTGTTCATTTTCTATTTCTTCCTTTTTTCCGTCCTTGTCTTTTCCTATTGCTTTCCAAGAATATGGATCTTTTCCTCTTATCATGTATATATCTTTATATTTTTTATCAAAATTTGCAGCATTAGCAAAAGTGTCATGCTCGGTTACTTTTTCTCCTTCATCTCTTTTTATATGTATAACATCTTTTGAATTAATATTATATTTTTCTGCAATTTCTTCTCTATCCTCTTCTAAATCTGGTTTTTCCTCTTCGTCTTTTTCATTTTCGTCCTTTTCTTCATCATCTGGATTTTCTTTTTCTTTTTCCTGTTCGTCATCTTCTTTTTGTTTATCTTTTTCTAGTTCTTTTAAATATTCTATATCGGGAAGTCCTAGGTCTTCATATTTGGCAACAGGATTTTTTTTGTCTTCTAATTTTTGTTTTACATTCTCCAAACCATTTATATCATAAGAGAATTGTTTATTTTCATCTATTGTTGCAATATTTTCACCAAGCAAACTAATATTGTATACTTCTTTTTCTTTTTTTACATTTATATTAATATCTGCTGCTTCTCCCTCTAATGTAACTGTTGCTTCGTCATGTTCCATCTCATTTATTATCTGTGTAAGTATTTCCTCAAATTTAGCTTTAACTTGTTCTTCTTTTGCAAAATCTTTTCCTTCCATTGCTTCATTTTCTGCCATATTAAGACCTCCTTTTAATCTACATTAAATGACATTTCAAAATCTGTACCATCATTTAGTTTTACTATAAATGTTTTTGTTGTACTTTCTGTCTGATTTTCCTTGTTCGTTATTTTTACTTTATACTTATATAGTCCGCTTTGTTCTTCAAAACTTTCATAAGACACTTCATTTTTTGCATATAAAGTAGATTCTATATACTTTTCAAAGTCTTGTACAGTTTTAAAATAATTTGTTTTAAAGCCAGTTGACAAGCAGTTATATGCATAGTTATAGTCATATGAATTTATAGCATCAATAAATTTTTGTATATTTAAAACAACTTTTCCTTGTTCATTTGTCGAGTTATATTTCTCTAAGAATTCTGGTAAATCTAATGTGTAAGTATCTAACATTAATCTAAATTCTGCTATCGAATACTGATTAAAAATGTAATATCTTCCTTCTGTATCTACACAAATATATTGAATATAGTCATTCTTATTTTTCACTTGATACTTGTCTAAAGTAGCCAAATACAAATTCTTAATATTTTTATTAACATAATTTTCAAAATTTTCAAAATCCTTGAATCTTTTTTCTCTATAGTCTTTATCTAACAATTCGTATGCTTCTTTTTTGTCATATATTAAGCTGTTTTTATACTGGTTAAAATAATCTGAAATTATTTCTTCATCTTCTTTTACAATAGTATCATATTTATTATAGATGCCATTTGTTTTTATATCTTTAATACTAGTTTCGATTTCTTTTTCTTCACTCATTTCAGTATAATTGTGTTTTTCCATATAATCTTCTGGTAATATATAGAATGTATTATTTTCTTTTGATAATTCAACTATACACTTAAAATCACTTTTATTATGTTTTATATTATCAACCACATATCCATATACAAAAAATGTATATATTGAATTTTCATTTTTAATACTATACATATCTTTTACTATAACTTCAAGTGTCAAATAATCATTTTCTTCAAAATTATATCTTGATAATTTTGATATCACATTGCTTTTTGTTATATCAAATTCTTTTATATACTCAGGATCCAATTGATTGTATAAATCCTCAGAGGATTTATACAACAAGTTCTGCACATATGTATTACAAATGTTTTTTACTGTATAAAAATCAATTGAATTTTTTACTTTTTCCGTAGTATATTTTTCAACATATGTAATTACATTTAAATTTGCCTCTTCTTTTACTGCTTTTTTGTTTCTAACAATACTTAGAATTATTATCATAATTACAATTAGCAATATTATAACAATGCTTATTATTATTTTTTTAAATTTTTGCATATGTGCAAACTCCCTTCAAAACATTCTACTTAAAATTCTTAGGAGAATCCAAATATATATATCCAATTGGATAAACACTATCAAAATATCCATTCCAATCTAGTTTTCTTATTCCATACCAAGACACTCCTCCGCCTGCATGACTAATATATATATTTTTATTGACAGTATCAACGGCTTCTACATAAGCTACGTGTCCATATCCTTTTGCTGTTGGATTATTCCAACAAACGATAGAATTTGCTCTTGGTTCGCTTCCATAATCAAACCATCCATTTTTTCTATTTATATCATACCAATCTTTTCCATTTCCAGATGTGCCATTTGACTGTTTAGGATATGCCTTTCCTAAATACTCACTAGCTCTTGAATAAGCCCACCAAGTACACTGTTTATATTCTAGGCCGTTATCCATATATTGTCCACTTCTTGTATTTACTTTTATTGTTAATTGATTGTCTAATCTATTTATTTCTGTCTTATTTACAGTTCCATCTGTATTATATAAATTTATTCCTTCAATTGAATATTTATTTGATTCTACATAGTATTCATTTAAAACATCAAAGTACCCAGTTTTAAATAATATCCATTCTGATTTTCTTCTTCTTTCTAATCCCAACATATATTTACCTTCAGAAGTCTGTGGATCTTTCATATATTGTGTATAAAGTGAGTGATTATACATTTCATTATTAGGTGTTACCCCATATTCATCATCCGTATCTTTCCAATATTTATTATATGCTTCTTTAAAAGTCATTTCATTTCTTTGCCCCATAGCACCTGCTGCTCCACAGTTATATGCTCTCGATACCAGTGCATATTTTTGATATTCTTTTAGGTTCAATCCATTTGTCATTGTTTCTACTTGTTGTATAGCATTTTGTATAGATTTTTCTTCTATTTTATCCACGAAGTCCACAGGTACAAATGAACCAATATTTGTATCATATCCATTAGCTTTAAATTCAGCTTCATGTCCACCATTTACAATATCTACACCATATCCAACAGTCGCATGTCCTGCTCCATCATCTACTATCTTATACTGTGTTCCATCTAAACTTTTAGCTGGGTTTTCTCCCTCCCATTTATGTAAATACCTTTTAAGCTGATCAAATCCAGCACCTGATGTACCACTAAATTGTTTGAAACTTTCTAATCCATATATATCTAGCACACTATTAATGTCATACTCACTGGTGTCTCTTCCATAATATGAATCCAATAAATACATTATTATTGTAGAAAAATTTGGATCATATTCATCTATCATCTCTTCTAACCATCCTGGTGTGCTAGCCATATTTCCTTTTGCTTTTGAGCTCTCATCATATGCTTTTAAAAATTTTTCATCTTTTTTATCATAGATTGTCTGTGTTGGAGTTCCTTCCACTAATTCATACTTAGTTTTTATACTTCCAGAAGCTATTGAACTTTCAGTGTCTGTTCTTTTATATCTAATCGTAATTTGGTCATAATCTACATCTACAGCTGGTGTAGAGCCTTTAAACTCCCACACTCCACTTGCATTTTTCACATATGAAAATGTATTTCCCCCTGAATCAACAAGTGTTAAACTACTGCTAGTTATGCCTGATACAGTTATAATTGTAAATCCTGTTGACGGATTTTTTGTACTTGTACCATAAAACCTTCTGCCATTACCATCAATAATCTGATTTATCTGTTGACTATATTCAATTTTTATTGTATTTGCATTACCTGGTACAATTGACACTATTGGATGAGGTTGTGTTGCTACTTGTGAATTCGCCTGTTGCTCTGTTTTTTGTCTTGCTATTTCTTCTATTCTTTGTTTATTATTATTATAATACTCTTCCAAGTAACCACTTTTTATATAATTTGGTATATTTGCTCTCTTACTGCTTTTTGTTTCACTATATTTATACGTATCTTCTACTCTGCTTGCTGATTGCTCTAAATTTTCTATTGTTACTTTTTTATCTATAGTTTTTTCTGCTTTCATAAACCATGTATCAGCATCTGTTATACCATATTTATATGTGTTATCTTTAAGTATTATATCTTGCTTTACCGTATAGCTTGGCTGATTATTTGTAAAATTTATATCCTTATATGTACAATCATGTATATCTTTCGGTGGAGTTACTCTAGAAAATCCACTTAGATCATCTATAACATCACTATAAGTGTCGCAACTCGAATCACCTGATAAGAATTTATATTCCTCTATTATGCTTCTGTTACCGCTTACAGGTGCACACATACGAATATATTGATAATTTCTTATTGTCTCATAATAATTTGTAACATAAGTTTTTTTTGTTTCTGTCATTTCTTCTGCAATTGTAACCTCTATATTTGCACTAAAAGCTAAATTTGCTACCTTCTCCACAAATTCGGTATCTTCTGAATTTACTAATAATGCTGTTAACACTTCAAATGGAAGTGTATATTTACTTACCAAAGGTTTATAATCTACTACCATTTCTGATAAAGTATAACTTTCCGAATTTTGAAATGTATCAGTTCCTTTATATGGATTTTCTATCTTTCCATCCGCAAGTGTATATGTTGTTTTATTATACCCCCATGTTGCGATTACTAAATTTCCCTCATCATTAATTGAAAAATATCCTTTTACCTTATCATAATCATTAGTTTCTAATTTTTTCTTAAAGTCCTCGTATTTGATATATTCTAATACTATTGAATTATCTAAATCTGATGTGTTTACCCTTTTTATATGTATTGTTCCAAGTATCTGATTGTTTTTTGATGCTTCTTCTATTTCAGAATCTGACAATGTTTTATATTTCTTAGTAGCTGAATCATACATTTGATCTCTACTTCTTAAATCCACATATTGAGTTGCTATTTCAGCTTTTAATAAATATGGCATTAATTTTATTTCTTTATCTGAAAAATCATTTTCATCAAATCCATATAATATTAATAATTGTTTAAGTAATTCGTCTTGCGACATTCCATTTATGTCTACTCCTGCATCTGTCAATTTTTTCTTTAACTCATCATTTATACTAATATCCCAAGTGCCTTTATCTTTGTTAAGTGTTACTATGCCAGAAGAATAACCTGTTCCCGATCCTAAAGCTTCTGCTTTAGCCGTTCTTGCTATATCCCAATTTCTATAATTTATTACGTATAAAAATCCTCCAATCAACACAATAACTACTGGGACTAATATAAGAACAAGCAAAATAATTTTTAGAGGCATAGGTAACTTCATAAAAATTTTTATTGTTTTTTTTGTTTTTTCTGCTCTTTCTCTGCTTCTTTTTAATTCATTTTTTGATTTTTCTAGAAAGCCCTTTTCCTGTTTTTTTTGCTCTTCTTCTTCTGGATCCATTGTAACACCTCCTTTATTTCGTAATTTATATTTCTATTTCTATTTGTGCAAACTGATTATTTCCATTATTTAAATACTCTTGATAATTTAAAACTATATTTGTAAAATTTATTGATTTTACTACTTTTTGTAGATTATATGCTTTGTTAAATTTAATACTCACCGTTTGCATCATTCCACTTTTTATAGTTAAATCATCTATAGATAATTCATTTAAAAATGCAACATAATTCTGATTCTTTATATCTGTCAAATACACTGTTCTTGTATTTTTCTTACTGTCTAATAATATATCATTTTGAGTATTGTTTTTTATTTTTAAAATTTATTTTTCACTATTA
>ERZ779890.795-NODE-795-length-34012-cov-3.700886_pt1 | contig 34012 bp, 31 predicted proteins | sample MGYA00511553_ERZ779890 | MGnify/ENA primary metagenome ERZ779890 (study PRJEB29588, sample SAMEA2152064) | human gut metagenome | biome: human gut; feature: human-associated habitat; material: faeces | place: Denmark | collected 2008/2010 ... | reverse complement strand
ACCAACGACCCCCTGATTAACAGTCAGGTGCTCTAACCAACTGAGCTACTGAAGCAGTAAACGAGATAAAATAAAAAATCTCTGTTTGCGGTGCAAAAGTAGTGATATTTTTGAAAATAAACAATAACTTTGCATTAAAATAATCTTCACGTAATGAAAAAAATCTTAGGACTTGGCAACTGCTTGGTTGACGTGCTTGTGCAACTGGCAGATAATGAGCAGCTTTTGTCTCTTGGGCTGCCAGCCGGCTCGATGCGGCTGATAGACCTGAACGAAAAGGAAAAGATAGACACTTTTGTTTGCAATGTGGAAAACCGCAGGATGCCTGGCGGTTCTGCCGCCAACACTATCAAGGCGTTGGGCAGTGCCGGTGTGGGTGTAGGTTTTGTTGGTAAGATTGCCAATGACTCCAACGGCGACTTCTTTGCTCGGACTCTTGAGTCTGTTGGTGTAGAGATGTTTATGAGCCGTGGTGATGGTGGCGCCACAGGTGTTGCCAACACTTTCATAACCCCAGACGGTCAGCGCACCTTTGCCACCTATCTGGGTATCAGCGGTTCGCTGTGCCCCGATGATGTCAGCCCCAGAGTGTTTGACGGTTATGACATGCTTTATGTTGAGGGCTATATGGTGCAGAATCGCGACCTGATGGATTATGTTATGTCGGAGGCACAGAGACGCGGCATGAAGGTGTGTCTTGACCTGGCCAGTTATAATGTGGTGGAAAGCAATCGTGACTTCTTTCGCCATCTGTTGGAAGATTATGTGGACATTGTGTTTGCCAATGCGGAAGAGAGCCGTGCCATGACTGGAGTGGAGCCTCGCAGCGCATTGCTTGAACTGGGGAGCGTGTGTGAGGTGGCCGTGGTGAAGCTTGGAGCTCGTGGAGCCGTTGCCATGGCAGACGGCGAAGTGGCTTCGGTGCCAGCCTGTGAGGTTCCTGCTGTGGTAGACACCACCGGGGCCGGTGACTATTTCGCTGCAGGTTTTCTTGAGGCCATGGTGCGAGGTGGAAACCTTGAAGACCGCTTGTTGCAGGGCAGTCGGCTGTCGGCCAAGGTCATTCAGGTTGTAGGATGCCCCATATTCAGTCAGGACAATGTTTAGATGACAGAAATATGAAGAAAACCATTGTTTTTTTATCTTACGTACTGGTTGCTGCATCAGTCTGCGCCCAGAGCCTTCATGACGTGTCCACGCAAATGGGCATCTTCAACAGACTGTATAAGACCTTGGATCAGTATTATGTCGACACGCTCAACACGGAGAGAAATTTCACTACGGCAATTCGTGCCATGCTTGCCGATCTTGACCCCTACACGGAGTACTATGATGCCGCAAGTGCGCGCGAGTTCAGCCGAGTCACAACAGGAAAGTATGCCGGAGTGGGGGCGATGATACATTACTATAAGAAAGAGGACCGCTGCGTAATCTACCAGCTCTATGAAGGAAAGCCTGCTGTTACGGCGGGGCTGCGTGTGGGCGATGTGATACTGTCGGTCAACGGTATTGACACAGGCAAGAAGGGAACGAAGCCCATGGCAGACTTCGTCAGTTCGGTCAGCAGTGCACTGCGTGGTGATGCCGGCACGGTGGCAAAGGTCATGGTGACGCGCCCCGGTGTTACCGACACGCTTGAATTCAACGTGACGCGCGCCAACGTGCAGCTTCCCTCGGTATCGTACAGCGGTATGGTAAACGGTGAAACCGGCTATCTTGCCCTTACATCGTTTACTGCAGGCTGTGCCGCTGAAGTGGGTGAGGCCATAAAGGGACTCTGCGCCCTTGGTGCTCAGTCTGTTATACTCGACTTGCGGGGCAATGGGGGTGGCCTTGCCAATGAGGCGGTAAATCTGGTCAACCTCTTTGTGCCTAAAGGCAAACTTATTCTGAAGATGAAGGGTAAGTTTGCGGATGTCAATTCGTCGTATGCCACCCAAAGTGTGCCGCTGTTTCCAGACATGCCTGTGGTAGTTCTTGTCAACGGGCAGTCTGCATCGGCATCCGAAATAACCTGTGGCTCACTGCAGGACCTTGACCGTGGTGTGGTGATGGGCGAGAGGACTTTCGGCAAAGGACTGGTGCAGCAGACCCATGAGCTGGCGGAGGGTACAATGCTGAAACTTACCACAAGCCACTACTATATTCCTTCAGGGCGGTGCATCCAGGCTCTGGACTATGCTCACCGCACTGACAATGGTGAGGCTTACCGCACGCCCGACAGTCTGACCCACGTGTTCTATACGGAGGCAGGCCGACCTGTAAGGGACGGCGGAGGCATCACCCCCGATGTAGAAGTGAAAGGTGACACGCTACCTGCCAATCTGGAGTATCTTTGCGCGAGTGATGAGTTCTTCGATTATGTTACGGGCTATTGTCTGGGACGTGACTCCATTGCCCCTGCAAAGGATTTTGTTGTTTCGGATGAGGATTATGATGACTTTGTGCGGCAGGTGACGGCATCTGACTTCTCGCCCGAGTATGTCAGCCTCAAGTTGGTAGACCGTCTGCACGACATGATGAAGGCGGAGGGGATGCCGAAGGAAACGCTCGATAAGGTGGAAAACCTGAAGAAAGACATGAAGCCCGACATGGGCGAAGTGCTACGTCGCAACAAGGGGGCCATGAAGGAGCGTCTGGCTTCTGCCATCTGCGACAGATACTATTACACAGCCGGCATAATGGAAAACCTGCTTAAAGGAGACAAGCAGGTTCGTGCTGCTGCAGAACTGCTTGCCGACCCCATGCGATATAAAGCGATTCTGTCGAAGCCTGCAAAATAGGGTTGTTCTCGGATATGCCAAGTTAGCCCCAAAATTCAATAAGTCCTAACGTTAAAAACAGCACTGCGGCAGATTTGGATGCTCCGAATCTGCCGCAGTGCTGTTTTGTTTGTCTCTACACCTTGGGGTGAGCCCCCGGTGTGTGTTGTTATTCTCTGTATCCGTTTCGCTTAACGAAAGAGAGAGGGGTGTTGTCAAATTTCTTAGAGAATGCGCGACGGAATGTGCTTACCGATGCAAAGCCGCAGTCTGAAGCGAGGTCGCGGATGCTGTGGGAGTTCATATAGTCCTTGTCAGTAAAGAGCTCTTCTGCTTTCTGGAGACGCAGACGGTTGACATACTCGTTGAATTTGCAGCCCTTAACGTTGTTAATCATACGTGAAGCGTATGTGCGGTTTGTTACAAGGAGGTCTGCAATCTCGTTCAATGATATATCCTTGCGAAGGTAGAACTGTGTTTCTTTTGCAAGGGTGTCAAGACGCTGCTCAAGGCGTGCGTTCAATTCTTTCTCGTCCAAGCCGAAAGGCAATGCTTCTGGATGTTTCATAATCTAATTGTTTTTCTTGTTTGTGTTAAATAAAAAATAAGCGAGAACTTTTTTTCACAAGCAAAGGTACAATAGTTTCCTTTTCGTACAAAGAAAAAGTGCAGAAATTTATAATTTTTTAAGAGAAAGAGCTTTATTTTCTGCATTTTCCATAATTTCCCGCTCCCCCGGTCCCTTGTCGTTGATGCCACATAGATGCAAGATGCCGTGCGCCATGACGCGGTGAAGTTCTTCATTGTAGGGCGTGTTTAACCGTTCGGAGTTGCTTCTGACGGTGTCAAGGCTTATGAAGATGTCACCGTTGATGGTGGCCCCCTCGGTGTAGTCAAAAGTTATGACGTCGGTATAGTAGTCGTGGTTCAGATATTGGCGGTTTACTTCGAGAATTTTGGTGTCATCGCAAAATATGTATGCCACGTCGCCGATAGTCATGCCGTAGGTGGCGGCCACCTGTCTGAGCCATGAGGTTGTCTGTCGTCGCTTGATTTTTGGGAAAGGGGTGTTCTCGGATTGATAGGATACCATAGGTTACGTTGTTTATACAAGTTTTGGTGTTTGTTTGAATGCAGTGCGAGGCACTGTCATGTAATCAGTCAAACAGTTCGGGTTGGCGGTCGAAGAGGTCTGACTGGTCGCTTCTCTGGCAGTTTCGCCCCAGATGTTTGTAGGCGAGATATGTGGCTTGGCGTCCGCGTGGTGTACGCTTTATGAAGCCCTCCATGATAAGGAATGGTTCGTAGACTTCCTCCACAGTGCCTTGGTCTTCACCGATAGCGGTAGCAATGGTTGTGAGTCCCACCGGTCCTCCGCCGAACTTGTCGATTATGGTGCTTAGAATTTTGTTGTCGATTTCGTCAAGCCCGAACTTGTCGATGTTGAGGGCTTCAAGTGCGAGATGTGCGATGGGCAGGTCAATGCGTCCGTTGCCTTTGACTTGGGCGAAGTCTCTCACACGTCGCAACAGTGCGTTGGCGATGCGTGGTGTGCCGCGTGAACGTCCGGCAATCTCTGCTGCCGCCTTGCCATCAATCTCCACGTTAAGAATGGAGGCAGAGCGCATGATGATGGTTTTGAGTGTGTCGGCATCGTAGTATTCCAGATGTAGGTTGATGCCGAAGCGTGCTCTGAGCGGTGCGGTGAGCAGGCCGCTTCGTGTGGTGGCTCCCACGAGGGTGAATGGGTTGAGCTCTATCTGTATGGAGCGCGCTGAGGGGCCCTTGTCGATCATGATATCAATGCGGTAGTCCTCCATGGCCGAGTAGAGGTATTCTTCCACCAATGGTGACAAGCGGTGTATTTCATCGATGAAGAGCACATCGTGGGGTTCAAGCGAAGTGAGCAGACCTGCCAGGTCTCCCGGCTTGTCGAGCACGGGGCCAGAGGTTATCTTGAACCCCACGCCGAGTTCGTTTGCAATAATGTTGCTCAGAGTGGTCTTGCCCAGTCCGGGAGGGCCGTGGAGCAGTGTATGGTCAAGAGGTTCGCCGCGGTACTTGGCGGCTTCCACAAAAACCTTGAGGTTGTCCACCACTTTGTTCTGGCCGTTGAAATCGCTGAAGTTTAGCGGGCGTAGTGCGTTCTCGTAGTCTTTGTCTGTGGGGATGGCGCCTTGTTGCGCTCTGATGTCGAAGGTATCTTTCATTTTGGGGGTGTTCTAATTATTTTTTCTGTAGTAATTCGATGGCTTTGTTTACAGTGTCGCTGTCGTCGTTGATGATGGCAAAATACTCCGACATGTCCCAGATGTCGCGGGCGGCGAGTCCTCTAAGCGTCTTTTTGATGGTGCGCACGGTCTGTGACAGTTCGGTGTCGTCTTTGGGCGTCACCTCCATCTTCTTGCCTTCTGCAATGATGGTGTCAATTAGTTCGGCCGGCACTTCGAAGTTGCTCTTAAACTTGTCGAAGTCCTTGTAGGTTGAGGTGAGCTGTCGGCGGTTGTTGTCGAAGTATGTCATGTAGGCGTTGAGTATGATGTTCTTGCGACTCAGGCTGCGGTAGTATTTGGTGTAGACCGTGGTGTCGAGCGGTATGAAGTAGTCGGGCATGATGCCACCTCCGCCATAGACGGTGCGTTTCTCCTTGAGAGTGTAGCACTTCAGTGAGTCGGCGAAGTGTATGCTGTCGGCGTGCATCAGTTCCCCACTGTTGTAGCGCTTCATGATGTCGTCATCGTAGTCTGTTTTCTTGCCTTTCTTGTAGGGTTTCTGTATGCAGCGTCCGGATGGGGTATAGTAGTGTGACACCGTGAGGCGTATCATGCTGCCATCGGGCAGGTCTATGGGACGTTGCACAAGGCCCTTGCCGAAGGTGCGGCGTCCGACGATGACTCCTCTGTCGTGATCCTGTATAGCCCCACTGACTATTTCGGCTGCCGAGGCGGTGTATTCGTCAACAAGCACTGCCACTCGTCCGTCGGTAAACAGTCCGTCGCCCAAAGCTGTAAGAGTCTGTCTTGGTACGGCGCGCCCATCGGTATACACCACGAGGTCTCCCTTGTTTAGAAATTCGCTTGCTACACCATTGGCGGCTTCAAGGTAGCCTCCTCCGTTTTGTTGCAGGTCGAGAATGAGGCTTTCCATGCCTTCTTTCTTCAGTTTCCGGATAGCATCGCGCACTTCATTGCGTGTGGTTGCTGCAAAGCTGCTGATGCGGATGAAGCCTATGCCGGGGCGTATCATGTAGGCTGCATCTACGGAGTGGAGAGGAATTTTATCCCTTACCACCTTGAAGCGGAGGGTCTCTTTCACACCACGGCGGCAGATGTCGAGTTCGGCAACGGTGTTCTTGGCCCCACGCAGTTTCTTCATGATGACGTCGCGTGGCATCTTGACTCCGGCAATGGCGGTGTCGTTGACTGCAACAATGCGGTCTCCGGCAAGTATGCCAGCCTTTTCGGACGGTCCCTTCGCTACTGTCTGCACTACCACGAGCGTGTCGTTGAGGATGTTGAACTGCACGCCGATGCCTTCAAAGTTGCTGTTGAGTGGTTCGGTGAACTTTCGGGTCTCTTCGGCGTTGGAATAGCTGCTGTGTGGGTCGAGTTGTGCCAGCATGGCCTTGATGGCTTCGTCGGTCAGCATGGCCGTGTTTGTGGTATCAATATAGAGTGCCTTTATTGCCATGTGGGCTGTGGCAAGTTTGCGAAGGGCGAGGTCAAGGTCGTTGCGGTCCTTTTCGCTTTGTGCTTTGGCAGTTGATGCTGCGACTATGCACATGGCGGCTATCAGGGTGTAGAGAATCTTCATTGTGTTGTAGTGTTGTATATGATGTTTGTCTGCACTGCAGACGATCAGTCTTGTTTGTATGGCAGAAACGGTGTGATATCCTTTCCGAAGCTGTGTAGCTCTCTGACGGTGCTTGAACTGACGGCTGCCAGTTCTGGTCTGCAGAACAGCAGCACGGTTTCTGTGCCGTTGAGTTGTTGGTTGATATCTGCCATGTCGCGTTCGTATTCATAGTCCTTGAGCGAGCGCACACTGCGCAGAATGGCGTCGGCCTGGCATTTTGCAGCGAGGTCAGCGGTGAGTCCGTGGTAAGTGACGACCTCCACCCGTGGGTTGGAGGAATATAGTGTCTTGACAGTGCGGTGGCGGTCTGCCAGATTTTGAAACGGGGTTTTATTGCAGTTCTCACCGATGGCGATGATGACCCTGTCAAATATCTTGAGCCCCCGTGCCACGATGTCGGCGTGGCCTATGGTGAAAGGGTCGAATGACCCTGGGAATAGTGCGGTCTTCATAGACGAGTCTGTAGGTTTGCGGTGGAGCGGGAGGTAGATGCCACGCCACGCATGGGGTTATTATTTATTCTTCGGTGAAGTCTTCGTCGGGTTTGTCTTCTTCTATTACGAGGTTGTTGATGATGAAGTTCTGCCTCTCGGGCGTGTTCTTGCCCATGTAGTAGCTTAGCAGTTCCTGCACTTGGTCAGTCTTGTGCAGGCTCACCTGCTCCAACCTTATCTGCGGGCCGATAAACTCCTTGAATTCATCGGGTGAGATTTCTCCGAGACCTTTGAAGCGTGTTATCTGTGGGTCGGGACCGAGTTCCCGGATAGCATTGATGCGTTCTTCCTCCGAATAGCAGTAGCGTGTGGTGTATTCCGAGCGTTGGTTGCTGTCACGTTTTCGGAGGATGGCGGCACCTGCAGCATTGTCATCAATCTTTGTAGAGAGGTTTTTGGCGGTGCTTCGCTTTTTGTTGTTGCGCACTCTGAACAGCGGTGTCTGCAAAATATAGACATGCCCTGTCTTTATCAGTTCTGGGAAGAACTGCAGGAAGAATGTTAACATCAGCAGTCTGATGTGCATGCCATCGACATCGGCATCGGTTGCTACTATTACCTTGTTGTATCTCAGGCCATCGAGTCCGTCTTCGATGTTGAGGGCGGCCTGCAGCAGATTGAACTCCTCGTTTTTGTATACCAGTTCTTTTGTCTCACCGAAACTGTTGTAGGGTTTTCCGCGCAGACTGAACACGGCCTGTGTCTTAGCGTCTCGGCATTTTGTGATTGAGCCGCTTGCCGACAGTCCCTCTGTTATGAATATGGCGGTGTCGAGGCGCGGGTCGTCATCGGTGTTGACTGTGCCTTTCTTGCTTTTGGGCAGAGGGTCGTTGAGGTGTATGATGCAGTCGCGCAGCTTGGGGTTGTTGACGTTGATCTTCTTGGCCCTCTCTTTGGCGGCTTTCGACACTAAGCCTGCCATGGCCTTACGGTCGCGTTCGGAGTCCTGTATTTTCTTCTGCATATCCTCTGCCACTTCGGGGTGCATGTGCAGATAGTTGTCAACGTTCTTCTTTATGAAGTCGCCGACAAACTTGTTTACGCTGACGCCGGAGAGCGGAAAAGGGTTGCCCTTGCTGTCTTTTTCGGGGGCCATGGTTAGTGAGCCGAGTTTTATTTTGGTCTGGCTCTCAAACATCGGTTCAATGACCCTTATGGCGATGGCGGCCACAAGGCCGTTGCGTATGTCAACCGGCTCATAGTTTTTGCCGAAATGCTCCTTGATAGTACGGGCGAGGTGTTCTTTTAATGCACTCTGGTGTGTGCCTCCTTGTGTGGTGTGCTGTCCGTTGACGTAGGAGTAGTATTCTTCGCCGTTTTGGTTGGCGTGGGTAAAGGCGATGTCGATGCCGTCTCCTCTAAGGTGTATTATGTTGTAGATGGGGGTGGCTGTCATGTTGTCGTTGAGCAAGTCTTCAAGTCCGTTGCGGCTGACGATGCGCCGGTTGTTATAGTAGATGGAAAGCCCAGTGTTGAGATAGGTGTAGTTGCGGAGCATGAACTCTACATACTCTGCCCTGAACTTGAAGTTTTTGAACTGTTGGGGGTCTGGCTCAAAATAGATGTAGGTACCGTCTTCTTCCTCAGTGTCGCCTGACACGTCGTTGATAAGTTTGCCGTATTCGAATGTGGCCTCATGGAACTTTCCGTCGCGGTGGCTCCTTGCCACAAACAAGCGGCTCAGGGCGTTGACTGCCTTCAGACCCACACCGTTGAGACCCACGCTGGCCGTGAATACCGAGGTGTCGTATTTGGCTCCGGTGTTGAGTTGGCTCACAGCTGGAATAAGGCCACCCAAAGGTATGCCACGGCCGTAGTCTCTCACCATGGCGCTGCGGTTTTCCTCTATCTCCACGTCGATGCGCTTTCCATAGCCCTCGTTGAACTCGTCGATGCTGTTGTCGATGGTTTCCTTTAGCAGCACATAGATGCCATCCTCTCGGTTAGAGCCATCGCCCAGTCTGCCGATATACATGCCGGGGCGGCGTCGGATGTGTTCTACGCCTTCAAGATGTACGATGGACTCATCGCCGTAGTTGTTTACTTTTGTTTCTGCCATGGTTGTCGTATAGAGTGTTGTATGAGTATTCTGGTGTTGCGGTTGCATGTCTGTGCGCCCTCTGTCAGTCAGTGAGTGGCTTGGTGTAGCAGCGCCGGCGCTTGTGGATGTGGCTGTCGATGTATTGCCATTGCGACTGCACTTTCTTGTTCACCTCAAGCTCGAGGTTTGTCTCTCCCCATTTGAATCCTTTGGCAATGTAGATGGGGATAAGGTCGGCAAACAGCAGAGCGTTGACGCCTTTGCCCTGGTATTCAGGCTTGACGGCTACAAGGAGGAGGTCGAGAATCGGTGGTTTCTTGAGAAACAGAGCCTTTAGCAGGTGCCACCACCCGAAAGGCCACAGTTTGCCTTTTGCTTTCTGGAGAGCAACCGACAGCGATGGCATCGATATGCCCACGCCGACCAACTCGTTGTCTTCGTTTTCCACCAGTGTTACCATCTGTAGGTCAATCACTGGCAGATATTCTTTGATATAAAGTTCTATCTGCTCATCGGAAAGTTCGCAAAACCCATAAAGGGGCTTGTATGCTTCATTGATGAGTTTGAAAATGCTGTGGCCGATGCCAGTCTGCCTAATTTCTTTGATGTTTTTGAGCTTGCGTATGTGGAGGTTGTAGCGATGCTTCACCACCTGAGCTATTTTCTCGTACTGCTCTGGCAACTTCTCTGGCACCGCAAGTTTCATCTCTATCCAGTCCATTGCCTTGCTGAAGCCCATATGCTCGAAGTGGACAGAGTAGTATGGGTAGTTGTAGATGGTTGACATGGTGCTAAGTTGGTCGAAGCCCTCAATGAGTGTCCCCTCTGCGTCGAAGTCAGTAAATCCGAGTGGCCCCTCGATTTCGGTCATGCCTTTGTTGAGCCCCCACTGTTCCACCGCTTTAATCAGTGAGCGACTCACATCGGGGTCGTCGATGAAGTCGATCCAGCCAAACCTAACGGCTTTCTTGTTCCAAGCAGCGTTGGCTTTGTGGTTTATTATGGCCGCCACCCTGCCTACAATTCTGTTGTTCTGATATGCAAGGAAATATTCGGCTTCGCAGAACTTGAATGCCGGGTTCCGGTCTTTGCTGAATGTCCTCATGATGTCAGAATAAAGGTCTGGCACGGAGTATGGGTTTCCTTTATATAGATGGTAGTTAAATCTTGCAAATTTTCTGAGGTCGCCCTTTGTGGTAACTCTCTGTATGGTTGTCATCATAGAACGTATGCATGTATTAGGGTACAAAGGTACTGTTTTTTTTGTATGGTTGCAGTAAGATTGATGCTAAAAAACATAAATTTGGACAAAGAACCGCCCCAAATAGGCCTCATTTCTTTGTAGTGTTGGGTGATGCGCTGCGTCACTATGATATTTGTCTGGAATAATACGAGACTGTCTGACTGGCATGGTGTTGCAGGCAAATGATGCTTGGATAGGTGCAAAAGAGCCGTGTAGATGATGCATTTCTTAAGATTTATTAGTACCTTTGCCAAAATAAGCCAGTGTATATAATGGATTACAGAAGCAAGGGCTATGAGATTATGGCGCCTGCGGGCTCGTGGGAGTCGTTGGCCGCTGCCATCAAGGCTGGGGCCGACTCTGTCTATTTTGGCATCGAGAGTCTAAACATGCGGGCACATTCGGCGGCGCGCTTCACTGTCAACGACCTTGATGCCATAGTCGGCCGATGCAAGGAAGCTGGTGTGAAGAGTTACCTTACGGTCAACACCATTATCTATGGAGAGGACCTTCAGTTGATGCGTTCAATATGTGATGCGGCTAAGACCAGCGGCATTTCTGCGATTATAGCAAGCGATGTGGCTGTGTTGCAATACTGCAACACTATAGGGCAGGAGATACACCTCTCCACACAACTTAACATCAGCAACATCGAAGCATTGAAATTCTATGCACGGTTTGCCGACGTTGCAGTGTTGGCCCGCGAGCTCAACATGGGACAGGTGTCAGAAATCGCCCGGCAAATAGATGAACAAAACGTTCTCGGACCTAATGGTCAGAGGGTGAGGATAGAAATGTTTTGCCACGGTGCTCTATGTATGGCAATAAGTGGCAAGTGCTATCTCAGCCTGAATAATCTGGGCTATAGCGCCAATCGTGGAGCCTGCCTCCAAGTATGTCGCCGGAGCTACACTGTGAGGGATCGTGAAACAGGGGTGGAGCTTGATGTGGACAATAAATACATCATGTCGCCCAAGGACCTCAAGACAATCCGGTTTGTAGACCGCATGGTAAAGGCTGGGGTCAAAGTCTTTAAAATCGAGGGACGCGCTCGTGGCCCTGAATATGTCTACACAACTGTGCAGTGTTACAAGCAAGCTCTTGAAGCCGCCTTGGAAGGAACGACAACTAAAGCTATGAAAGACCAATGGGATGAACGTCTTAAAACGGTCTTTAATCGTGGCTTCTGGGACGGCTACTATCTTGGCCAACGTCTCGGTGAATGGAATAAGGAGTACGGCTCTTCGGCTACGGAAAGAAAAGTCTATGTGGGCAAGGGCATCAAGTATTTCTCAAAAATCGGGGTGGCCGAGTTTCTGCTTGAGGCAAATACCCTCGATAAAGATGATAAACTGCTTATCACCGGACCAACGACGGGGGCACTGTTCCTCAATGCCGATGAGATACGCTACGATTTGCAACCAGTTGACCATGCAGAGAAAGGATGGCGTGTGTCCATTCCTGTACCGGAAAAGGTTCGCCCGTCTGACAAATTGTATAAATTAGTGCCAACAGGCAAGTGACCAACGATAGAAAATAGCGATGTTTAATGTTCGCCTAACACCATATCGCCCTGAATTGGGTACAATCTTTGACCGTCAAACAAAGGAGCATTCTCTTGTGTCGCTTGACGGTCGCTATCGCTTTTGGATTGGTAACAATCCCGAAATGCCCGATCCTGACTTCTGGGTGGTGCAAGGCAAAGGCGTGCGCCAAGGCGAAACATGCAGGGTGGCTTCGCAAAACACTATATTGCTCACTACAGAACCGCGCTCGGTGCTATATTATCCACAGTGCTACATTGATCAATTTGGCTTGGTGTGTACGTGTCAGGAACAAACAAAACATCCCAATGTGCATTTTGGACCAGCCATATTGCCATGGTTTATAGGCTATACAGAAGATGTTCAAGGCAAAATCACTTCATGCAAGCTTGACTACGACAAGTTGAAGACGATGCCAACGCCACAGAAGCCCAAACTGCTTTCTGTCATAACAAGCAACAAGGCATTTACCCAAGGACATATAGACCGCATTAAGTTTGTGGAAAAACTCAAGGCTTACTATGGCGATGCACTTGATGTCTATGGACGTGGCTTTAATGACTTCGGCGATAAATGGGATGTGCTGTCACAATACAAATATCACATCGTGATTGAAAATTCGTCGCAATCGTACTATTGGACAGAGAAAATATCAGACTGTCTCATTGCTGAGACATTTCCGTTTTATTACGGTTGCACAAACATGGCAGACTATGTTCCACGGCAGGCGTTTGAACCTATAGATATCCATAGGCCTGATGAGGCAATTAAAATGATTGACGCCCAGATAAAGCAAAACCGCTATGAGCAATCGCGCAAGGCGTTGAGTGAGGCCAAACAACTGATGCTCGATAAATATAATATGTTTGAGTATATTGTTTCTCTGTGCGACACGCTTGATGCCAGTGTTCCAAAACAGGAAGTGACAATCATGCCCTGTCGGTCGAGTCAGGACTTTCGCAACTTCTGGCGCTATTCGGTTGGACGCAAGTGGTATGAACTGAAATATAAATTGCAAAGATGAGAATACTCCAGGTTACCAGTGCTTATGCCCGCAACCAATCATTGATGCAGTTGATAGACACCATGCCCTGGTCGTTTGACAACGGTGGCGTGCTGTTGTGGAACGGACGCAACAAGATAAAAAGTTTCTGTCTTTCCACTGAAGGTAACAGTGTGGAGGTGGTAGTGAAACGTTTCAAGCATCTTAGCCTGATACAAAAAGTTGTTTATGCCATTCGCAAGCACAAGGCACGCAAGGCGTACTACAACGCTCTTGAACTTGTAAGGCGTGGTGTAAGAACTCCGGCTCCTGTCGCGTTCATAGAGCAACGCAACGGACTGTGGCTAACAGATGCCTACTACATCAGTGAGGCTACCAGTCTTAGGAGTATAGAGAGCGAGGTTGACCGTGATGACTGGAATCACAAGCTTGCCACGGCTTTCGGACAATTTGTGGCGACATTACATTCCAAAGGCGTGTTGCATCACGATCTCAACGATACAAATGTGTTGTATGACACAGACTCGGCAGGAAACTATCGGTTTGAGGTAATCGACATAAACCGCATGAAGTTCTATGACTGTGGCAACGATATTCCACAGAAGGAGTGCATTGAAAACCTAACGAGGTTTACTGGAAGAATAGACCTGTTTGAATATGTGATACGTGCCTATGCCGCAGCGCGCAACATTAAAGATATAGAGGCGTTTGCCAAAAGTGCCGTGGCACAAAAACGCCTTCACGACCTTAAGTGGCGTAGGCGTAAACGCTTCTCGAAGCTTTTTAAACACAAGAAATAAAAACAAAACATACACAATACAATGAATTACTTAGACAGAAATGAGTTTAATTTTGAGCCATCACAAAAGGTTGTTGAGGCGATAAAGACTTTCGACCCTAAAGAACTGTGTTTCTATACCCGCATCTACGATGAGGGGAAGAAAAGTGTTGTTTCAGTCAAACTCTCCGAAATCTACGGCATACCAGAAGAACAGGTGTTGTTGGCCTATGGTGGCGAGGAAATCCTCAAGACTGCCGTACACTACTACCTTATGACAGGTAAAACCAACACTATAATGATTCCACAGTTTTCGTGGTGGTACTACAACCGTGTGGCGAGCGAATGTGGTGGTAAGGCAGAGATGTACCCCCTTCACGAAACAGGCGACACCTTTGCTTATGACGTTGACGAAGTGATTGAATATACCAACCGCATACACCCACGTATGCTTCTTCTGGCCTCGCCCAACAACCCGACTGGCAACAGCCTTTCGAGTGAAGAGATCGGTCGCATAATGGAACAGATCCCCTCCGACACGATGGTTTTGATTGACGAGGCCTATGCTTCGTTCATCTGCATGGACACTACGTATATAGCTCCGCTCATTAATAAATATTCCAACTTGATAATCAGCCGCACTCTGTCTAAATTCTACGGTCTGCCGGGCTTGCGTATGGGCTTCGGCTTTATTGGCAAAGGTCATGAGGATTTCATGAACTACGCCAACAAATATCTTGGCTATAACCGCTTCAGCGAGCGTGTGGCTCTTGCGGCGCTTGATAGCGACAGTCACTATCGCCACGTGGCTGACCAGATGGAGTGGGGACGCCAACTCTACAAGAAAGAACTTGGCGACATGCCAGGCTTCAAGGTGTACAAGTCGGTAGCCAACTTTATTTTGATTAAATATCCTGCTGAAATAAAAGAGGACCTCCAAAAGGCTTTGGCTGCCGAGGACTATAAGATTAAGTTCATGGGCGACCCTGGTTTGGAGGACTGTCTCCGCATCACTCTGGGACGCCCCGAACAAACTCAAGTGGTTTGCGACACCATTAAACGTGTAGCATTGCAACATTCTAAGTAGTTCTTAAAACAGATGAAAGCATTGATTCTTGCAGCAGGCATGGCTTCGCGTCTGCGCCCGCTTACCGCAAACACTCCCAAGTGCTTGTTGAAAATAGGAGAGCGTTGCTTGTTGCAACGTTCTATCGATGCTCTAATTGCCAGTGGCATAGATGAGCTTGTGATTGTTACGGGTTTCCTGCGCGAAAAAATAGAAAGTTTTGTTGTCGGCCATTATCCAAAACTTAAGGTAACATTTATCTTTAACGAAGTGTTCGACTCTACTAACAATATCTATTCTTTGTGGCTTGCACGCAAGGAGGTGGAGGGGTGTGATACCTTGTTGCTCGACAGCGACTTGCTCTACGATCCCGAAATCATAAAACGCATATTGGCAGAGAAGTCACCAAACATATTGACTCTCATCAAACATCCTCTCGGTGAAGAGGAGATAAAGGTTATTGTAGATGACAAAGGCTCTATTGTAGAACTCAACAAAACATGTAACCCCGCTGATGCCATAGGCGAAAGCCTTGGTATTGAACGAATGGGTGTAGACTACACTACAGCATTATATAAGGAACTTGACGGTATGATGAACCACGAACATCTGGAGAACGTGTTCTACGAAGTGGCGTTTGAACGTCTTGCCAAGCAAGGTCACTGTTTCTCCGTGCTTGATGTGACAGACTTGTTCTCTTGCGAACTTGACACCGTAGAGGATTTTGAGAATGCACGTCAGATGGTTCCTGCTCATCTTTTTTAATCACGCACAACACTTTAGAAATGAAAATCTGTCTATTTTGTGAAAACAAATATGCGGTGAGCATATTGGAACCTATTCAGGAGGCGGCCGATGAAGAGGGCGGCAACGAAGTGCTGTGGTATGTACACGCCAAGCGAATACCAGAGTTCCCACTTGCCAATCAGGTTAAATATACCAATTCCATATACGACATTCAGGACTTCCATCCTGATGCCATTTTCGTGCCCGGCAACATTGTTCCTTACTATTTGTCGGGCGTCAAGATAGAGGTTTTCCATGGTTATGCGGCCGAGAAGAAAGACCATTGGGTCATACGCCGTTACTTTGACACCTATTTCACTCAGGGACCTTTCTTTACCAAGGGTTTTGAGCGTCTTGCAAAGAAATACAAGGACTTTGAGGTGCTTGAGACCGGTTGGCCTCGTCAGGACTGGATATTCAACAACCTTCACGCTTTTGATGCAGAGCGCGAGAACTATCTGAAACAGTATGGTAAGAGCAAGGTGGTGCTTTATGCTCCTACATTCTCGCCTTCGCTGACCTCATTGCCTTATATGAAGGATGCCCTATGCGAGTTTGCCAGAAACGAAGATGTGGTGTTGCTCATGAAGTTCCATCCGTTGACAGCACAGGAACATATCGACACCTATAAGCAACTGGCCAACGAGGTAGACAACATCATCTGGATAGATGATTTCAATGTTACCAAGTATATGCTTATGAGCGACTTGATGATCAGCGACACGTCATCTACCATCTACGAGGAACTGCTCCTTGACAAACCGGTGATAACACTGCGTGCAGCTACCAAGCCAAAGGACTTGCATTGGTACAACATGCAACAGCCTCAAGAACTTCCGCAAGCTTTTCATGAAGTTATGGGCAACGGTGGCAAATACACCGAGATGCGTAAATGGATTATAGAAAACTACGACCCGCACCTTGACGGCAAGGTAGGTGAACGCATGTTGCAAGGTGCCCGTGACTATATTATGCGTCATGGGGTGCCTGAGAAACGCCACCTTAACCTGTGGAGAAAGTATACCAGCATCAAAACTTTTGGTTGGCCAAAAAAAATGGCAAGAGTAGAATAGAAATACTAATATTATCCTGTTTTATAACTGCCTCCTCAAAGAAAATCGACAATAGAATTCAATGTGTTTCTATTGTCGATTTTTTTATTTGGGTTGAAAAATAATAATTTACGACCTAATGGCCGTTTTTGGGATTAAGCCTGTTTACTCTATTGTTGTTATGGGAAATTCTTCGGGATTGTTAATATATTTGTCGACACCGTTGGCACAGTATGCAACGCCTCGTTGCTCACATTCCTTGCAGTAGGCACGGTTTTTGTCTTCGTTGTACATATATTTGTCTTCGTGCCAAAGATGAAAAAGAATACCAGAGAACTTTAGGCTCATTTTCTTAAGTCCTAAAACGTTAAGGCGATACCCGAAGTCACCGTCTTCGCCACCCCAGCCTTCGTAAAACTCATCGTAGCCGTTGACGCGCAGAAAGTCTTCTTTGAAAAAAGACATGTTACAACCCAAGGCAAAGTTTTTGTGTTTTTTGTAACGTGGCGCCAAATATCGTGACAGCCATGTGATATGAAGAGAGTTCTCAGGCTTGCTCTCAATGCCTTTTGTCCAAAAGTGAATGGGTCTGGATTTGCCACTCTTGCAGATTTCCTCGGTCAGCTCCTTGCCGAGGTTGGTTCGTCCTCCCTTTTGATAACAGCCTTTGCGGGCCCAATTAACGTGGTCTGCCACAAACAATGGATGTAAAAACACATCACCGTCAATCTCTATGATGTAGTCGCCTGTCGCTTTGGCAATAGACTTGTTTCTCATCATGGCAAGTCGAAATCCTTTGTCCTCCTGCCACACATGGACAATGGGTACCTTCGATGTTTTGCGTATTTCTTTTACAATGTCAATGGTCTCTTGTCGTGAGCCGTCGTCGCCTATGACAATCTCGTTGGGCAAACGTTTTTGCTTTAAGGCACTGTCCAGACAAACACGTAGTGCGTCAGGCCTGTTGTATGTGGAAATTACTAATGAAACTTTCATAAATTGTGTGTGAATCTGTAATCTAAAAAATGTAGCTGTACTGACTTAAGCTGTTTGATTATAAATTAGCTTAAGTGTGTCGTGCGACATACTTACAACTGTGCTTTATATGAATTTTCGGTGTCAAAACAAAGTCCACCGTGCTGTGCGAGTCCTTGAATTGGAGTCATGTAGTCGGCGCCATATTGCAAAGCTAATAAGTGGTGGGCGTTTTGTGGAATGGGAATTTTAATGTATTCAAAATCCACCCATTGCGGCTCGCCAAAGTCCGAGTAAGATGCAATCATACTGCTATGCTTAAATGAAATCTCACACACACATCCGTCCTGCTGTGTCGGCACGCTACGCAAAAACTGTTCGTAGAGGCCATACTGAACCTTGTCACTGAAAATCTTTGTTTTGTCGCGCAAAAATGAGTAGACGCCTTCTGGCATGAGGTTCAGAAACTTTAATAGCAATCTGATTTTCTGTCGTGCCATGCCTTCCTTCTTGTAATAGTGTGCAAAGCTTCGTGCTGTTGACGGCACATTGTCAGCCGGGAAGATGTCGATAAAGATTCCTTGATTATATTTGTGCGGGCAACGTTTCTCCTCGCTTGCCCAACATGCTGTAAGGCTGTGACGTAGTTGAGCATAGCGGTGGTTGTAGTGACGGTCGGTGTAGATGTTTTGCAGAAAATAAGGATGCTTGAACTCGTCATGCAGTTGCATTAGCTTGTCGTAGTCTTTGCGCATCATCACCATGTCGATGTCGTCATCCCAAGGAATGTAGCCTTTGTGGCGAATGGCACCGAGCAGAGTTCCGCCATCTGCATATATGCGCAGGTTGTGACGGTTGCATACTTCCAATAGTTGGGTGACCATGTCTAACTCTATTGCCCACACGGCTTTCATGTCGGCACTGATGTTATAGTCGCCCCTTTTCTCGGCTTGTAGAAACGTTGTGGGCGGATTAAGCCTGATGTTTTTTGGCGTCATAATGATGATACACTTTTTGTGTGACAAAGGTACGAAAAAGTTTTCTTACAAGCGAGGAGATTGTTTTTGTTTGTCCTTATAGACAACAAAAATCCCCGAAACTACCTGCGTCAAGTTGTTTCGGGGATGGTATAAATGCTTTCCTGTAATTTTGGCCCTGTGCCAACTGAGAACCAATGTGTTATCTGTCTGCTCTCTTGCGTTGTGTATGGTCAAGAATAATCTTGCGCATACGCATGCTTTTAGGTGTAACTTCTACGTACTCGTCTTCCTTGATGTATTCAAGTGCTTCTTCAAGGCTGAACTCTGTGGCCGGAATGATGTGGGCCTTTTCGTCTGTACCGCTTGCACGCACGTTGGTGAGTTGCTTGGCCTTGGTCACGTTGACCACGAGGTCTATTTCGTGTACATGTTCACCAACGACTTGCCCTGCATACACCTGGTCCTGCGGGTTGATGAAGAATCGCCCGCGGTCCTGCAGTTTGTCGAGTGCGTAGGCAAACACGGTGCCTCCCTCCATTGCAACGAGTGAACCGTTGATACGCCGGGTAATGTCGCCCTTGTAAGGCTGGTATTCCTTGTAGCGGTGTGCCATGATGGCTTCACCCTGTGAAGCGGTCAGAACATTGGTGCGCAGTCCTATGATGCCTCTTGACGGAATGTCGAACACAATGTTGACTCTGTCGCCTTGGCTTTCCATTGATGTCATCTCGCCTTTGCGGCGGGTGATCATATCTATCATCTTGCTTGAGAACTCCTCCGGCACGTTGATGGTGAGTTCTTCAATCGGCTCACATTTCACTCCATCAATCTCCTTGTAGATCACTTGCGGCTGGCCCACTTGCAACTCGTAGCCTTCACGGCGCATCGTTTCGATGAGCACAGAGAGGTGGAGCACTCCACGGCCTGAGACAATCCAGCTGTCGAAGGTGTCGGTTTTGTCAACCTTGAGGGCAAGGTTCTTCTGCAACTCGCGCTGCAGGCGTTCGTCAATCTGGCGACTGGTGCAGAACTTGCCTTCTTTGCCGAAGAACGGCGAATTGTTGATAGTGAAGAGCATGCTCATGGTTGGCTCGTCAATCTTGATGGGTGGCAGCGGCTCGGGGTTTTCGAAGTCGCAGATGGTGTCGCCTATTTCAAAGTTGTCCAACCCTATTATTGAGCAGATGTCACCGCAGGTCACTTCTTCGGTCTTGCGGTGCCCCATGCCTTCAAAAGTGTGCAGCTCCTTGATTTTGGTTTTCTCCATAGAGCCGTCGCGGTGTGCCACGGTGATGTTCATGCCCTCTTTGAGCGTTCCGCGGTTTACGCGCCCCACGGCTATCCTTCCGGTGTAGTTAGAGTAGTCGAGGGAGGTTATCAACATCTGTGGGGTTCCTTCGCGTCTCTCTGGCGCCGGGATTACTTCGATGATTTTATCGAGTAGATATGTAATGTTGTCGGTTGGCGTGTTGTAGTCTGGTCCCATCCACCCGTTTTTGGCGGAGCCGTAGATTACGGGGAAATCGAGTTGGTCTTCGCTTGCGCCGAGGCTGAACATGAGGTCGAACACCATTTCGTAGACTTCTTCAGGGCGGCAGTTGGGCTTGTCAACCTTGTTGACCACAACGATGGGCTTTAGCCCAATCTGCAGTGCCTTCTCCAGCACGAAGCGTGTTTGGGGCATTGGGCCCTCAAAGGCATCGACAAGCAGAATGCATCCGTCTGCCATGTTGAGCACACGCTCCACCTCGCCTCCGAAGTCAGAGTGCCCCGGAGTGTCGATAATGTTGATTTTGGTGTCTTTGTAGGTGATGCTCACGTTCTTTGACAGGATGGTTATGCCTCGCTCGCGCTCAAGGTCGTTGTTGTCGAGCATGAGGTCGCCCGTTTGCTGGTTGTCCCTGAACAAGTGTCCGGCCAGAAGCATTTTGTCAACTAATGTCGTCTTTCCGTGGTCTACGTGTGCAATGATTGCGATGTTGCGAATTTCCGTCATGGTCTTCTTTGTGTCTTGTCTTTTCGTCTGTATTGGGGTGCAAAGTTAATCATTATTGCCCGATTACGTGTTTGTTGCGTACAGATAAATATTATGTGGCTTTAGAATGGGGCTGGTGTAATGCTCTTTTTGTCAGTTGCGGTAAGAAAAATCGCATTCCCCAACAGGATAGGGAATGCGATTTTTCTGTTTGTCGCATGAATGTGCCTGTTATTTACGCAGGCCGAGATTCTTAACGATGGCACGATAGCGGGTGATGTCTTTTGCCTTCAGATATTTCAGAAGGGCGCGACGCTTACCTACCAATCGTGTTAAGGCTCTTTCTGTGCTATGATCTTTACGGTTAGCCTTCATGTGTTCCGTCAAGTGGGAAATACGGTAAGAAAACAATGCCACCTGAGCTTCTGGTGAGCCAGTGTCAGTGTTAGACGCGCCGTACTGTCCAAAGATCTCCTTTTTCTTTTCAGAATCTAAATACATAGTGCTTTAGTGTTGAAATAATATTTATTGTGGCCTGCAACAATACTGCAAGCGGCTGCAAAGTTACGAACTATTTTTGAAATGGGCGAACGTTACGCCTTGTTTTTTTGTGTTTTTAGTTGTAAATCCTCATTCTGTACTGGTCGGGCAGGCTGATATGGTAGCGTTCGAGTGGTCGTCCTGCATCTCCGGCTTGGACCGTGCCAAAGTTGTTGAGGCTGTAGGTGCGCTTGCAACGTGAGCAGTAGGCGAAGCCGCCTTCCTTTATGGCAAGGTCTCGCTTTATGCTGCTTTCTCTGTAGCAGTTAGGGCAAGCGAGGTCGTAGCACACTTGGGTAGGGCTATCGGCCCCCAGCTCAATCATGTTGGAATAGCCTACTATGAATCCTGAGATACACACATAATTTTGGTACATGTTTGGTGCGGTAACATCAACGTCTTGCTGCTGGGTGAGTGTGGAGAAATGAAGCTGTTTCTTTATGGTCAGTTTGATGGTGCAGAAATCACCGGGTGAATAGAGCGCGCTCCTCAGTGGGGTGGTGGTCTGCACATGGGAATATGCAAATTCGGCTTTGTAGCGGCTGTACTTGGTGTAGGTTTCGCCACTGTCGCATCCGCAGATAGATGCCATGGTCAGAAGCAGAAGGGCTGTGAGTCTCATTTCGGCAGAATATGTTCCGCATCCAGCAGCCGTGCTTCAGCCTCCAGAGTGTCGGCAAAACCGAATCCTTCGTAGAGTTTCTGCATCAGCTGGGCAATCTCTTTGTTGCAGAGGTTGCCGATGGAGCCTTCGTGGGTGTGGTGTATGTTTTTGTTAGGCACAAACCGACCAGCTTCGATATCGAGTCCCACCTGCTTGTAGGCATCGCGGAAAGGTACTCCCTCGCATACGCGGCGGTTCACCTCTTCCACGCTGAACATGGCATCGTAGCGTTTGTCATCGAGTATGTGGCTGTTCACTTCCATGCGGTCGGCAATGTAGGTGGCCATGTCGAGGCATTCCTCGAGTTCGTCAAAGGCGGGTACAAAAAGTTCCTTTATTATCTGTAGGTCGCGGAAGTAGCCGCACGGCAGGTTGTTCATGATGAGCAGAATCTGATTGGGCAGTCCCTGCAACTTGTTGCACTTGGCTCTCATCACTTCAAACACGTCAGGGTTTTTCTTGTGGGGCATGATAGATGAGCCTGTGGTGCATTCGGCCGGCAGTTTGACGAATCCGAAATTCTGCGAGTTAAACATGCAGGCGTCAAACGCCATCTTGGCCAACGTTCCTGCCACACCGGCAAGGGCAGAACATACGTTGCGTTCGGTCTTTCCCCGGCCCATCTGCGCATAGACAACATTGTAGTTCATGGACTGGAAGCCCAGCAGGCGTGTGGTCATGGTGCGGTTTAGCGGAAAGGATGAGCCGTAGCCAGCCGCTGAACCCAGCGGGTTGCGGTTCGCCATGCGGTAGGCGGCCTGCAGGAAGAGCATGTCGTCTGTAAGGCTTTCGGCGTAGGCTCCAAACCATAGTCCGAAGCTGCTGGGCATGGCCACTTGCAGGTGGGTGTAGCCTGGCATGAGGATATCCTTATATTTTTCGCTCTGTCGCTGCAGAGTGGAAAACAGCCTCATTACCTTGTCGGCAATCTCCATAATGCGGTCACGGGTGAATAGCTTGAGATCTACCAGCACTTGGTCGTTGCGTGAGCGTCCGGAGTGGATTTTCTTGCCCATGTCACCCAACTTGCGAGTGAGCAACAGTTCCACCTGTGAGTGTACATCTTCCACATCGTCTTCGATGACGAATTCGCCCCTTTGCGCCATGTCGTGTATGTTGCGCAGCTCGCGGAGCAGTTGCTCAAGTTCGTTCTTCTCGAGCAGTCCTATGCTTTCGAGCATGATGATGTGGGCCATAGAGCCCATCACATCGTATTTTGCGAGGTGGAGGTCAAGCTCGCGGTCGCGTCCGACAGTGAAACGGTCAATCTTCTCGTTGACCTCTACGTTCTTTTCCCAAAGTTTATTTGCCATTGTCTTAATGATTTCAGTATGGAATGCGTGCCAGCATTTCTGCAATGCCGTCAGCGGCCTTCTGTAGGGGCTTGCTTGCCATTTGCTTTATGAAGAAGTTTAACTCGGCCTTGATGACCACTCTGAGTGCAGAGGCATCATCGCCGTTGGGCAGCAGCTGTATCCATAGGTTGAGCGGAATGGGAGACCCTTCGCCTTGCATCTTGATAGTCTTGGGTTCCTCGCGCTCTATGATGCGTAGGCACACGTTGCCCACGGGGCTTCCACTGATGGTGATAGAGTCGCGGTCAAACGACACGTTGTCCAGATATTGTGCAAATTGCTCCACCTTGTCCTGCCCCATCTGCGAGGCAATCTGCTCACGCATTGAGGGGTCTGCCATGCGTTGCTTCAAGACTTCAAGATTGCTGAGGTCTGAGATCTTGTCGTAGACCGCCCCCTGTGGTGCTTGTATCTGCTTCACACCGCTTTTAAATTCACTCATGGTCGTTTATTTTAAGTCGTTGCGCCAGTTGGCGGGGTCTTTGCGCCATTCGTCAAGAATAGGTTGCTGGGCGGCTGTGATGTAGCCTGTTGCCATGGCCGTGCTGACCACGGCCTGATAGTCGGTAAGGGTCAGCAGTTTGACGCCAGCTGCCTTAAACGCTTCCTCTGCAATGGGGAAGCCATAGGTGTAAGCTGCCACCATGCCGACAATAGTAAAGCCTGCGGCACGGAGGGCTTCCACTGCCTTGAGGCTGCTGCCACCAGTGGAGATGAGGTCTTCTACCACCACCACCTTGCTGCCTTCGGGCAGGGTGCCTTCGATGAGGTTGCCCATGCCGTGGTCTTTAGCCTTGGAACGCACATAGCAGAATGGCAGCCCCAGTTCGTCACTGACCAGAGCCCCCTGTGCTATGGCACCAGTGGCCACGCCCGCCACTGCCGTGGCCTCAGGAAAATTGGTTTTTATCATCTTGGCAAGGTTCTCCTTTACAAATGTGCGCAGTGCGGGATAGGATAGGGTCTTGCGGTTGTCACAATAGAATGGTGACTTCCAACCACTGGCCCAAGTAAAAGGCTCTTCGGGTTGCAACTTGATGGCCTTAACATCAAGCAGCTGTTCTGCAAATGCTGTCTCAACAGTTTTCATATATTATATAATGTTTATAGTTTTCTGTATGCAAAGGTACGAAACAAAAACTGAAACATGAACGAAAACAAACCCAAATCGGTCATTAGGTCGTAAATGACATCTTTTTTAGTACTTCTTATTGCCTTATAAAAACCCAAAAATCAATAAGTCCTAACGCCCTAATTGAGCTAAACAAAAACTCCTGTAATGGTGTTTGCGGGCATCTGCCGCCACCGTACCGTGTGGTGCAAACATGGCAACACTTGCGCTCCTGCCAAAGCCTCGTTATGTCAGTCTGCTAGTTAGCGGACGCATGTCAGCTAGCTTAGCAGACACATGTCCACTAGGTTAGCTGACACTGGTCCGCTAGTTAGTGGAATGTCAAGATGTCGTTTTCTGTTAGGGGCGGTAGGGTGCGTTGCTTCTGCTGTTTGCGTTGTGCGGGTCGCCTGATTTGGGGAAAATGTGTAACTTTGCATTTGTAGACAAATATAGCGCAGATGGCACTCAACTCCATACTTGATGTCAGAGGACTGACCAAACGTATAGGCAGTATCACTCTGATGGATAATATCAGTTTCAGCATCACCGAGGGCAGCAAGGTGGGCATCATTGCCAAGAATGGCGTGGGCAAGACCACCTTGCTCAATATTCTCTGTGACGGTGAGGATTATCAAGAGGGCGAGATAGTGTGGCGGCGTGATTTGCGCACCGGCTACCTTAAGCAGTCTCCTACATATCCCGGTGAACTGACGGTGATGGAGGCGTGTCTTGAACACGGTTCGCCTGTGGCGGATATTCTGCTTGCTTATCAGACTGCTCTTGATACACCAGGTCACCCTGGGTTAGACAAGTGTATGGCAGATATGGATGCGGCTGGTGCGTGGGACTATGAAGCAAAGGTTAAGAGTGTTCTGTCGATGCTTAAAATCACCGATTTCAACGAGAAAATCTGTCACTTATCAGGAGGGCAAGTCAAACGTGTTGCGTTGGCCAATATCATTTTGTCGGAGTCCGATCTGCTTGTGCTTGACGAGCCTACCAACCACCTTGACCTTGAAATGATAGAGTGGCTGGAGCGCTATCTGCGACAGACCTCCATGTCATTGCTAATGGTGACCCACGACCGCTATTTTCTCGACCGTATATGCAACGACATTTTGGAACTTGCAGACCAGACCGTCTATGCTTACCGCGGCAACTACTCATATTATCTTGACAAACGGCAGGAGCGCATTGACCAGCGCAACGCAGAGATGGCGCGACTGAGCAACCTGTACCGCCGTGAATTGGAGTGGATGAGACGCACGCCATCGGCGCGTGGCCACAAGGCGCGCTTCCGGGAAGAGGCGTTCTACAATCTTGAGGAAAAGGCAGCGAGGTCGTTTGCGCAGGAAAAGACGCGTCTCGAAGTGAAGAGTTCTTACATTGGCGGAAAGATTTTTGAGATGAACTATATCAGCAAATCTTTCGGTGACAAGGTAATTCTCAAAGACTTCTATTACAACTTCTCGCGTTATGAGAAGATGGGTATCGTGGGTAATAATGGTACGGGCAAGACCACTTTTCTGAGGATGCTTCTTGGTGAACTTGCTCCCGATTCAGGCAAAGTCTCTGTTGGACAGACGGTGCGCTTTGGCTACTACAGCCAGCAGGGTATGCAGTTCAACACCCAGATGAAAGTTATAGATGCCGTGCGCGACATTGCGGAGTATGTGGATCTCGGAAAGGGGCGCAAGATGAGTGCTTCGCAATTTCTCCAGCAGTTCCTTTTTCCGCCCGCAAGACAAAATGACTACATCTACAAGCTATCAGGCGGAGAGCGACGCCGACTTTATCTGTGCACGGTGCTTATGCGCAGCCCAAACTTCTTGGTGCTTGATGAGCCTACCAACGACCTTGACATAGTAACCCTGCAGGTGCTTGAGGAGTACTTGCGGCAGTTTGAGGGCTGTGTTATCATTGTCAGCCATGACCGTTATTTTATGGATAAGGTGGTGGATCACATTCTCGTATTCAAGGGTAACGGTGAGGTGAAGGACTTCCCTGGCAACTATACGCAGTATCGCAGCGAGGTGATACCAGAGCCGGCAAAGCCGAAAGAAAGGACGGCGACTGTGCCTGTCGCAAAAGTTAGGGAAAAAACGTCAAGACGGAAGATGTCGTTCAAGGAACGCCAGGAATATGCGGCTCTCGAAGCAGATATTGCTGCCCTTGAAGCAGAAAAACAAGAAATCGTGGCTAAGCTCAGTGGTGCGTCAATCAGTGTGGACGAGATAACGGAACTGTCGAAGCGGTTGCCTGTCGTAGATGCCGTGCTTGACGAAAAATCCATGCGTTGGCTTGAACTCAGCGAACTTGAATAGTCTCAAAACGGCCAAATGACCGATTTGGGATGGTGTAGTTGTGGCAGTTTTTATTTTTGAATTGTGTGTTGTTGAATGAGTTGAGTCGGTTTATGGCTGTGGCATGTCGTCAATTAGACGTAGGGCGAGATGGGATTCGAAGCCTCGCGAAACGGCGAAGGCAAGTAGCTTTCGGGTGTGCTTGCTGCGGTCTGACTCCTGAAGTCCTTGTGATTTGGCAATAAGCAGTTCTTTCAGTGTGGTTTGATATTCGTCAGGGTCAATGAGTTCTATAGCTTGAGTTACGAGTGACGGAGTTATATGCTTCTGGTGCAGGGCAGCAGCAATTTTGTTTTTTCCCCAGCGGTTCAGGCTGAATTTGTCGTGAACAAAGGCTTGTGTATAGCGTTGTTCGTTTATAAAGTTCTCGTCAACAAGGCGGTCTGTTATGCTGTCGGCCGCATCTGCGGAAGCACCCAGCAGCATGGCTTTGCGCTTTATGTCTATGGGTGCATATTCGCATATGGAGCATCGGCAGGACAGTTTCTGGTATATTTCCTGCGTTGAAAGGGGCTTTTTCATTTTTTGCATATAATGAACCGTGGTTTGTCAAATGAGTCGTGTATGGTGGTCACCTCCGTGTAATTGTGGCTTTTAAGGAGTGCCGCTGTTTCTTTTGATAGCAGATGGTTGATTTCTACAAGCAGATAGCCGTCTGTGTGAAGAGCCTGTTTTCCCCATGTTGCGAGTGCATCGTAGAATACAAGCGGATTATTGTCGTCAACGAAGAGTGCCAACTGTGGTTCGTGTTCAAGCACGTTAGGATCCATGCTGGCTTTCTCCTTACACATGACATAGGGTGGGTTGCTTGTTATCATGTTGTAGCGTATGGGTGGATAATTGCCTGCCAACAGGTCAAGCTGGCTGAATGTTACTTCGGTGTCGTTGTATTCTGCGTTGAAATGGGCAATTCTGAGTGCTTCGGCTGAGATGTCGCATGCGTGGACGTCCCAGCACGGTCTTAGGTGCTTGATAGCTATTGCGATGCAGCCGCTTCCTGTGCAGGCGTCCATGATGCTGACTGTGTCTTCGGCATCAAATACGTCGGTGGCTATCTCTACAAGCTGTTCGGTTTCGGGTCTGGGAATGAGTACTGAGGGGGTTACTTTAATCGGAAGGTCGCAGAAGTCCGTCTTGCCTGTGATGTATTGTATCGGCTCGTGGTGCATGAGACGACCGATGACTTGCGTCAGGGTTTGTTTCTGCTCTGCCGTCAAGTCGCGTTCGATGCCAGCCAGTACTTTGGTGAGTGACATGTGCAGTATGTCCTCTATGATGATTCTTGCGAGAGCTTCGGCTTCGCGCTTATCATAGAGTGTGTTCAGCTTTGAGCATATGTAGGTGTAAAGATTGTTCACGGCAGGCGGTTGGACTGGTGTTACTGTTTGTGTCTGTAATGTGGTGGTCTTAAAAAAAGCCGCAAGAAAGTCCGTTTGCCTTTCTTGCGGCTTTTTTGCTGATGTATATTTAAATTTAAATCAGTATTGCCTTATGCGTCGATGTTAGCGTTGTTTGCATTTCTCTCGATGAAATCGCGACGTTGCTCGACATCATCGCCCATTAGCATTGAGAAAGTGTGGTCTGCCTCTGCCGCATTTTCGAGTGTGACTCGTTTGAGCAGTCGGTTTGCGGGGTTCATGGTTGTCTCCCAAAGTTGCTCTTTGTTCATCTCACCAAGACCTTTGTAGCGTTGTGTTGTTACGCCTTTTTCAGAACCGTGGTTGTATTTGCGCATAAATTCCATGCGCTGATTGTCGTTGTAGCAGTATTCTTCTGTCTGGCCTATTTTGCAGCGGTAGAGTGGCGGTGTGGCCAGATATACATAACCCTGTTCAATAAGGGCGGGCATATAGCGGAAGAAGAGTGTAAGTATCAAGGTGTTGATGTGGCGTCCATCGACATCGGCATCGGTCATGAGAATTACCTTGTGGTAACGGAGTTTGTCGAGGTTGACAGCTTTGCTGTCTTCGGCGTCAACTCCGAAGCGTACTCCGAGTGCCTGAATGATGTTGTTGACCTCTTCGCTCTCAAAAGCCTTGTGCCATTGTTGGCGTTCGACGTTGAGGATTTTTCCTCTCAATGGTAGGATTGCCTGAAACTGGCGTGAACGCCCCTGCTTAGCACTGCCGCCTGCCGAGTCTCCCTCGACAAGGAAGATTTCGCTCTCTGCGGGGTCTTTGCTTGAGCAGTCGGCAAGTTTGCCTGGCAGTCCTCCGCCCGACATAGGATTTTTGCGCTGCACCGTTTCGCGTGCCTTGCGTGCTGCAATACGTGCAGTGGCAGCAAGTATTACTTTGTCTACAATTATCTTTGCCTCCTTGGGATGTTCTTCAAGGTAGTTGGTGAGGGCTTCGCCTACGGCTTGGTTGACGGCGCCCATCACTTCGGAGTTGCCGAGTTTTGTCTTAGTTTGTCCTTCAAACTGCGGTTCTGCAACCTTGATGCTGATTACGGCAGTAAGACCTTCGCGGAAGTCTTCACCAGAAATCTCTATTTTGGCCTTCTCTATCTGCTTGGCGGCAGTTTCCTCTGCATATTTCTTTAGTACGCGAGTCAGTGCCGAGCGGAAACCTGCCAAGTGAGTACCGCCTTCAATGGTGTTAATGTTGTTGACGTAGCTGTGTAGGTTTTCGCTGAACCCTGTGTTGTATAGAAAAGCGATCTCAATGGGTATGCCTTCCTTTTCGGTTTTGATGTAGATGACATCTGGTATTAGCGGCGTACGCATGGAGTCTTGATAGCGCACGAATTCGCGCAGTCCCTGCTCGCTGTAGAATGTTTCGCTTCTGGGATTACCGTTTTCGTCCTTGTCGCGCAAATCGGTGAGCTTGATTGTCAGGCCTGCGTTAAGAAAGGCGAGTTCTCGCATGCGGTCGGCCAGAATGTCGTATTTGTACTCTGTGGTAATGAAGATTGAACCGTCGGGCCAAAACTGCTGACGTGTGCCTCTCAGTTTGGTTTCCCCTATTACCTTGACTGGGTAGAGGGGATGTCCGTAAGAGTATTCCTGCTGGTAGATTTTGCCATCGCGGAATACTTGCGAGAGCATGTGAGTTGAGAGTGCATTGACACAGCTGACACCTACTCCGTGCAGACCTCCGCTGACTTTGTAGCTACCTTTGTCGAACTTGCCTCCCGCATGAAGCACAGTCATGACGACCTGAAGGGCGCTGACGCCTTCCTTCTCGTGAATGTCTACAGGTATGCCGCGGCCGTTGTCTTGAACGGTGATGGAGTTGTCTTCTCCAATGGTTACCTCTATATGGGTGCAGTACCCAGCGAGGGCTTCGTCTATTGAGTTGTCAACGGTTTCGTAAACAAGATGATGCAGACCTTTTTCGCTTATGTCGCCTATGTACATCGCTGGGCGTTTGCGGACGGCTTCGAGTCCTTCAAGCACTTGGATGTTGGATGCGGAATAGTTTTTCGTTCCTTCTTTTATATCTTCTGCCATGAGTTTGGATTAGTTGTGTATATCTGTACAAAGTTACTAATAATAATTGGAACAAAGGGGTGTTGTGGGGCAGAAAAATGGCTTTTTTAATATCAAAAACCCCTTGTTTGCATTAGGTGTTTATTTTTGTTGCAAACAAGGGGTTTGATAAAATGTTACGGTGCTTGTGCACCGCAGTTTGAGTGCCAGTTGTTAGGGCTGTTATTCTATTGTCCAGATGTCGTTTGTTTCGAGCAGTTCTGCAAATGTGTGATATTTTTTCTGTTGCTTAACCTCTTCTATCTGCTGTGTGACACCATCGTCGTAGGTAGGTGCTTCGACATCGCGTATAACGCCCAAGGCGATAGGAAAGTCTGGTCCTTCCATCATGGCCAGTTTGAGCTGCAAGGTGTTGTCTGGGCAGTGTGCATCGTGAACCAAGAGGTCTTTCTCGCTTATGCCGTTTTCGCCTATTTTTACTACCTTGATGCCAAATCCTTCCTGCATGAGTCCGTATTCGTTTTCTGCTCCGAATATCATGGGTTTGCCGTGTTCAAGATATATGGCATTTTTAGCTCGTCCTTCTTTTGAGTAGACACTGTCGTGTGTGCCGTTGTTGAAAATAACGCAGTTCTGCAGTATTTCGCATACGGAGGTTCCTTTGTGGCTGTGCGCCGCTTTAAGGACACTGATGGTGCCAGGTGCATCTGTGGCAACGGCACGTGCAAAGAAGTTGCCCCGTGCGCCAAAGCACAGTTCGGCAGGGCGGAAAGGGTCTTCCACTGTGCCGTAGGGGCTTGACTTGCTGACGAACCCTCGTGGCGAAGTTGGTGAATACTGCCCTTTGGTGAGACCGTAGATGCGGTTGTTGAGCAATATCATGTTTAGATTTATGTTGCGGCGGTTAGCGTGGATAAAGTGATTGCCTCCGATGGCAAGCCCGTCACCATCTCCGCTTATCTGCCATACTTCAAGGTTGGGGTTTGCCACCTTGCACCCTGTTGCGATGGCAGCGGCGCGTCCGTGTATGGTGTTCATGCCGTAAGTTGCCATGTAGTGCGGCAAGCGGCTGGAGCAACCTATGCCTGAAATGACTGCGTTGTCGCATGGTTTTACACCTATTTCCGCCAGTGCTTTGTGGAAAGAGGCAAGGAAGAAGTGGTCGCCGCATCCGGGGCACCATCTGGGCTGTCCTTTTTTAAAATCTGATGCTGTATATTCCATGATGTGTATACTCTTTGTTTGGTGTGAGGGGGTTATTTGTTGATGATGTCGTTGAATGCGGTGACAAGTTCGTTGACTACGAATGGTTGTCCTTTTACTTCGTTGTACTGGTATGGAACGAAGTTGTCTATCTTCATTCTAAGGAATGCAGCGAACTGTCCCATGTTTTGCTCTGCCACTACAACCTTGGGGTATTTTTTTAGAACCGCAGTTGTGTTGGCGGGCAATGGGTTGATATATTTGAAGTGGGCAAGAGCTACTTTTTTGCCGCTGGCTCGCATAATGTCCATAGCTGCATGCAGATGTCCGTAGGTGCCGCCGAACCCTACTATGAGCAGGTCGGCACTATTCTCATCGCCAAGAACTTCCACATCGGGGACGGCTATTCTGTCAATCTTTTCTTGTCTCAGATGTGTCATGAGGTTGTGGTTCTCCGGGTCGGTTGATATCGCTCCGGTCTGGTTGTCCTTTTCAAGACCTCCGAGAATGTGTTCGAAGCCTTCTCGTCCTGGTATTGCCCAATAGCGGCTGCCTGCATCATTACGCGTGTAGGGAGTCCACGAACCCCTTAGTTCTTCTGGCACGAAAGGCGGCCTGATGGCAGGATAGGTGTTGAGGTCGGGCAGTCTGAACGCTCCGCTTCCGTTTGCAATGTATGCGTCTGTCATGAGAATAACAGGAGTCATGTGTTCGAGGGCAATTCGGCATGCGTTGTAAGCTGCGTCAAAGCAGTCGGCCGGAGAGGTGGCTGCAATGACTGGCATGGGGCTTTCGCCGTTGCGTCCGAAGAGTGCTTGGAGCAGGTCGGTTTGTTCTGACTTGGTGGGCAGTCCTGTTGCTGGCCCACCGCGCTGTACGTCAATGACTACGAGTGGCAGTTCCATGATAACAGCGAGGTTCATGGCTTCTGACTTTAGGCAGATGCCAGGTCCTGATGTGGATGTCACGGCCATTGCTCCTGCAAATGAGGCTCCGATGGCAGATGCGCAGCCTGCAATCTCGTCTTCGCATTGCACTGTTGTCACGCCGAGTGACTTGTGCTTTGACAGTTCGTGTAGAATGTCGGTTGCTGGGGTGATGGGGTAGGAGCCGAGGTATAGTTTGAGTCCGGCTTTTTCGGCCGCAGCAATAAGGCCGTAAGCTGTGGCTTTGTTGCCTGTGATGTCCATGTAGCGTCCGGGCACTTTGTTCTTTGTTTCTATGCGATAGGTGTTAAGAGCTGTGCTGTGGGTGTTGTGGCCGTAGTCGTAGCCCGACTGTATAACCTTTATGTTGGCTTCAGCGAGAGCAGGTTTTTTGCTGAATTTCTCTCTTAGAAAATTGAATGCTATGTTGAGGTCGCGATCAAAGAGCCAGCATACAAGTCCAAGCGCGAACATGTTGCGGCACTTCAGAATGGCTTTGTTGTCCATGCCTGAATCTGCCAAGGTGTCCTTGACCATTTGGGTGAGCGGACAGCAGATGACGCGGTCGGGATCAATATTCATTTCCTCAAGATAGTTGTCGGTCTGGAAAGCGGCCTTCTTGAGGTCACTTGCTTGAAACGAATCGGTATCGATAATAATTGTTGCGTTAGGTTTGGTGTACTTGTATTGGGTCTTTAGGGCGGCTGCATTCATGGCTACCAATACGTCGCATTTGTCTCCTGGAGTGTAAACCTGTTCGGCACCCACGTGCACTTGGAAACCGCTCACGCCTGTAAGACTGCCTTGCGGTGCACGTATGTCGGCAGGGTAATTTGGGAAAGTGCTGATGCTATTTCCGACGGTTGCCGAGATGGTGGAGAAAATGTTTCCGGCTAATTGCATTCCGTCGCCGGAATCTCCTGCAAAGAGTACTACTATGTCTTTGATGTGTTCTATTTTCAAGCCTTCGCTCATGTCTGATAAAAGTTGGTTGTGTTAATGTGTTGTTTAAGGTGTTAGCAGGTCGCTTGTCCGAAAAATGCTTTGTGCAGGGCGGAAGTGTCATGTACGTCATTCGGTCAAGTAAACCGCAATATGCATGCAAAGGTACTTATTTGTTGTGAAGAAAGTGTGTGCTTGGCGTTTGTTTTTTGATGGCAGAGATAAAAAATGCATGCTAACCGTGTGTTTTCAATGTGAGTTTGTTCTTGTCGGGGCCAAATTGAAAACGGGGAATACAAAAAAAATGGACAACTTTCCCAAGTTGCCCATCTCCTATGAAAAAAAATCAAATTATTGTGTGTGTCAGTCTTATGCGAGTTTGTTCACATGGAATGCAAGGCTTGATTTTATGTTGGAAGCCTTGTTCGGGTGAATGATATTTGTTTTTGCGAGTTTGTCCAACATCTTCTGTACCACAGGGAGTAGTTTTGTGGCTTCATCTTTGTCAGTTGTTGCGCGCAATTTACGTACAGCGTTACGCATTGTCTTTGCGTAATACTTGTTGTGTTCAGTACGTGTCTTTGTCTGACGTATTCTCTTGATGCATGAATTGTGGTTTGCCATCTTTATTTTAATTTCTTTTTGTTCAATGTTGTTAGTAGCCCGTAGGAGAGTCGAACTCCTCTTTAGAGAATGAAAATCTCTCGTCCTAGCCGATAGACGAACGGGCCATCGCAAAAGTTGGCTTGATGCCTTTTTCGATTTTGCGGTGCAAAGGTATGGCTTTTATTTTAATCTGCAAAAGTTTTTTTCAAGTTTTTTTGATTTGTATTGATATTCCGCTGTTATGGTATCTGTTTGTAGTGTATTTCCTTAATTTTAACCCAATTCTGTTGTTAGGACTTATTGTATTTTGAT
>ERZ779890.780-NODE-780-length-34282-cov-10.356064_pt1 | contig 34282 bp, 52 predicted proteins | sample MGYA00511553_ERZ779890 | MGnify/ENA primary metagenome ERZ779890 (study PRJEB29588, sample SAMEA2152064) | human gut metagenome | biome: human gut; feature: human-associated habitat; material: faeces | place: Denmark | collected 2008/2010 ... | reverse complement strand
CCGGCTCCGGCTTAAAATCCCTTAACGGGCAGACGGTCGATATGATCGACGACGTGCCGACGATCCTCACGCGCATCATCGGCAACTTTGCCAAGGGCTTCATTGTCCGCACCGATCTCTCGCTTGCTCCTACATTCGTCTGCAAGCGGGGGAACACGTTCGCCCACGGCGAGACGCTGCATAAGGCGCGGGAGGCGCTACTCGAAAAGCTCTTTGACGATATGCCTACGGAAGAACGCATCGCAGCGTTCTGCAAAGAGCTCAAGCCCGGCGTCAAACGCCCGGCGGTGGATTTCTTCTCGTGGCACCACCGGCTGACCGGAAGCTGCGAACAGGGGCGGCGGGAGTTCGCCCGGCAGCATGACGTTGATATCGACCGCGATGAGCTGACGCCCGAAGAGTTCTTCGCTCTGACGCGCGATTCCTACGGCAGCAGCATCATCCGACAGACGGAAGATGCATTTGCCGCCAGTAATGGCGAGATCGTAGAGGCGGAAGAATGAAAGTCCTGATTGCCTGCGAAGAATCGCAGCGGGTGTGCATCGCTTTCCGCAAGTTTGGTCACGAGGCCTATAGCTGCGACATTCAGGAGCCGTCCGGCGGTCATCCCGAATGGCACATTTTCGGCGACGCGCTAAAGGCCATAGAGGGAGGGCGAGTAGTCACTATGGACGGGCAGTTGCATGATATTGGCCGGTGGGATTTGCTGATCGCACACCCGCCTTGCACCTATCTGTCCAACGTTGCTACCCAGAGCTTTTCTTTGCGCTGTACCCCGCCGGAGAAAGTCGTTTCCCGATGGGAAGAACGTGCGAGAGGCGCGGTGTTCTTCATGCGGTTTTTGCTTGCAAACGCCGAGCGTATCGCGATAGAAAATCCGGTCGGATTTCTGAATACGGCATATCGGAAACCAGACCAGATTATTCACCCGTACATGTTCGCCACGTCGCCAAATGACAAGGAAAACTATGTCACAAAGGCGACATGTTTATGGCTGACAAACCTACCGAAGCTATGCGAAAACGGGCTGCCAAAACCGAACAACGCCGAGATGTACGGTGTGATGCCAAGCGGAAAAGCGCGAACTTGGGAAGATACATACAGCAGAAGCGGAAAAGTTCGTAGCAAAACATTTCCCGGCATTGCGGAGGCAATGGCCGAACAATGGGGAGGCGATATCCGATGACTTACATCGGTATAGACCCCGGCAAGAACGGCGGCCTCGCCATTCTGAATGGGGAGGAAGTCCAGACGTTCCGGTATGACCGCGACACTTACCGCTGCGTACTGTCCGATTTGCGCGGTGAAAAGGCGGTGTGCTGCCTGGAGCATGTAAGCGCTATGCCGGGGCAGGGGGTTACGTCTATGTTCCACTTCGGTGAGGGCTTCGGCTGGCTTCAAGGGATGCTCGAAGCCTACGAGATACCGTATGAGCTCGTCCGCCCGCAGAAGTGGAAGAAGGAATTTTCCGTCACCGCCGACAAGAACACGTCCATCGAGGTCTGCAAGCGGCTCTTCCCCTGCGTGAATCTCATCCCGGCTGGATGCCGCAAGGAGCATGACGGCTGTGCAGAATCTTTACTCATGGCACTCTACGCCAAGCGGAGGCTCGGATGAAACGAATTGACCTGACCGGGCAGCGCTTCGGGCGCCTGACGGTCATACGATACGACCACTCCGAGCACGACGGCGTGCACTGGCTCTGCAAATGCGATTGCGGGACGGAAAAGGTGCTCGCTGGGTATTCCCTGCGGCGCGGAAGCACAAGATCCTGCGGCTGTCTGAACTCCGAGGCTTCCCGGGCAAAGCTCGAAAAGGCGAGGGAGGCTTTGAAAGCACGACCGAGAAAAGACCTGACAGGTCAGCGGTTCGGGCGGCTCGTCGTTCTCGGCCTTGCCGATGTGCCGGACAGGAAAGGCTTTATTTTCTGGCGCGTCCGGTGCGATTGCGGAACGGAAAAAGTCATCATGCAGAACAATTTCATTTACGGTCAGACGAAATCCTGCGGCTGTCTCGCAAACGAAATGAGAGCGGCCGGAGCCGAACACATGAGGCAGGGCAGAAAGCCGAAAAAAGAACCTGTGAAAGTCAAGAAGCCAAAAACCGAGAAAACCCCCGCCTGTAAAGTTTACCCGGCAAGGACTGCCGCGGAGTTCTTCCGCTTCTCCAAAGCGCACGGATGCAGCGTGTGCGCGGACAGGAAGGACTGCGACATGGCATGCTGCAAATATGAAAAGGAGCTGATAAAGTGACCTACAAAGAAGCAAAACGAATCCTGCACCCGGACACTACGCGGGAAGCCCTTGCCGAGATCGGATTCAAAGGCAAGGAGAAATCGCAGGAGGCGGTAGACGAGGCTTGCCTTATGGCGTGTGATGCGCTGGACAAGCAGATACCGAAGCCACCGGTTGTGTTAAACCAAAAAGACTCTAAGCACTTTTTCTGCGTGGCTTGTGACATGAGATTTGTGTCCGAAATTAACGGGGAGCTCTGCGCTGGGAGAAAAACCCGCTTCTGCCACGATTGCGGATCGGCGATAGTTTGGAGGGATGACAATGGATAAGAAAATTCTCGATGTAACTTGTGGAAGCCGAACGATCTGGTTTGACAAGCAGCATCCTGCGGCTGTCTATTGTGACCGAAGAGACGAGGAATATACTGGAATTTGGAAATCAACTCGGCATGACAGCGAAAGAAAATGCATCGTACATCCCGATGTGGTGGCGGACTTTACGGATCTTCCGTTCCCAGACAACTCATTTTCGCTTGTCGTGTTTGATCCACCGCATCTGGCTCATGTCGGTGAAAATAGCTGGACATTCAAGAAATACGGGAAGCTCGGCAAGGATTGGCCACAGATGCTTCATGACGGGTTCAAGGAGTGTATGCGCGTTTTAAAACCGGATGGGGTACTGATCTTTAAGTGGAGCGAATACGAGATCCCGGCTGCAAAAGTGTGGGACGCCATCGGAGAACGTCCGCTGTTTGGCCACCACTCCGGTAAAAAGATGGGCACCTTTTGGGGCTGCTTTATGAAGTTCGGAGGCGATGACAATGGCTAAATACATGAGCAAAAAAGATGTTGTTTTCTATATTCGCAAAGAAGCTGAAGAAGCACAGAGCGCTTTTGAAGAGCTTGGCGGCGAAAGCGGAATCATTGCCGAAGCATTTGAAGACTTGGCAAACGAGCTTGAAGACTTCCCCACTGCCGACGTTGCGCCTGTACAACATGGACGGTGGACAATGAGCAGCGATAGACCCGACACGATAATCTGCTCCTGCTGTGACAGCGCTTTTGATGTTTGGAAAGCGGACATAAAACGGCATCACTACTGTCCAAACTGCGGCGCAAGAATGGACGGTGCGGAATGAACCGCCGAAAGGAGATGCAGATAACGGATGAATACATTTCACGGAACGAAGCAATAAGAGCGGTGCAGCTTTCTTACGGCAACTATGAAGCGACACGAAAAGCAATCTTTGAACTACCCGCCGCCGACGTTGCACCTGTACGGCATGGAAAATGGATGCCATTTCACGCAGAGTTTGCAGGAGATATTCAGTACTGCTCTGTTTGCGAAATCGGTTTTGCTGACCGAACGTCCTACTGCCCTCATTGCGGTGCGGTTATGGACGGATGGAGAGTGGAGGGTGAAGAAAATGATTGATATCCACCAGACAATCAAGGCAGGAGCAGAAAGCATCTGCCCAAGCTGCGATCATTACCCCGTTTGTCGAGCGGTTGATAATCATCCTTGTGCAGAGTGCAACCAATATGAGCCAGTTGCACAGCACGGGAAATGGGTGCCGCTTGTCGTAAAACGGGAAGATTGGAAGGGCGTTTTACACGATTTTTATCAGCCCTATAGTTGCTCAATTTGTCTTGCGCCAAACACATTTATGGGAGAAAGCGCGTTCTGTCCCCATTGCGGCGCACGAATGGACGGTGCGGAATGAAGCACGGTGTTGACATCTGCGCAGAGTGCGAAATCAAAGACAATCCGCGATATTTCGACTGCGAGTGTGAGGATGAATTCACCTGCGCCGAATGCGTGTGTTACCGGTGCGAGCACTTGCATCACTGCTATGGCCAATGTGCAAAGAGAGGATGTGCGGAATGAGCGTTCTGTATTTGATATCGTTATTGTTTACGCCGTGGTATGAGAAAACCGTTCATCACAACATAGCCCATGCGCTGTTCTGCATAGCCGATGCGTTATGGCTCGCGGTCATAAGCAAGATTTTGGGATGGTGGTAAACATGAACGAATGCGAATCCTGCATCCACTACCCGCCGAGCGCTGCGGACGGAAAACCATGCTGCTTCTGCGATCCGATAGACCCGCTGCTGAATTGCTATCAGAGAAAGGATGAACACAATGACGAACCGTGAGAAAATCGTGTGCGACCTTTGCAACTGCGATATATCCGACTTGTTAGTCTATATTGCGCAGATGGAAGAATGCGTTTTCCCGGATAAGCTCAACTGCACCGTCTGCCCATTTTTCCACCTTTGCATGTTTGTAGAGTTTCCCGAGGACGAAATAAGAAAATGGCTCAAAAGCGAGGCAGAAACAGATGTATGAAGAAAAAATCATCTGGCACGAGATCACGACGCGCCCGTTGACAGAAGAAGAAAAATCCGAGTATGCCGAGCTCGGATACGCTGACTATGAAATCCAGGAATATATATTTTCCTGCGAAATGCCGAAGGATGGGCAGGAAATCCTTGTCGCTACAAGCTGGGGCGTCTCGCAGGACTTGTGCATTATCGATTGCGATGAGTGCAACAACCTGTTCGAGCTTGAAACACGCGGTGATTGGGACGGTGAGAAAGCATGGGCGGACATGCCGAAGTATAAAGGAAGTGAAGATAGTGTTCGTTCTTGAACACAAACAGCTTTACATCCCTCGTGAGAACCTTACGAAAAACCGGTGTTTTCAAGGCTACCGCTGGGCGCAGATCGCGATGTGCGAAAAAAGAGAACCGCTGCAATCAATGATACCGCATGGGAAAGAAAAACTATACCGAATTGTTGAACAACCGGGAGGTAAAGGATGATGCATAAACCCTGCTACGGCAAATGTCCCCGCTGTGTGTGGCGGTGGAATGGTGGGTGTAGCGAATGGCAATGACTGATTTGGAACAGACAGCAATGGAGCGTCTGCGTCTTGCATCGCAAATGTCGTTGAAACTGTATAAGCAGCCGCTACTGCTGACCGACAGCGGCGGCAAAGATAGCGCGGTTATATGCCGCCTTGCCGAAAATGCCGGAATCCCGTTTGAAATCGTCCATAGCCATACGACAGCGGACGCACCGGAAACGGTATACCACGTCCGAAAACGTGCCAAAGAGTACGAGGAAAAGGGCATCAAGTACACAATAAAACTTCCGACATATCAGGGAAGGCGCACTTCAATGTGGGACTTGATTCCGAAGAAACTCATGCCGCCGATGAGAGTTGCGCGGTACTGTTGCGCGGTCTTGAAAGAAACGACAGGCAAAGAGAGATTTGTAGTGACGGGAGTCCGGTGGGCAGAATCATATAAGAGGGAGGCAAATCGCGGGAAGCTCGAAGTTCAGACTTCCGACCGCAGGAAAGGCTTGATTCTGAACAACGACAACGAGGAAGACCGACAGCTTTTTGAAAATTGCCAGATGAAAGGCAAACGAGTGTGCAATCCAATCATTGATTGGACGGATCGAGATGTGTGGGATTACCTCACCGATCAAAAGGTTGAGACGAACCCGCTTTACAACGAGGGCTTCTGCCGCGTCGGTTGTGTTGGCTGCCCAATGGCTGGGAAAGCCCGTTACGCAGCGTTCGCCCGATGGCCAGGTTTTCAGCGCAATTACATCCGAGCGTTTGACCGGATGCTTGAAGCACGAAAAGCCCGCGGGAAGGCCGATGACCCGCGCTGGGGAAAGACCGGCGAAGATGTCTTCCACTGGTGGATGGAGGACGGCGTTCTTCCGGGACAAGCAAACATATGGGAGGATTATGAAAATGCGCTTGATTGACGCAGAAAGCCCGCAGAACGGAATATACGTTTCCGATCTCGTAATCGAGGAAATGAAAAAGATTCCGACGGTCGATATTGACCGCCCCACCCGCAGCCAGTTTAAGCGTATGGCGGTGCAGCTGGGGTATGAAAAGGTTGTGCATTGCAAGGACTGCTTACATTACTGTGAATACGTATGCGACTATCACAAGGCGGTGGTTTGTGCAGACTGGTTTTGCTGGGGCGGAGAAAAGAAAAACGATTTTGTTGACGATAACAAAATCGGAGAAAGGAGAACCAATGAAAAAGTATAACGCAAAGTTGATCCGCGATTTTGTCGAAGCCAACAAAATCGAAATAAAAACCGTCCACCTCGGCATGAAGGAGGATTGGCGCTGGACAAATGACCTCTTGTACGATGCCGACAACGGCGGGTATCAGTTCGACCTTGGCAAACGCGATATAATGGTGCAGGGAATTACCGGCTCACCGTGGGCAACGCCGGTCATGTTGGTGCGCTTTGTTGACGGGATGAAATTGGTTGCACCTTGTTATTACGAGGATGGCAGAAAATTTTCATCGTCGCACATAGCGATGTGCATGTATGGCGCAAAAATGACCGGCGGCATGGACGACGTGTTGGAGGGTTTAACCGATGAGCAGCAAATCTAAGCGCAAGCCGAAAGACGTCTCCATGCACAAGGCCGTATCCATCGCCATGACGATCTTCGTCTGGGCATGGATGTCCTGCTTCAATCCTACGCAGGAGGACGTGAACCGCATGTCGGACGAGGTGCGCAACATCCGCGAGAGCGTGAACAGTAAGAACCTAAACATCTGGGAAGTCAGAGACGCCATAAAGGACGAATTCGGGTGGGAGATATGACAAACTGCCCGAACTGCGGAGCACCGATAACCGGGAGCGTGTGCGAGTATTGCGGGACAAGGCACGAGACGGGGATTATGATTCGTTGCGCCCCTGCTTCGCAAATTTTCCGCGATTCGTTTCTGCTTTCGTGCAGTATCCAGCAATGCAGCAAGGAAGAGCTTGAACGGCTGCAAACAATGCTTGCAAGGGACGCTGTGAACGCTTTAGACATCCGGGATATAAATTCATACGAGAGAATTAAAAATGCGGCACAGAGTGTTTAACAAAGAATGACGAGGTGAGAAAGTGAACGAACTCTGGAAAATGAAATGCAAGGCCGACCTCTTCAACCTCCGGAAAAACGAGGCGGCGATATTGTCCATACCGGAGGAGATCGATATGGAGCGCGACCGCATGACGTCCATTAAAAGCGCATCCACGGGGACGGCCCCGGTGCAGGGCGGCGGCACATCGTACGAGGAACGCATGAACAACAGCATTTGCCTGATCGATCTTCTTTCTGACAATCTCCGCTTTGCAGAATCGGAGGTGCGGCTGACGAAGAAAGCCCTTGCCACGCTGACAGACGAGGAACGGCGAATCCTTGAAGCGCTGTACATCGACAAGCAGAGGGACGGCGTTGACCGGCTGAGCAATGAGTTGGGCTGCGATGAGCGCACGGTATGGCGCAAGGCAACACGAGCGCTTGAGGGGTACAACATTGCACGACACGGAGGAAGGTAAATTGTCAGTATTCTGTCAGTGACATTCCGGAAAACCCGTGATATAATGTTAATAAGCAAAGCCACGCAGAGACGCCGGACGATCACCGAGCGCCAAAGCGTGGCTTTTTGTTTTGGGCGAAGCCGAAAGGCGGGAAAGCCGTACGCAGCGGAGGGGGCGACGGAGATGGAGAGGATTATGAATGTAAAAAATATCCCCATCGGGGAAATCGTGCCGTATGCGCGGAACGCAAAGAAGCACGATAAACGGCAGATCGACAACGTGGCGGAAAGCATCCGACAGTACGGATTTGTCCAGCCTGTAGTAATCGACCGCGACGGCGTGATCGTCATCGGCCATTGCCGCGTTCTGGCGGCGAAGAAGTTGGGCATGGAAGAAGTGCCCTGTGTCTGCGTGGACGATCTGACACCGGAGCAAGTGAACGCCCTGCGGCTGGTGGATAACAAGAGCAACGAGAGCGATTGGGACTTTGACCTGTTGGCTGATGAGCTGGACGGTCTCGACCTGTCGGAATTTGACTTTGACTTTTCTTTTCCGGAGCTGGACGAATCCGAAATTGAAGAAATGACCAACGAACAAAGAGAGCAGGAGTTCCGGGAAAGGATGGAGCGTGGAGAGCTTTCAGACGATGATGAGGACTACCAAGCTTTCCTTGAAAAGTTTGAGGCGAAGAAAACAACGGACGATTGTTACACACCTGCAAACATTTACGATGTAGCCAAACAGTGGTGCTTGAAAAAATATAAGCTTGGCAATCCACCTGTTGTTCGCCCTTTTTATCCCGGAGGGGATTACAAAAAAGAAAGCTATCCAAAAGGGTGCGTTGTTATTGACAATCCTCCATTTTCCATTATTTCTGAAATCTGCGAATGGTATACCAAAAACGGCATTGCATATTTTCTTTTTGCGCCGACTTTGACGTTGCTCGGAATCATGCGAGGTAAAACAAACTATGTTGCTTGCGGTAGCGGCGTGGTTTATGAAAACGGTGCGAGCGTAAACACGTCATTTGTGACGAATTTAGGGAGAAAAAAAATTATCGCCGCATCTGATTTGAGAGAGCAGATGGACGAAGCGAATAAAGAAAATCTTGCACAGCATCACAAAACACTTCCCAAATATGAATACCCGGACGAAGTATTAACGGCAACAATGCTTTGCTACATGGCGGCGCATGGTGTATCACTTGAGATTTGTGCAGATGATGTGCATTTTATTCGTGGGCTTGATGCGCAGAAGGAAAGCGGGAAAGCACTATTCGGAAGCGGATATTTACTTTCAAAGAAAGCCGCCGCCGAGAAAGTAAGAGTATGTGATACAAACGTTTGGGAGCTTTCCGACAGAGAAAAGAAAATCGTGGCAGGGCTTGGGCATGACGATTGAAGAAGCGAAAGCAATCATAGCGAAAACGAACAGCCCGCATCTAAAACGGGACATGCAGAAATTCATCCAGCGCCAGCAAAGAAAGGGTGGCGATTATGGCAAAGACAGGAAGGCCGAGAAAGGAAATCGATCAAAAACAGTTTGAAAGCCTCTGCGGTCTGCAATGCACGATATACGAAATATGCGACGCTTTCGAGGTTTCGGAAAAAACCCTCGAGAGCTGGTGCAAAAGAGTTTATGGAGATACTTTTTCCAAGGTTTTCGAGCAAAAGCGCGGGCGTGGGAAAATATCGCTCCGCAGAATGCAATGGCGTTTAGCTGAAAAGAACGCCACGATGGCGATCTTCCTCGGAAAGCAGTATCTCAACCAAAAAGACTACCCAGACCCAGAAACCGATAGAGGAGCGGTCATCGAATGGGACATATAAAAATGTCAGAAATGCTTGCTCCGGTATTTTATGATCTGGCTAAAGACGTAATGCGGCACGGGCATACGCATTACGACATTCGCGGCGGTCGAGGGAGCCTGAAATCGTCAACCGTATCCCTGCTTGTGCCGCAGCTGTTGATTGCCAATCCAAATACTCACGCGCTGGTACTTCGTAAGGTTGCAAACACTTTGCGAGACAGTGTGTTTAACCAGTATATGTGGGCGATTGCTGAGCTTGGCATGGCCGGGCTATGGTACGCAAAGGTCAGCCCGATGGAAATCATTTACCGACCGACTGGGCAAAAGATCATGTTCCGTGGCGCAGACGATCCGATGAAGATCAAGTCGATCAAAGTCCCGTTCGGGTATATTGCCGTTACGCACTTTGAGGAAAAAGATCAGTTTTCCGGCAGGGCGGAGATACGAACCATTTTGCAGTCTACGATGCGCGGTGGGGATAAGTTCTGGAATTTCGAGAGCTACAACCCGCCTATCAGCCGTGATAACTGGGCGAATGTTGACAGCGCCGAAGACAAGCCGAACCGACTGTGCCACATAAGCACCTACCTTGATGCGCCTAAGAGTTGGCTCGGAGAAGAGTTCTTAAACGAAGCCGAATACCTCAAACAGACCGACGAAAGAGCATACCAACACGAATACCTTGGTTTGCCGGTAGGAACGGGCGGCAACGTATTTGAGCGGTTGGAGCTTCGGGAAATTACGGACGACGAAGTAAAGCGGTTTGACAGGATTTATCAAGGCATCGACTTTGGCTGGTATCCTGACCCGTTTTGCTTTATCCGCATCTACTATGACGTTGCCAGAGAAACGCTATATCTGATTGATGAGCATTACGTTAATAAGACGAGCAACGAAGATAATGCCGCATGGATACGCGAACACCATTATAACGATTTCCCGATTACGTGCGACAGCGCGGAGCCGAAAAGTATCGTGGACTTTCGCGCGAGTGGAGTAGATGCGAGATCGGCAATAAAGGGGCCGGGAAGCGTTGAATACGGTATGAAGTGGCTGCAACGCCGAAAGATCGTTATTGATAAACGCAGGACGCCGAATGCATACAAAGAGATCGTCGGCTATGAGTACGAGAGGAACAAAGACGGCGAGATCATCAGCGGATACCCAGATAAAAACAACCACGCAATAGACGCTATCCGGTATGGGATGGAACCGGCATATAGACTGTACGGAGTGAGAGCATGAACATATACGAAGTTTTGCGGAAAAAGGGATATACCACTATCCCGGAAAGTTTTTATACTTATATCGCTAATTGGCAGAGCTGGTATGATGGCCATGTAAAGTCGTTTCATAATTATAAAGTATGGAATGGCATGAAATTTATAAAATGCAGCCGGTATTCGCTCGGCATGGCGAAAAAGGTATGCGAGGATTGGGCGAACTTGCTATTGAACGAGAAATGCAAAATAACCCTTGAAGGCAAGAAAGAACAGGATTTTATTGATTCTGTTTTTATTCGCAACAACTTTTCCGTAAAGGCTAATGAAATGCAGGAGATCAAGGCGGCGCGCGGAACGGTTGCGTATGTTCCAACTGTCGTTAATGCCTCTGTGGACGTAAACACGGGTGAGGTAAACGCGAGCGGCGGAGAGATACGAATTGATTATGTGCCCGCTGATCTCATCCTCCCGCTGACTTGGGAAAACGGCATCGTCAGCGAATGCGCGTTTGGCTCTCACAAGTCCGTTGAGAAAGACACATACCTTTATATCTGCATCCATAAGCGAACGGGAGAGGGAAAATACGATATCGAAAACCTTCTTTTCCGCGACACAAAGGGCAGTCTCTTAGAGGTAAACCTTGCGGATGTTCCGGGTTTTGAAAACATCGCTCCCATTGTCCATACTGATTTTACACAGCGGATGTTCGTCATTGACCGGCTGAACATTGTCAACAACGTTGATGCAACGCTACCGATGGGAATTTCGGTGTTTGCGAATGCCATAGATCAGATAAAGGGCGTAGACATAGCTTACGACAGCTATGTCAACGAATTTCTGCTTGGCAAAAAGCGCATTATGGTGCAGCCGCAGGCGACAAAGACAATAGAGGGCGAACCTCTGTTTGATCCGAATGACGCCGTTTTCCATGTTTTACCGGCGGACGGGCTCGGGAAAGAAGTTGTTAAAGAAATCGACATGAAGCTCCGCGCGGCAGAGCACAATGCCGGTATTCAGGATATGTTGAATCTCCTGTCTAGCAAGTGCGGATTCGGCGAGAACCATTACAAATACGACAATGGCAACGTGTCCACAGCGACGCAGATTATGAGCGAAAATTCCGAGATGTTCCGCACGATCAAAAAGCACGAGATCATCCTTGAAAGCGTTCTCATTGAACTGTGCCGCGTTCTTCTCCGAATGGGCAATGCTTACATGAACGCCGGGCTAAATGAGAGCGTCGAGATAACCGTCGATTTCGATGATTCCATCATTGAGGACAAGGAATCGGAGTTCAACCGAGATGCGCGTATGGTGCAGATGGGGATCATGCAGCCGTATGAGTTCAGAATGCGTTATATGAACGAGGACGAGGCGACGGCAAAAGCCGCCCTGCCGAAGATGGAGAGCCTTGTCTCGGGCGAAAATGAATGAAATACCCGATCACGCCGGAGTTTATGTATTCCCTGCCCCTGCCGCTTATGCGTCTCTATCAGCGCTTAGAGGAGCAAGTACTTGAGGATATATGCTCCCGTGTAGCCGTGACCGGCGAAATGACGGAGACGGCGATAGAGCACATACGGTCTTTACAGCGCCGGGGGTATGATTACAAGAAAATCAACGAGTATATCCGAAAAGCCCTAAAGCTCACACAGAGCGAGTTTGACACCGTATGGAACAAGGCGGTTCAACGAAACCAGCAGTATTTTGATACGCTGATAGACGACAACCTTATTCTCGGCGAAAACAATTTCAATGCTGACCTGTTCATGCAGGAAATCAACGCCATTGAGATGCAGACGCTTGGAGAGCTGACGAACATTACCCGAAGCATGGGCTTTGCGTACCGAGCGCCGGACGGAACGGTAAAGGTCGATGATATAGGCCGTATGTACCAGCGCGTGCTTTACGACGCCTTGATGCGCGTGGAGAGCGGGCAGAGCTATAACGTGGCGATCCGTGACGCAACGAAGATGCTGACGGACAGCGGCTTGCAGTACGTTGACTATGAATCCGGCTGGCATAACCGTGTTGACGTTGCTGCCCGCAGAGCTGTTATGACGGGCGTTACCCAGCTTTCACGGCAGTACACGGAGCAGACGGCGACGTTGCTTGACACGCCATACAGAGAGGTTACGGCGCACCGCGGAGCGCGTGACGGAGAGGGTAAAACGCCATGGGCGAGCCATAAGAAATGGCAGGGGCGCGTTTATTCCGTCCGTACCGGCGATATTTACCCGTCTATATATGAGGTCTGCGGTCTTGACGAGGTGGACGGCTTGTGCGGCGCTAACTGCCGCCATATGTACCATATCTGGATCGAGGGCGTTTCCGAGCGGACATACACCGATGAGGAATTGGAGAACATTGACCCGCCGCCTTTTGAGTTTGAGGGCAAGCAGTACACCTTTTACGAGGCGACACAAAAGCAGAGACAGGTTGAAGCGGCCTTGCGTAAAGTTAAACGCGAGCTGATAGCCGCCAAAGGTCGCGGAGATGATGATGAGGAGTATACCACAAAGGCTGTACGGTATCGTCGTCTAAATGAGGAATACGAGGCTTTCAGCAAGGCGGCAGGACTACGGCCACAATACGAGCGCGGGAATATTGCGGAGTTCGGGCCGAAAGAATCTCGAGAGGCGAAGAAAGCGGCCAATAAATAAACCAACGATAAAAGCATAACAGAGAGCGCCGCCTGACCCTGTGGCGGGTACAGAAATAACGGTCTTACTTTGGCAGGGCTTCCTTCCTTTCCCCCTGTCTTGCCCCTGCGGAGGGGGATACAAATACCGCGCCGCTACTGCTCAACAGCGGCCATGCATATATAAAAGCGTGACAGAGAGTGCCGCCCGGCGAGGGGAGGACGGCATATAAACCGCCCCCACGGTGCAAAATTGCACCAGAAAAAAGCTGTTTGCGGGAACAGAGCAAATCCGCGCCGCCACTACTCATTGGCGGTCACGCATTTATGGCGCAAATGGGAACACGGACGGGTGAGGTCGGAAAGGCTCCCGACGCTCCCGCGAGGGAATCTGAGATGCAGGATACGCCGCCCTGCCGTTGCTGGTTCGATTCCAGCTTGCGCCGCCAACTAAGGCGTCATTAAATCGTGCAGTCGCGCACAGTTGGTTCGCCGCTGTGGCACCGGGCAATAGCTCGGCGCGGTTGACGCGGGAGGGAACGCCCGCACGAGCCGCAATTTTTAATAAAACATTCAAGGAGTTTGTCCCATTCGGGACGGGCTCCTTTTTTGTTTGCCGACGGGCATAAACGGAATACGCCGACGGGCGGAAAACGGAGGAAACATCATGGCAGAACCGAATACCAATCCCAACACCGCCGAGGGCGGGAACGAAGCTACTTTTACACAGGCCGAAGTAGATACCATCGTTGCAAAGCGTCTTGCTCGGGCAACCAAAGGAATGCCCACCGAGGAAGAAATGAACGCTTATAAGGCTTGGAAAGCCAATCAGCAGAGCGAAGCGGACAAGCTCAAGGGAATCGAGAAAGAGCGCGACACCGAAAAGGCGGCGCGGATTGCCGCCGAAGCGAAGGTAACGCAGTTTGAGCGGGAAAAGTATCTTACCGCAAAGGGCGTCTCGGCTGATGAGCTGGAATTTTACTGTTTTAAGATCGGGCAGAAAGTAACGGATACGGTGAGCTTTGAAAAGGCAGCCGACGAGTTTCTGAAAGATCGCAAACCCGCCTCCGTGCGTGTGGATATGTCCGCGCACGTAGGGAACAGCGGCAATAGTGCTAATGGCACGAACGACGCTATGAACGCCCTTATTCGGGGCAAATTTAAATGAGAATTGTGAGGTAAACATGACTAATATGGCTACTAACATTGTAAACAGAACTGACCTTTCCGGTCTTATTCCGGAACCTGTCACTCGTGAGATCATTCAGGGTGTGACCGAGGGCAGCGCCGTCCTCCAGATGGGCCGCCGTCTCCCCAACATGACGAGCAAGACCCAGACGATGAACGTTCTGGATATGCTTCCCACTGCCTACTTCGTGAACGGTGATACCGGCATGAAGCAGACTACCAAGATGAAGTGGGACAAGAAGAAAATCTATGCCGAAGAGATCGCCGTTATCGTCCCCATTCCTGAGGCGGTGCTTGACGATGCTGATTATGACATCTGGGGCGAAGTCCGCCCGCGTCTGGTCGAGGCGTTCGGTAAGGTCATTGACGGCGCGATCCTGTTTGGCACGAACAAGCCCACCTCTTGGCGCGATAGCGTCCTTGAGACTTGCACGAAGGCTGGTTCCGTCGTGGCTGCGACGCCGTACATCTATGATGACCTTCTCGCCGAGGGCGGCGTGATCGCCAAGGTCGAGGAAAGCGGCTATCTCGTCAACGGCATTATGTCCGCTATCCAGATGCGTGCGAAGCTGCGCGGTCTGAAAGACCTGAACGGCAATCCCATCTTCAAAACCGATATGCAGGGCGCGACGCCTTATGCGCTGGACGGCTCCCCCATGTACTTCCCGCGCAATGGTGCTTTCGACACTGCCAAGGCGCTTATGTTTGCTGGTGACTGGTCGGAGCTGGTGTACTCCATCCGTCAGGACATCACGTTCAAGATTTTCGATCAGGGCGTTGTGCAGGATCCTTCCGACAACTCCATCGTTTACAACCTCATGCAGAATGACATGGTCGCTCTGCGTGCGGTTATGCGTCTGGGCTGGGAAATCCCGAACCCGAAGACGGCGTACAACGATACCCTGTCGAAATACTGCCCGTTCGCGGTGTACGCTCCTGCCGGTACGGTCAACACCGTTACCGTTACCCCGGCCACCGCTACCGTTGCTAAGGGTGCGAGCAAGGCGTTTGCCGCCGCTGTGACCGGCGAGGGCGCGGTGTCTAACGGCGTCATTTGGGGCGTTGCCGGGTCTTCCGCTGTAAAGGCTGGAACGAAGATCGACGAAAACGGCACTCTTACCATCGCCTCCAATGAGACGAATACCAGTCTGACTGTTACCGCCGTTTCTAAGCAGGACGGAACGAAGTCCGGCACTGCCGCTGTCACTGTCGGCTGATAAACCGGAGGGGCGCAGATGTACGCAACATACACGTTTTACACCGAAACATATCTCGGCAGCGCCCTGACGGAACAGGAGTTTGCCCGTGCAGCAACGCGGGCAAGCTCCTTTATCGACTATTACACCATGGGCAAGGCGAAGGATTACCCGGACGATGACAACGCGCTTGCTATGTGCTGCTGTGCGCTGGCGGAACAGTATCAAATTATTGAGAACGCCAAAGCGCAGAGCATGAGCGGCGGCGAGGTCAAGAGCCAGACCGTAGGCGCGTGGAGCAAAACATACGCAAGCGGAACGGAGACGGCGGAAGCCGCCCGGAAAACGCTGGAAAACATCGCCATGGATTATCTTGCGTGGACGGGGCTTTTGTACAGAGGAGGGCAGCGCTGTGTTCCCACATACTGTGACTGTCTTTAACTCCTACGAGGACGACGACCTAAAGATGCACAGCAGCATCACCATCCTGCGTGGTGTGCTTCTGGACGTGTCCAAGGGAACGAATGTCGCAAAGACGGGGCTTGCCGACGCTGACGCCGCTACACTTTACATCCCCTTTTCCGTTGATGCAGTCAGCACGACCGGGGATAAGAAAACGTATGTCGAGCCAAAAGCGTTCTATGCGGCGGCGGATCAACAGGGTTTGTGGACGCTGGACAGCGGCGGACATAGCAATTCCACGTCCACCTACTTTGTCAAAGGCGAGGTTTCCGAAATGATGAGCCTTGCGCAGCTGCAAGAGAAATACGACTATGCGTTTGACGTGAGCACGGTTGATGTCCGTGATTTCGGCGGCGACATGATGCATTGGCAGGTCGGTGGCAAATGAGGATCACGCTAAAGATCAAGACCGTGAGCGGGGAAGACTTCAAATCCGCCTGTAAAGCGGCGGAGATCGTTGTTGCAACGCAAGCGCTGAAAGACACGATTCCCTTTGTCCCTGCGCTGACGGGCGTTTTTTCAAACATGGCTCGGACGGATGGAAACGAGATCGTCTATACCGGCGACCAAGCCCGATATCTGTACGAAGGCAAGGTCATGGTTGACGCCGCCACTGGTAAAGGCCCAATGAACATACCGGATGTAGGGCTGCGCTGGCACAAGGGCGCAACGCTCACTCCGACGGCGAAAGACCTTGTTTTTACGACGGACATGCACCCGCAAGCTCAATCCCATTGGATGGACGCATCTTACAAGAAAAACGGCGACAAGTGGGCGCGTGTCGCAGAAAAGGCGGTGATCTCGTCCCTTGGATGAACAGAAACCTAAAACCTTAGTGTCTGCGGAAGAAAATGCAGACGTGAGCCGTGCCGTTCGGCAATGGCTGAATACGTACCCGGACAAACCGCTTTCCAAGCTCGACTTTGAATGGCTGGGCGAGAAAAGCGGTTTATGCATTTCCACCATTCAGGCGGCGTACAAAACCAAGCAGTTTATTGACGGATCGTATCAGGCGCAGTATCAGTACAAAATCATTTATCGCGTCCCGGCGAAGAACGCCGACGAGAGAATGAGCGCGGACGAGGTGCTGGATGCATACGGCGCGTGGGCGGAGGCGAACGCGGATAGCCTGACGATTGCGGACGGTATCCGCGTGCGCAAAGTCAAACGAGACACGGCGGCGGCTCTTTTTGCCCGATACGAAGGAGACATAGAGGATCACCAGATCCTCTTAACTTTAATTTACGAGGTGATTTAACAATGGCTGAATACACGTTTACCACTGCTGCGGGGCAGACTGTGGCGCGTGAGCTGCTTCTCGCTTATCTGAATACCGGCACGAGTTCCGCTCCTGTTTGGTCGGTGATCGGCAAGCGCGTGGAGGACAGCTCCGAAGAATACGACTGGTCTGCCGAGAGAAAGAAAGACATTCTCGGCGACACCTACGGCACGATGAAGAAGCCTGTCATTACGCAGTCTTTCGAGCCGTGCGAACTGGACAGCGGCGACGCGGCGCAGCAGAAGATTTGGAAGCTTGCCGTTGTCGATCAGGACGCGATGGCGCTTGCTGCTATGGACATGCTCATTGTCCACACTTACGCCGGGTTTGCCGAGCGCTATGAATCCTGCATGGTCGAGGCAACGGGTCTCGGCGGCGAGGGCGGCGGCAGCGTCGGAATGCCCATCAATGTGACCTACGGCGGCAAGCGCACGATCGGCACGGCGACGAAGGGAACCAGCGGCGCTATCGAGTTTACCCCGGCGGCCTGAGAACGGGAGGTTAAGCAATGCTTGAACTTAGACATGATACCGGAGTACAGGAAATCTCCATCAACGGAAAGGTGACGGTGTTGCTCAACCTCACCGACATTGACTTTATCGAGCGCGTTTTTAATGCGTTTGACGCGATGGACAAGCAGCAGGACAAATACCAGTCGATGCTCGCCGGGGAGAACGACGCGAAGAAAATCTTTGCTGCCGCCCGTGCGATGGACGGGGAGATGCGAGAGCTTATCAACGGTCTTTTCGGCTTTGACGTTTGCACTCCCCTGTATGGCACGATGAACACCTACGCGATGGCGGACGGTCTGCCTGTGTGGTGCAACCTGATGCTCTGCCTCATCGACAACATGAACGATACCTTTACGGCGGAAAAGAAAAAGACGAATCCGAAGCTGCAAAAGTATCTCGCAAAATTCAAGAAATGATCTACTCCCTGCCGATGTCGCTTTCCGTCGGCGGTGCAGACCATGCGATACGCTCGGACTACAGGGTTATTCTCGACCTCATAGAGGTTCTGAATGACCCTGATTTTTCCGATGCTGACAAGGCGGAGGCGACAATACAGACGATTTTCCCCGGTTGGGAAAAACTGACGGACTATTCGGAGGCATTGGAGAAGTGCTTCTGGTTTATCGATCTCGGACAGCCGCACGGGAAGAAATCAGCCCGTCTTGTGGATTGGGAAAAGGACTTCCCTTATATCGTCGCGCCGGTCAACCGTGTGCTCGGTTACGAATGTCGCTCTGTCGAATATCTCCACTGGTGGACGTTCATGGGTGCGTATATGGAGATCGGCGGGGACTGCGCATTCTCGCAGATCGTGTCGCTGCGCTCGAAACTAGCCAAAGGCAAAAAGCTCGAAAAATACGAGCGGGAATGGCTGCGGCATAATCGGGATTTGGTAACGCTACCGACGAAGTACACGGCAGAGGACGAAGAAATGTTGAAGAAATGGACGTGATGCGATGGCGACAGAACTTAGATTCCCGGTAGAAATCGACGCCGGGCAAGCCGCCAAAGAATTGGATAAGCTCCAACGCGACATGGACAGGCTCAAAAAGAACATGGAGAGCGGCGAGGCGAAACGCGCACCCATCGTTGAACAGCTCAAACAGGCGCAGGACGAGGCGGCGCAGGCTTATGATAAGGTCGAAAAGCTGAAATCCTCATTGGCCGAGAGCGAGGCAAAAACCGCAATTAACGCCAACGCTGATCCGCAGACATGGATCGAAGAGACCCAGCGGCAGGCGGAAATTAAAGCGCAGCTTTCCGAGCAGGAAAAGATTCTCGCGGCGAAAGAGAAAGCCGCGCAGCGGCTTGAAGCGCAGGACGCGAAAATCGTTGACAAACTGAAACAGCAGACAGCGGAGCTGGAAGAACAGAAAAAAAGAGCCGGGGAGCTGACGCAAACAATCACCGATGCGTCCAAAGGCGCTGACATCAAGGCCGCAATGGAGGGGGCGCAGCAGTCCATTAAAAGCGGCATGAAGAATCTGCTCAAATATGGCATCGGTATCCGCTCGCTGTTCGTTCTTTTCCGAAAGCTAAAGCAATACACCATTGAAGCAGTAAAGGCTTATGCCGAGAACGACCCGGAGACGAAGAAAAGCATTAACGAACTGAAAGCGTCTTTGCAGGGGCTAAAGGCGTCATGGGGCGCGGCGTTCGCCCCAATTCTTACTGCTGTTATCCCGGTATTGCAGACGCTCATCGGCTGGATCACAAAGGCTGTGGACGCTATCGCGGCGTTCTTTGCGGCTCTTAGTGGGAAAAGCACATTCAAGCGTGCCATAACCAACACGGGAAAGTTGAGAGACAATCTATCCTCCGGCGCTGGCGCTGCAAAGGAAATGAAAAAGCAGCTCATGGGCATTGATACGCTGACCATTGCGCAGGATTCGTCCTCCGGCGGCGGCGGGGGCGGTTCCGGCAGCGGAATCAAGTACGAAGATGTAGCGATCAGTGACAAGATCAAGAACAACCTCGGGCTTATCAAAAACCTGTTGGAGGGGATAGCAGCGCTTGCTATCGGGCTTGCGTTCGGGAAAACTGCCGCGAGCATTGCGCTGGTTCTTTTCGGCACTCTGGATTTGATTGATGCTTTTAAAAATTTCATCAACACCGGAAGCCTTACGAAAGACATGTGCGTAGAGATGTCAACCGGGTTTCTTAAAATCGGTATCGGTCTTGCCCTTCTCACCGGATCATGGATACCGCTTGCAATCGGAGCGTTCCTTGCTCTCGGTTCATTCCTGTCCGGGTGGTGGGATGACATCACAGCGTTTTTCGACAAGATCAGCGGCATAGTCAATGGGTGGTTCGACAATGCGCTGAAAACGCTTTCCGAAAAGGGCAACGTCCTTTCGCAAATATTCATTCTGCTTTACGGCGTCGTTCAGTATTCTTTTAACAATATCGTCGGCGCTATTCGCACGGCATTGTCACTTATAAAGGCGATCTTTGAAACTCTGGCCGCTGTTGTATACGGTTTCGCCACAGGCGATTGGTCGGCGGCGCTTGACAAGATCAAGAGCGCTTGGATCGACGTCTGGGTTGAAATCAAACGCTGGGGCGCGTCCCTTATCAACAGTATCCTTGGCACTGTAGAGGCGTTTGTTAACGGCGTTATTACGATGTTCAATAACCTCGTCGGGGCGTTCAGCAGCGTTTTGCAATTCTTCGGCGGCGGCGGTATAAACTGGCGTGCAAGCTCTGTATCTATCCCGCGTCTCGCCAAGGGCGGCATCGTAAAAAAGGGCACTCCGTTTATTGCCGGTGAAGACGGCTCGGAGGCCGTTATTCCGCTTGAGAGAAACACACAGTGGGTGTCGATGGTCGCGGACGGCATCGTTGGCCGTATGACGGATAAGTTTGCCGGTTTGAGCATGAAAATGCCCGCCGTTGCTATGGGCGGTGTAGTGCCGCCTAATGCGTTTTCCTCCGGGTATGGGTATGGTATATCCCCAGAGTTGGAAAGTAAGCTGGACGCGCTTCTCGACCGTTTAACTGCGCGTGGCAACGAACAAATCAAACCGAGCGACGTTTACCTCGATAAGCGGAAGGTCGGTGAGATCATGTACACCTATACCGAAGAGCGGAACAGGGGGCGCGGCAAATGAAACTGATTGTCAACGGCGTTGATATGCTTCCGTATCTTGACGGAGGCGGGTACACCGTGACCAGAGAGGACGGCGACAGCCCGGACGCAGGGCGCACGATGGATTACACCATGCACCGGGCACGGATCGCAACGAAATTCCGCATTGATGCAACGTTCAAACCTTTGTACACCAAAGACGCCGAGATCGTTTTACCGGCGCTTATGCCAGAGTACGTCGAAGTAACCTACACAAACCCGTGGTTAAAGGGGACGCAAGTCACGACGATGTACAACAGCACAGGAAAAGCCACGGTCGATACATCTTTCGGTGATGGGAAAGAACGCTGGAATATTGATGCGCTCGCCCTTGTGGAGAGATAGCCATGCAGAACACAAGCGCAACATATAAGGAAATCGTCGCCGGTACGCATTGGTTCGAGACCAAGCTCGTCATCGGCGACGAGTTTTATTTGATCGACGAGCACGCTGACTATATCACGTTTGGCGGGACGAGGATTTATTACGATTCCGATTCCGGCGGATACGGCGGGAACATGCTCAAAGAAATCAAGACCACGCAGCACCTTTTCACGGACGACAAGCCGATGGTCGGGTGCTGTGTAGCCGCGGAAATCGATGTCACGATGGTAAAGCCGACGGCGACGATCAAGAGAATGTCCTCCATCAAGCCGTTTATCCGTGCCGTGAATGACACGAAGGAAAGTGAATGGATACCGAAAGGTGTGTTTTATATCGATACACGCTCCGACGGGGAGAGCACGGACGAGATCGTATTCCACGGATACGACGCGATGTTAAAGGCCGAGAACGATTTTCCCGTGAATGGGGACATCGGCGAATGGCCCAAAACGGACATGGACGTTGTAAGCCTTATTGCTGGGCATATTGGCGTGGAGGTCGATACACGCACGTTTGACATCATGCAGCGTGGGTATCCGGTGCAGTATCCCGGAGGATACGCTATGAGGGAAATCCTCGGGTACATCGCGGCAATGTACGCGGGAAATTTCATCATGTCGGGCGATGGAAAGCTCCGTCTTGTCCGGCTGAATGAGATCGGCATCGAGACACACTATCTCGTGGATACCGCCGGGTATGTCCTCACGTTCGGAGGTGACAGAATCCTTGTCTGAATCGGTTTTTATTGGGAGGAGCGCAAAGGGATACACTTCAACGCCGGAACTGCCGAAATACACCAAAGTCCGCATCAACGTTGACGACGATTCCTGTTATGAAGCCGGGAGCGGGGATAATGTCTTAGAGTTTGACTGCCCGTGGGGTTCTCAACAGATGGCGAATGACATCTTAGAGAGCATCGGGGAATTTGTCTATCGTCCGTATGACACGGAATGGGCAAAGCTCGACCCTGCGGCAGAGTTAGGCGACGGCGTTACCATCAACGGCGTTTTCTCCGGTATTTACGTCAATGAAACGAATTTCTCCACGCTGATGGCAGCGCGTATCGCCGCACCGCAGGAGAACGCGGTTGACCATGAGTACCCCTACAAATCCCCGACCGACCGGAAGACCACCCGGCAGTTTGCCGAGACGCGGACAAGCCTTAGAGTTAATGCCGCGAGCATTCAGGCGGAGGTCACGGCAAGAGAAGCGAGCGAAACGGAAATGCGGGCGGCTTTGGAACTGCACGCACAGGAGATCGCCGCGAGAGTGACGAAGACCGGCGGCAATTCCGCCTCTTTTGGTTGGTCTTTGACGGCGGACGGGTTTGTGCTGGAAAGCTCCGGGCAGGAAGTGTTCAGGGCAACGAAAGACGGTGTAGACATCACCGGCAAGATAACGGCAACATCCGGGTTCATCGGAAGCAAAGACAGCGGGTTTACCATCACACAGAACGCCATCTATAACAAACTGTCGGAATTGTACGGGACAGTGGACGGTGTGTACATCGGCGCGGACGGTATAGCCCTCGGTGGCGGTAAATTCCGCGTAAACAGCTACGGCCAACTATACGCAACAGACGGAACGTTTACCGGAAATGTCTATGCCAACCGGATACAGACCGGCGGCGACGCCGGAACAATCCAAGGCAGCCAGATAGGGTCTGGAACAATCACGACGGCGAATACCAATGGATACTTAAACGGCGGCGTTGCAAACGGGTATTTTGCTGGGGATGTTTTTTCCGGTGCTGCAACAGCGGCGGCGATGAACGCCTCCGCGGGATCCTTTTCTACCAACAAGGCTTTTCGCCTTTACGGGAAAACGGTAGTTGATAGCTCTTATACATTTACTGTTAACGGTGTAACACACCAGATCAAAGGATTGCGGCTCATTTAAGGAGGAAAAAGTGGACAAAATTATTTTTCTGGACGGAAGTGAATACCCTTGCGCGTTCTGCGGCATTGCTACGGTTGGGCTGCTGTATGTCACGCTGACCGGCCTTTCGTTCGTGGAAGCGGCGGCGATCTTCGGAGATGAGAAGAAAACGGCGAAAATCCGCTATGTAGCCGCAAACGGAGATGAGACGATATTCGAGCATTACACGAAGTTTGAATATCTTGTCAATGAAACCGGCGGACAGCGTGCGGCGCTGCGGCAGAAGTACGCCAGTGAGGTTTAAGCATGGAAGAACTTAACAAAATCAAGGAGCTTCTTGGAACTCTCCGCGTCGATGGATGGGAGAATTTCGAGAAGCTTGTTTATATCAAGCTGCTTATCGAGAAATTGATTGCAGCGGAAACGAAGGAGGGCTAATCCTTGGCGGACAAAACAGTAGGCGAGCTTCCGAGAGCGTCAACCGTAACAACGACAGACCTATTCGTTATGGAACAGGCGGGACAGGCAAAGTCCCTGACCGGACAGGTGCTTATCAACGACCTTGCAACGGCGCTTGACGGGCACGGCGGCATTAAGAGCATTACCCTAAACGACGACTACACCCTGACGTTCATCATGTCTGACGATACGGAGGTAAAGACTACTTCGGTACGCGGCGCGACCGGCGCGAAGGGCGACAAGGGAACGGACGGTCGGGCAATCACGAGCGTTGCGAAAATCAGCACATCCGGACTTGTGGATACTTATAAAATCTCGTTCTCGGATAACACAAGCACCAACTTTACCGTGACAAACGGTTCATCCATCAAGAGCATTGCAAAGACGGCAACGAGCGGCTTGACGGACACCTACACCGTGACGCTCACGGACGGAACGACCTCCACGTTCAACGTAAAGAACGGCAACGGTATAGCGTCCATCACGCTGCAAAGCGGCACACACGCCGCCGGTACGACGGACACATACAAAATCACGTTCGACAATGGGGAGTTTACCACATTTTCCGTCTATAACGGCATGAACGGCTCCGGCTCTGTTGTGTCAGTGAACACGAAATCGCCGGACGCATCCGGCAATGTGACGTTAACCGGCGATGATATCCATGTGAGCGCAGATGATGAAACTACGATTCCGGATGCGATTGAAGCGAAACAGGCGGCGACAAAAGATCTTGCCGCAGAAGCGACGCTTGCGGACGGGGACTATTTCCCGTTCTATGATGTTTCCGTATCGCTGAATCGGAAAACCCCTTGGTCTAACATCGTGTCAAAAATCCGAGCAGCCTTTAAGACCACCGCGCTACCCGTCGATTCCGGCGGCACGGGAGCCGCAGACGCAGCAACGGCGCGGGCGAATCTTGGAGCGCTGTCCAACGCCAACGGCGCGGTAGGCACAGCGAATCTCGGCGGCAAGGTCGTTACGGCGGAGAAGATCGCGGACAAGACGGTCGGCGCGGGTCAGCTCGCCGACGACATCCCCTACACCAAGTTCGGCATTGCCGCCGATCAGGTGCGTCACATCTATGTCGGCACGAGCGAAACGCCGCCGAGCGAGTGGCAGAGCGGTGACTTCTACGCGAAGATCGTGTGAGGTGAGTTGAATGGGATGGAGCTTAACAGCCCCGACACTTCCCGGCGGAAGCGAGTGGGTGCAGAAGGAGACAATATACATTCCCAACAACCAGGTGGACGTTACGGGAACAATATCCATTGCACGGCTTGAAGGGACAAACTTTGCCTTAAAAATCGTTGAGACGCGCACATTTCATCTGACAAATCCCAACTTCACGGATTTTTACAAAACATACCACCGCTGCGATGTTGCCGGTGTTACGGGCGAAGCCTACACAGAATCGCGCTTCGGCAGCAGCGGGAGCACAAAGACGTATTATTTCACCGGTATTGCGGCAGCCGGAGCGTCTATCAAAGTTGTTGTTGGCGTGAAAGTGGACAACGTCACAAAGGAATTTTCTTTTGCTGCCCCGGCGCTTCTCGGCTTGCCATTCGTGTTTAACGACAACGGAACGCCGAGAAAGGTTGCAAAGTGGATGTACAACGACAACGGCACAGCAAAAAACGTCATTTTGAAATACCACACATAAGAAAAAGTTGGCGGGACGTGGAAGCAAACGACGCTGTACCGCAAGGGCGGTACTTGGAAAAATGCGCTGGCAAAATTCAAAGCAGGAGGAACATGGAAATGAATGGTATTGACGTTTCCGAGCATCAGGGCGATTTCGATTTCACGCCGTACAAGGATGATTTTGTCATCATCCGCGGCGGCTACGGAATCCGAAATGCCGACAAATGGGCAGAACGCAACATCGCCAAATGCGACGCGCTCGGTATCCCGTGGGGTATCTACTGGTACAGCTATGCGCTGAATGTGCAGACGGCCAAATTGGAGGCGGAGCGGTGTCTGCGCTTTCTCAATGGCCGGAAGCCCCGTCTCGGCGTGTGGTTCGATATGGAGGACGCGGACGGGTATAAGGCGAAGAACGGTTTCCCGGAGAATGAGACGATCACCGCCATGTGCAAGACGTTCTGCGCGGCCATGGAAGAGGCCGGGAACAGGACTGGTGTGTACGCGAATCTCGACTGGTTTGAAAACCGCATCGGGGACACGGGGTATGACAAATGGATCGCGGCGTGGGGCTGGAACGACGGGGAGCATTATCCCGATCTTTCCGGGAAGTGCGTCATGCAGCAGTACCGGGGCAGCCCGCTGGATCTGGATGTTTTGTATGTGCCGCTTTCGTATTTTGACGATGGCGCGGCGGGCGGAGCAGAGCCCCGCCCCTACGAAAAGGACGGGAAATGCGTAAGTGTCTCGGCGATGGCGCAGGAGGTGCTTGACGGGAAGTGGGGCAACGGCGAGGAGCGAAAGCAGAAGCTCGGCGCGTGGTTTTACGATCTCGTGCAGGGCGAAGTGAACCGTATCCTCGGAGTAAAGTAGGAGAAGAAAATGGAAATCATAAAGGCAATTATCACCGCGTGCGGCGGGGCTGCCGTTGCGGGCATCTTCTCGCTGATCCTCGCCAACCGTAAGAACAAAAGCGAGATCGTGAAGCGTTTGGACGCCTTAGACTGTAAGCTAGTAAAGCACATTGAGGACGACGCCGCGTGCCGCGCGGACGAAGCGCGAAGCCGCATCCTTCGCTTCGGCGATGAGGTGCGGCAGGGCGTATTACACACCGCCGAGCATTGGGCGGACGTTCTTCGGGACGTTGATCGATATGAGGACTACTGCTCCGGGCACCCGCTGTATGAGAATAACCGCGCCGCAAACACCATCCAGCATCTTAACTGCGTCTACGCGGGACATCTAAAGAAAAACGATTTTTTGAAGTAAGGAGAATTTGCAATGAACGAGATAATCACTAGCTACGGCATGGAAATCATCAAGTACATCATCCTCGCCATCTGCGGAATTGCCGCGTCTTACGCCGCGAAGCTGTACGAAAAGTACGTCAACACCGATACCAAGCGCAAGGTAGCGGCAACTACCGTTGCGTACATTGAACAGGTGTATAAGGATATCCACGGCGACGAGAAGCTGTCCCGCGCCATGGCTGTCGCTGCCTCCATGCTCGAACAGAAGGGCATCAAAACCACGGAGGACGAGCTTAAGGTGCTTCTCGAAGCCGCCGTCAAGGAAATGAACGATAAGTTCAAAGCCGCCTGACGGCAACAAAAACTTTGTAAACCGACACTGCGGGATCATGAAAGAATCCGTAAAAACATTCTGCCGCATCAATGGCGTTGAGGTGTCTAAAAGCCTCACAGAGACACTTTTTGAAGCATACATGGAGAGTGTAGCCAATGACGACAGAGAGCATCCTACGGAGTTTAACAACGCCGGGGACAAAGAATAAGCTGCAATTCCCGCGCGAGCTGCGCGAACAGTTTGAGCGGGACTGCGGCTTTACCGACGAGGAACTAAAAATCTTCCGCCTGCGGGCAAAGGGCATGAGCGTTTTGCAAATTTCTTTCGCCATGCAGACGGACACGGAACTATACGGCACAGAAAAGGTAGAGCGCCGTATACGGGCGATCAAAGACAAGATCGCCGCTGCAATCGAATGATGGGTTTTTGACGGATTATTGAGGGCTAACCGATGGGTTAGCCCTCTTTTTTTATGCGACAATGTGGTCAGAAAGGACGTGAAGCAATGGAAAACTACTACCAACAGCCACAGCAGTTTTACGGCGGATACCAGAGACCGCAGCCCATGCAGCAGATTGCTCCCGGATACGTCTGCAAGCCGGTCACTAGCCGCGAAGAGGCTATTGCCACAAGCACGGACTACTTTTCTCTCGGTGTCGTAATGCCGGACATCGGGCACAGCATGATCTACCTGAAACGATTTAATCAGCAGACGGGGGCTTCCGACTTCTTTGATTTCAAACTCTTCACACCGGAACAAGCCCCGACTGTAGAGTATGCGACGAAAGCCGACCTTGACGCGCTACGGGCGGAGCTGACAGCGAAAAAGCGCCGGAGGGTAGAAGACGATGATGAATAATCCGCTTTTCAATTTGATAAGCCTCGCACGTACCGGCGGAAACCCGATGATGCTAATGCAGCAGATGGCGGGACGTGATCCGCGAGCGCAACAGGCATTAAAGATGGTACAGGGCAAGACGCCCGACCAGCTCCGGCAGATGGCGGAGAACATGGCGAAAGAACGCGGAACGACCGTGGAGGAAATCGCCAAAGGTCTTGGGCTTAAATAAACATTCTCCTATCAGTTCCGGCATCTTGATTAAAAGCCGCTTCTCGAATGCAGCCGGGAGGCGCGCGCCCGGATGTAAATAAACTGATAGGAGCTTTTTTCTATGGCAGACGATTTCATGAACGGCTTTCTTGCCGGACAGGGCGACAATAACCGAGGCGGTCTTTTCGGCGGCGACGGTTGGTGGGCTATCATCATCTTTGCGCTGATTTTCGGTTGGGGCAACGGCGGCTATGGCTTCGGCGGAAATTCCGGCGGCGTAGCCGATGGCTATGTCCTTGCCTCCGACTTTGCGAACGTTGAGCGTAAGATCGACGCGGTGAACAACGGCGTTTGTGACGGCTTCTACGCGATGAACACTGGAATGCTTAACGGCTTTGCCGGTGTGACGCAGGCCGTGACGAGCGGCTTCTCTGCGGCGGAGCTTGCCCGATGCAATCAGCAGGCGGCGCTCATGCAGCAGCTCAACGCCATGCAGATGCAGAATCAGAACTGCTGCTGCGAGAATCGGCAGGCTATCGCACAGGTCCGCTATGACATGGCGACGCAGGCGTGCGATACCCGGAACACCATCCAGAACGTTGCCCGTGACATCACGGACAACCAGAACGCCGGAACCCGTGCTATCCTCGACTTCCTCACGCAGAGCAAGATCCAGACCCTTGAGGCGGACAATCAGGCGCTGCGGCTCGCAGCTTCGCAGAGCGCACAGAACGCGACGCTCATCAATGCGCTTCGCCCGTCGCCTATCCCCTCGTACAGTGTTGCAAACCCGTATTGCTGCAACACGAACACTTGCAGCGGCTGCGGCTGCTGACCAACGTTAATCGGGGCGGGAAATCCCGCCCCTGAAAGGAGTTTATAATGGCTTGCAAACCCGTTTGTCAGCTTTGCAAAAGGCTGATTATTAGCCAGACGATTACGTTTACCGGCGGAAATCTGGTTGCCAACCTCCCGGATGGCAACTACTCCAACGGAGAAAAATACTGTATCGTTCTGGCGCAGAGCATCCCAACGACGGCGACGATTAACGCGCCGGTCGTGTTCACCATTGGCGCGGGAACGGCGCAGTTCCCGCTGACGAATCGTTGCTGCGCTCCCGTAACTGCGTGTGGTGTGCGGACTCGGACGAAGTACAGCATGATTGTAGTCACCAACGCCACGGGCGGCACGTTCCGAATGATCGGGAAACCGTGCTGCTCGCCGAGCAATGATCTTACCGCCATTAACGCGGAGACAGGAGCGACGACATGAGAGCGGACAGAATCAGACGCATCCGAGACTACCAGATACAGAATAACCGTGACTACGAGCCGCAAGGCAGATACCGCGACAGCCGAGGCCGCGAGCATTACAACAATGGGCGCTATGCCCCGCGCAATGACTACCGCGACGAATACACGGACTACTACGACGACCGCCGCCGAATTGGATTCTCCTACGAGCCGCGCATGGGCGAGAGCTACGGCGGAGAGTATGACCGCGGCTATGCCGGAGGGTACGACCGAATGACCCGCGAAATGGCGGACGAGTGGATGCACGGCCTTGAGAATGAGGACGGCAGCAGGGGCGCTCATTGGAGCTACGAGCAGACCAAAAATCTTCTTGAACAGAAGAAAATAGACTGTGATCCGATGGAGTTCTATGTTGCCATGAACATGCTGTACTCGGACTACTTCAAGGTGGCGAAGAAATTCAACGTCAACAACACGGAGTTTTACGCCGACCTTGCCGAAGCGTTCCTTTGCGATAAGGACGCGGACGAAGATAAGCTCGTGCGGTATTACGAGTGTATCGTTGAGTAAGCAAAAAGGAGGGCCTTTCAGCCCTCCTCTTTTAATGCCTTGATGATTATGTTTTCAATGTAGTTAGTCAGCGTCCGGTTCTCCGCATCGGCGGCTTTTTGCAACTTCTCTTTCATCTCCGGCGTGAGGCGGATATTGACGCGCTCGGTCTTTGCCATTATTTTGCCTCCTGGCTGTCAAAGCATCCTTCGGTGGATCCGGCGCAGCCGTAGGCTTTCCAGTCAATCGGGAGGTCTTCGTCGGCGATGCTCTGGTCAAGGTCTTCGCGATCAACGCGAAACACCCAGATGTGCCGCTGCTTGCGCTCGCGCTCGGTGAGGTAGTGCCACTGCTCGCGGGCGTCGTCGTTCGCCTCTTCCAGCGTCCGGAACGCCTTTTCAAATACGTCCGGGTGACCGCCAGAGCCGTAGATCGGCTCATCCTGAACAAGGTAAACGTGGTCAAGTTCTGTCCATTCGTGGGCGTTCTCTTTCGTAAATTCGTTTTTCATGGTCGTTCTTCCTTTCTTCGGGCGTTCATCTCTCGCCTCTGTGATTGTATTGTAAACCATTGTGCGTACAATGTCAACCAGAAAATTTCCAAAGTCGAAGAAGGTTAACCCTGGCGATCCGCTAAAATGCTTAGCCATATTACACGTTAACTGGCATTAAGGGCAAACCGACGAACAGCGAGTTTATCGCCATGATCGCCGACTGCCTCTCCCTTCGGCGCAAGCAGGGGAAAATGTAAGGAACGGACAAGTACATCGAAAAGAGCAGCCCCGTCCGGGCGTGTACCGGGCGGGGCTGCTTTGTGCTCAAGCGTGCGGCGGAAAGGGAAATCGCTCTTGCCATGCGCGGGCGCAAAATATATAATTGAAAGCGGATATCCCGCGTAGAAAAAGATGGGGGATAGGATGCCGCTTTGAAGAAAGTTCTTGCTCTGTTTGCTGTGCTGCGGCGCGCCGCTCGACGTGAACGCGAGCGCGCGGTGCCCGTACTGCGGCACGGTGATCCGGCAGCAGGCACAAAACTGGGTCATCAGCGCCATTCGCGGCATCCGGCAGGAGACCGTATAAAACCGCCGCGGCACAGACCGCGAAAGTGAGGGGAAAACCATGCTTGACGTTGCTGCGCTGGGCGAGCTGCTGATCGACTTTACGTGCCTTTCGACCGACGAAAACGGCTATCCGACCATGGCGGCGCATCCCGGCGGCGCTCCGGCAAACTTTCTCGCGGCGCTGGCAAAGTACGGCGCAAAGACCGCGATGCTTGGCAAAGTGGGGGACGATACCTTTGGGCGGCTCCTACTCGATACGCTGCGGCGCGCGGGCATCGAAACGCGCGGCATGATCGCCGCGCCCGATGTGTTCACAACGCTGGCCTTCGTCACGCTGGACGCGCGGGGCGAGCGCGAGTTCGCCTTTGCCCGGAAGCCCGGCGCGGACACCTGCCTCTCGTTTCCGGAGATCGATCTTTCTCTCATCGATGAGGCGAGGGTCTTTCACTTCGGCTCGCTGTCGCTGACCGATGAGCCGTCGCGCTCCGCGACACGGCAGGCCGTCGCCTACGCGAGAGCGAAGGGGAAGCTCGTCGCCTATGACCCGAATCTGCGTCCGCCGCTCTGGAAGGATCTCGCGGAGGCAAAAGAGCAGCTCCTTTGGGGGCTGGGGCAGGCGGATGTGGTGAAGATCAGCGAGGAAGAGGTGCGCTTCCTTTTCGGACTGGAGCCGGAAGCGGGCGCGGAGCACATCTGCCATACCTTCCCCGTGAAGCTGGTGTTCGTCACCTGCGGCGCGGACGGATGCTATTTCAAAAACTCGCGCGCCGCGGGCCGCGAACCGGCGCTGCCGGGGCTGAGGATCGCCGATACCACCGGCGCGGGCGATATTTTCGGCGGGAGCGCAGTGTGGAAGCTGCTGCGATATGGCGTCTCGCCGGAAGAGCTGGGAGAAGACGAGCTGCGAGATATCGTTTCCTTTGCCTGCGCTGCCGCGGGACTTTCCGCGACAAGGCCGGGCGGCATTTCGAGCATCCCGGAGTATGACGAAGTCCTGCGGGCGCTGAACCGATAAAATTGAACCAGAGAATCAAAAGGCATTCCCACCATCCGACAGGACGGCGGGAATGCCTTCTTTTGTAAAAAAGAAGACCACCGGCTTGCGCCGGTGGTCTTGCCTTCCGAGGAGCGGATCAGCAGTAGTACTCCATCGGGTAGGTGAGGTATTCGACCGGCTCGAGCTGGTCGCAGGTGACGTATCCGGCAGGAGCGCGGAGCAGGGACGGGATGCGGTTGATGACCGTGGCGCAGGTGTGCTCGACGGTCGCGGGCTTCACGACATGGAACTCGGTCTTGGGCTCGCCGAAGATCTCCCAATCGCACATATCGCCGTCGTCCGGGCCGTAGACCTTGCCGATGGTCTCTTCCTCGACGGTGATGCCCTGCATGGTCTCGATGGTGACGACCGCGGACATGCCGATGGCGTGGCCGGCCTTGATGTCCTTGCCGAGCGTTTCGCTGTAAATGTCCTTGTCGATGATGCAGGGAACATGCTTCTGGGAAATGCTCTTGATGGTGAGACCGAGCTTATTGCAGATGGCTTCGGAGGCGTTCCAGGCGTAGGACGGCTCAAAGTCGGTCGGGTGAGCGATCTTCGCTTCAAACTCTTCCGGCGTCAGGTCGCAGCCGTGGGCCTCGGCGAGCGCGATGCCGTACTCGTCCACGTTGTAGCTGTAAGCGCCCTTGATCTTCGTGATGTTGTGGCAGCCCGCCGCAACGAGACCGACCATGTTGATCCAGAAGATATCCTGCATGCCGCTGCCGGTGATGGTGCAGCCGTTTTCCTTCGCGAGAGCGTCGAGCTTGTTGATCATGGCCGCGGAGGTCGTCCAGGGGTAAATGGCCTCTTCGCAGGTCGTGATGACGTTGATGCCGCGGGTAACGCACTGCTCGATGGCTTCGTAAATGTCGCCGATGAAGCTGCGGGTCGTGATGATGGCGACGTCGGCGTCGCACTCGTCGAGGACCTTCTCCGCGTTATCGGAAATGATGACGCCCGTCTTGACGCCGAGCTCCGCCCAGTCGCCGATGTCCTTGCCGACGGACGCGCCGTGGCCGATGCCGCCGACGATCTGCGCGCCATGCTCATACGCATAGCGAAGGGTGTACTTGCTCATCTTTCCGCAACCATACTGCACAATCTTAATTTTATCCATTATAATAGCTCCTTTCTGTGCTGTAAAATACTATAATGGAGTATATAGTCTGTTGCAGGTAGAGAGTCAAGAGTTTTGTTAATTAATTTTTTGTGAAGATCACGGGGACCTGCAGACGCAGGAACATGTTGCGCTTCTTATTATCGAAAAGATTCAGCTCCGTCATCTCCTCGCAGATATAGTCGCCGTTCAAAATATAGTGATTGGCGCGGCAGTACGCAAGAAGGCGCTCCGCACCCTCGGCCTCCTCGTCGAAGTCATCGAGATAGGCGCAGGCAAACATGCCGCTTTCGATGACTTCGATGCTGTCACCGTAATCGCGCAGGTGCTTGTCGCCGAAGATGAAGATCTTGTCCGCGATGAGCGCGCCGCGCGCGAAATCGTCCTGTTTCACGCTCGTTCCGAGACTGTACGACAAAAGCTGCGGCAGATTGCGCCCCATCAGCTCCCGGCGCAGCGCGAGGACGGCTTTTTCGTAGGCGACGATGCCCTGCTCGTAGAAGTTTTCGGCGCACGGAATGTACAGAATGTGACGCTGATCGATGAATTCCAGCGAGATCGTCCCGCTGACCGGCGACTTCCGGTAGCGCTCGATGGACTGGATCGTACGCTCCACGGCCTCGTGCATCGCCTTGAGATCGCGCATCTGCTGGTGGATCTGGTTGTTTTTCTCAATGAGCTTCTGCTCGATGAGCATGATGTCCTCTTTCTCGAGCAGCGTCTGGATATCGGTGAGGCTCATGTTGAGATTCCGCATGTACCGGATGATATCGAGCCGCGAGGTCTGGCGGATATCGTAGTAGCGGTAATTCGTCTCCTCGTCCCGGTAGCTCGGCTGCAAAAGTCCCATCCGGTCGTAGAGTCTGAGCGTGGCGATCGAAACGCGGTTCGCCTCCGCCATTTCGCCGATAGACAGCAGATGCGCGCGTTTTTCGTGGTCCATTTTCGTCCCTCCGTATGGCAAAAAACTCTAATCCTGCTGTAGACTTTTGTACCCGAAAACGGCGCGTTTGTAAAGCCCCTTTTTGCTTTCGACAGAGAAAAGCCGGAGCCGGAGAGATCGTCTCTCCGGCTCCGGCGTATAAATAATACTATGTATCAGGGCGCGTCCCCGGTGAGGACGGCGCGCTCGGCGCGCAGCGCGTCGTAAAAGTCATGGGGGTCCAGCTCCCGGTTGTCGGGATAGTTGTGATAGGTCTTGTCCTGGATGGTAAAGCTCAGGGGCAGGAC
>ERZ779890.776-NODE-776-length-34357-cov-3.200396_pt1 | contig 34357 bp, 27 predicted proteins | sample MGYA00511553_ERZ779890 | MGnify/ENA primary metagenome ERZ779890 (study PRJEB29588, sample SAMEA2152064) | human gut metagenome | biome: human gut; feature: human-associated habitat; material: faeces | place: Denmark | collected 2008/2010 ... | reverse complement strand
ATAAAAATAATTGGCTTGTACAGGATGTGAAATGGGGTGATCATTTGGGAAGATTTTAATTCTATCATTTGAGGATGGAGAAGAGCATATTTTCAATCGTCGTTTGTCATATGTTAATGAAGAAATAGAAGTTCTGAAACATAATGACTTCTGTAAAGAAAAACTTCATTTTGAAGGACTTTGTATTGACAAGTATAAGCGGATTGTGGTTCGTGACGAAAATGAGATGATAACAATGCTGAAGGCTTCTAAGGTTGACGTTATTGCCTGCAAAATACCTGTTTCTGTTATCCGCAGGAACAGACTTTGTGCATGTGGAGTGAATGACTCTGTTGGTTCGTGGGCAGTGAAAACTGTGAGCACGGAACTGCAAGATGCGTTGAACGAATGGTATTCAGACGGGATTGATAAAAAGATGCAGGCTGAGGTTCGTGCCATTTCCAGCAACAAGTATATCCGGCGTCGTTCTTATTCGCCTTTTTCTTCTAAAACGAAGGGTGTGGTTTCAAACTATGACATGCTATTTCTTCGTGCGGGCAGAATCTGTGGGTGGGATTGGAAGTTAATTGCGTCACAATGTTATCAAGAGTCTGGGTTTGATGCAGAAGCAGTCTCGTGGGCTGGTGCAAGAGGGTTAATGCAATTGATGCCGTCGACGGCTAATGCAATGGGGGTCGGTGTGGACGAATTGTTTGACCCTGAAAAGAATGTTATTGCGGCGGCAAAGTTCATACGGCAGTTAGAGCGGAAACTTGGGGAAGTGGCAGATCCTTTGGAACGCAAGAAGTTTGTGTTGGCATCATATAATGGTGGATTTGGACACATAAGCGATGCAATGAATCTGGCACGCAAGCACGGACGCAATCCTCATTCGTGGAGTGATGTGAGCTATTTTGTGTTGCATTTGAGTGAACCTCGTTTTTATAAGGATCCGGCAGTGAAATGTGGCTATATGATAGGACGGGAAACTTATGACTATGTGAATGCTGTGATGTACAGATGGAATGGGTATCACGCTGTGTTGCACAATGCCATGCCTAAGGGCGGCATGGCAGGCGGAAGTGAAAATAACGAGAGAAAAAGGAATAGGTTTTCAACTGCACACCAAATAGTAGGTCGTGATGACTCGCTTTTTAGTATTGTGAAGTGATTTTCCCTTGCTCTTGTCAAGAACGGTCTGGCAATAATGAATATGGTTTACCAGAACTTGTTGTTTTGTGTGGAATATTCAAACCCGGCAGATGCAAGTTTATTTGTAAGTTCGTCTATGTCTATGCCTTCGGATTTACATAGTTCGGCTAATGTGGGATATTTGTCTCTTAGCAGAGTGTTGACAGTGCTAAGAAGAATGAAAGGGTCTTGCGGAAATGTCATTGTTTTGTGGAATTCATGTGGTCTATAATATCTTGACGGAGCTGCTTGCTGAAATCTGAAGCGAATATGAAGTCGTTAAGCGCTTGATTGTCAGATGTGAGCACCTCTTTGCTTGTTCCTTGCCATTCTTTGTGCCCTTTGTTGATGTACAGTATGTTTTCCCCGATTCCCAGAACAGAATTCATGTCATGGGTGTTGACAACGGTTGTGATGTTGTTTTCGTGAGTAATTTCATTTATCAGTTTGTCAATGACCAATGATGTCTTGGGGTCTAATCCAGAGTTTGGTTCATCGCAAAACAGGTATTTAGGGTTCATGGAAATGGCTCTTGCTATTGCGGCTCTTTTTTGCATTCCGCCGCTGATTTCGTTTGGGAACTTGCTCTGTGCCTCTATGAGGTTTACCCTATCTAAACAGAAGAGCGCACGTTTTTTTCTTTCTTTATAGCTTGTATTGGAAAACATGTCTAACGGAAATAAAACATTATCCAAGACTGTGAGCGAATCAAAAAGGGCGGAGCTTTGGAATAACATTCCGATTTCACGTCGTATAAGAGTCTGCTCTTTCTTTGTCATTGCGGTAATGTTTCTGTTGTCGTAGAAAATATTCCCAGATGTTGGTGGGTATAGGCCAACCAGACAGTTCAGCAGTACGGTTTTGCCAGAACCGCTTTGGCCGATTATAAGATTTGTTTTCCCACTGTAGAAAGAAACGTCTATATCATGGAGGATATGCTTGTCAGAAAACGCTTTATTTAATTTTTCAACTGTAATCATTTGCCTATGAAAGAATTTGTGTTAGGAACATATCGGAAAACAATATTAGTACAGAGCTGGCTACGACTGCGTTTGTGCTTGCTTTGCCCACTTCTACAGATCCTCCTCTTACGTTATATCCGAAATATGACGATATACTTGAAATGATAAATGCAAAGAACAGAGATTTGACCACCCCCATCCAGAAAAACCACTGATGAAAATCGTGTTGAAGTCCTAATGTTAGGTCAGATGGAGTGATTATGTGCCCGATATAGGCAGCCAGATATGCTCCCACAATTCCTGCACCAACACTGAATATTACAAGAATAGGTATAATAGTCATCAGGGCGGTTATTTTGGGCAGTATAAGGAAAGATGCGGAGTTAATTCCCATTATATCTATGGCATCAATTTGTTGTGTGACTCTCATCGTGCCGAGTTCTGATGCGATGTTTGAGCCTACTTTTCCTGACAAAATAAGACACATGATGGAAGACGAAAATTCCAAAAGCATTATTTCGCGAGTTGTATATCCACTGACCCATACCGGCATCCATGCGCTTTGAATATTGATTTTCATCTGTATGCAGATGACAGCGCCGATAAACAATGAAATAAGAATGACGATACCAATCGAGTCTATGCCCAAAGTTAAAATCTCATGGGAATATTTACGGAAAAACATTTTGAAACGTTCAGGGCGTTGGAATGTTCTTGACATCAGGATACAATACTGTCCCAAAGCCTGAAGGAAACTAATAACATACATTTTTGTCTGCCTTTACGTTGAATTGTGCAAAGTTAGTAAAAAGGGTCCTAACGAGGAAAAAAACAGTCAGACTTGTCAAGTCTTTAAGTTAAATTAGCTATCTTTGCAAATAAATACGGACTTTTTTTAGAAAACGTAATGAGTATATTATCAAAGATATTTAAATTTAAAAAGAAATCTGAGAGCAAGGACTATGTCATTGGTGGCATGGAAGACTTCATGTCATTGATAAGAGTCTATTATCAGGCAGTAATGGCCTCAAGGCTTGGCATTACCAATCTTGCCATGTTGCCAGATTTGCGTATGTTCAAGAGTTCTTTGCATGTTGCGACAGTGAATAACAAACTTGGACTTGGTGAGAAGAACCGATGCAAAAAAATGTTGCAGAATCTTTATGGCATGGATGAGGGATTCTTTACAGAGATTGATTCCAGCATAAAGTCAAATTGCCGAAATATTAATCAGGTGAACAACTACTTTCTGCTGTTCCAAGGATTTAGTCAAGACCTGTTAACGGTTCTGTCTAGTACTTTGCAACTGCGCTTGAGAATGCCTTCGTTTTTCAAAAAAGCTTTGTACAGCATTGTGGAAAAAGGCGTGAACGACATCTTTACAAAAGAAACATTCAAAGACGATTCAGTGAGAAAGGCAAGTTTTTCTGTTCGCAACTATCAGCATCGTCTGGGGTATTCTCAAAAATGGATGACGGAATATGCCTACCATATTATATTGCTTGCAAAGAAAGAACCTCGGAATAAAAACGCAGAGGACGGAAAAAAATAACACGATTAGCAACGAAGTTACATGGCTACACGTAGAGACGACCTTCTGCAACAACTCAATGTTAAGTTGGACATGCTGACTCAGCGCTATGATGAAATCAAGAAGAGACAGCAAATTGCTGACGCTTTGAAGGAGGAAAACATCTTGCTAAGGCAAAAGCTTGAAACACTGAAAACGGCCAAGACTCTTGCCCTTGGGAAAAGTGACATACAGCAGGCAAAGGTAAACTTGTCACGTTTGATACGACAAATAGATGCCTGCATATCGTTGCTTGTCGTTGAAAAATAGGGCGTAGGTCTTTAAGAGACTTTATGGTTAATCTTGTTAAATGGTTTATTTAGATGGAGAGTAAAAATATTTTGCAGTCAGAAAGGTTTACGATACAACTTAATATTGCAAACAAACTATACCCTATTACTGTTAGCCGCGAGAATGAGGCGGTGTACCGCAAGGCTGCAAAGTTAATACAACAGAAACTTGACCGTTATTCTTCTTCTTTTTATGCGGAGGACAAGCAGGATTATCACGCAATGGTAATGCTTGATCTTGCTGTTGCACTTGTATCGGAAACGGATGTTGATGACAAACTTCAAATGCTGGTGGATAAGATTGACAAGGCCTTGGGCTGACGAGAGGCATGATGGGGTTCTTTACGCCTGATGTATTTATTATTTCAGAAACACATTGTTTGAACAAAATAAGTATTGATTAATTATTAAAATTAAAAAACTATGGTATTGACAACTATATTAGTGATTGGTGCTTTGCTCATAGGGGGCGTGGTCGGTTATGCCACATTCCGATATGTTATAAAGGCGCAGTATAACAGGTCTGTGGCACAAGCCGAAATTGAGGCTAAGAATATAAAAGAAAAGAAACGCCTTGAACTGAAAGAGGAGTTCGTAAATCGTAAGGCTCAGCTTGACAAGGAAGTGCAGCAGAAAAACCAGTCTTTGCTGCAGGCAGAAAACAAATTGAAACAACGAGAAATAAGCATCAATCAACGACAAGATGCGGTTTCTCGTCGCAAATCGGAACTTGACAAGTTGCAAGCGACTATTGACAACCAGGCCTTGTCATTGCAGCGCAGAGAACAAGAGGTAAGCAGACTTGAGGCCCAAGAGCGTGAGAAACTTGAAGCTATCAGCGGTCTTTCAGCCCAAGAAGCCAAAGAACGTTTGATTACATCGTTGAAGGACGAAGCCAGGACCTCGGCTCAGAGCTATATAAATGATATAATGGATGAAGCTAAGATGACCGCAAATAAAGAGGCTAAAAAAATCGTCATTCAAACAATACAACGAGTTGCTACAGAAAGTGCAATAGAAAACTCTGTTACAGTCTTTCATATAGACAATGATGAGGTCAAAGGACGAATTATTGGTAGAGAGGGACGTAATATTCGTGCCTTGGAGGCTGCAACAGGAGTAGAGATTGTTGTAGACGACACTCCAGAAGCCATTGTCATTTCTGCATTTGATCCAGTTAGACGTGAAATCTGTCGTCTTGCGCTTCATCAGCTTATTGCTGACGGACGTATTCACCCTGCCCGTATAGAGGAGGTTGTGGCAAAGGTAAAGAAGCAGGTTGATGAAGAGGTGTTGGAAACGGGAAAGCGCACGGCTATAGATCTTGGTATTCATGGATTGCATCCTGAGTTGATTCGCATTGTTGGTAAAATGAAGTACAGATCCTCCTATGGTCAGAATTTGTTGATGCATGCTCGCGAAACGGCAAATCTCGCTGGTATTATGGCTGCTGAACTCGGATTGAATTCACGTAAGGCTAAACGTGCAGGTTTGCTGCATGACATAGGTAAAGTGCCTGATGAGGATACAGAATTGTCACACGCTGAGTATGGTGCGAAGATTGCAGAGGAATACAAGGAAAAACCAGAAATCGTCAATGCCATACGTGCACATCATGATGAGTGCGAGATGACATCTCTTATTGCTCCGATTGTTCAAGTTTGTGATGCGATAAGCGGTGCTCGCCCTGGTGCTCGTCGTGAAGTTGTTGAGGCGTATATCAAACGTTTGAAAGACCTTGAAAATATAGCCATGAGTTATCCAGGCGTGACAAAAACCTATGCAATACAAGCGGGTCGCGAACTTCGTGTTATTGTAGGTGCTGATAAGGTTGATGATGCGCAGTGCGCTCAGCTGTCACAGGATATTGCCAATAAGATTCAGACAGATATGACTTATCCCGGACAGGTCAAAGTTTGCGTTATTCGTGAAATACGCTCTGTAAACTATGCTAAATAATAACAATTGAAAAATAGTGTGAAAAGGAGACGTTTTTACGTCTCCTTTTTTTGTTAATTCAATTAGAATGTTTATATTTGCCTTAGTCGAAAATGAAGTTTCAAAAACATTCTGTTCTTTGTTATTTCATTTATAAGTTCAATATATGGTATAACCTTTTAAAATTATTTGTTATGATTACGATTACCATTAAGACTTTAAAGTTTGATGCCGGTGAAAAGCTTAGTGCATTTGTTGAGAAGAAAGTGTCTCGTCTGGAAAAATTTTGTGAGGGCAAGACGGATAAGATATTAGTGTCATTGGAGAACCTTAAAGAAGGGAAAAGTGCAAAAATCCAAATAGCTATGCCTGGTGATTCTTTGGTAATAGAGCGGAAGGCAGATACTTTTGAAAATGCAGTTACGGCGAGGGTGGACGCGATGAAAGAGCGGATATCTCGAAGCAAGGATAGGAAGGATGCTTAGCCGTGGCTGTTGATCTGCTAAGTAAATAGTCTTTACTGTTGCATAGAACAATATAAAAATCCGCAAGACATATCTTCATGTCTTGCGGATTTTCTTAGGGAGGACGTACTTGTGATGTTTAGTGAATACGTGTTGGTTTCATCTCTGCAGCACTTATTTATATACCAGACTGTGGTATTTTTTATTACTATTATTAATGTTTTTTAAAGAATGGAATATGTAATTTGTGGTAATAGCGGTTTGTTATTGCCAAAGTTGAGCCTTGGCTTATGGCATAATTTTGGGAGTGTAGACTCGTTTGAAAATGCTGAACGGATGTTGCTTCGTGCTTTTGAATTAGGAATAACTCATTTTGACCTCGCCAATAACTACGGTCCGGAACCAGGTTCTGCAGAAAGGGTTTTCGGAAAAGTTCTTGCTGGAAAGTTGAAAGGACATAGAGACGAAATTATAGTTTCTTCTAAAGCTGGCCATCGAATGTGGTCAGGCCCTTATGGTGACGGTTCTTCAAGAAAAAGTATCATGGCAAGCATTGACCAAAGCTTGAAACGTACAGGATTGGACTATTTTGATATTTTTTATTCTCACCGCTATGACGGCATTACTCCTATTGAGGAGACTATGCAGGCGCTTGCTGATATTGTGAGGTGTGGCAAAGCGCTTTATGTGGGAATAAGCAAATACCCTTTAGAATATCAACGACGGTGTTATTCCTATTTGCAGGCTGCTGGCGTTCCTTGTGTTGTAAGTCAGTATCGTAATTCTATGTTTGACAGGTCTTCTGACGAAAATCTGAAGGTAGCACAGCAAAACGGCAGTGGAGTAGTAGTTTTTTCTCCTTTGGCCCAAGGCTTATTGACAGACAAATACCTTGACGGAATTCCTGCAAACAGTCGTGCGGCAAAATCTACAGGTTTCTTACGTGCGGATCAAGTGACATTGCAGCGGATGGAGGCTGCAAGGCAATTGACAACTGTTGCAAAGAGACGTGGCCAGACCCTTTCGCAAATGGCTTTGGCATGGCTGCTGGCAAAACCACCAGTCACATCAGTAATAATAGGGGCAAGCTGTGCAAGTCAAATAGAGCAGAATGTTTTGACTTTAGAAAATTTATGTTTTAGTGAGGACGACCTGTGCGAAATAGATAAAATCATCTCTTCTCTTCCCGTATGGAAATGACAACTAAATATTACTGTTGTTTTATGCCGAAGAGTAAAAACGTACATCTATAATCGCTTTTTACCGCATCAATTTTCTGTATTATCATTGCGTTGTATTTTAACCCAAATCGGTCGTTAGGTCGTAAATGACATCTTTTTTATTACTTCTTATTGCCTTTTGTTTTTTATAAGGCATCTGTTGCTTGTTTTTAGCTCAAAATAGCCCGCTATTATTCGCTAAAAGGACAAGCAACATCTGCTCTCCTAAAAAACAAAAATCCAATAAGCCCTAACGCTCGAATTGAGTTTAACCGTGCAGAATTCTGCCTTGTTATCTGAGGAGTTGTTTGCTGCGGTGTTCTTGTATTTTTCTGCTATGGCGTGAGAGACGTTGTGCGATTACATATTACTATGGCCTCAAACTGGGACCTTACGTTATTTGTTAATTGTCTTTTTACTATTTTCTATAATGAGTCCTTTTTGGTTTCTTGTTGCGGGTCTTCCTTGGAAGTCAAAGCACTTGGAATTTTCTCTTTTTATTACATTATTTGTTGAGTTTACTGCAGTTTGATCATCGTGGTAACATAATGTAATTGCTTCTGCGGTGTTTTCAGGGTCTTGTAGATTCAGATAGACACTGTTTTGCGGAACAGTGCCACTTTTCGCCTTCGCAAACAATCCACCTTTTTCTGGACTTAGTGTGTAGATTTGTCCTGCGTGGAGAGTCTCTTCGTACAAAGTTCCTTTCAGGGCGTTGTTGGCAATGTCTGCGTTAGTAGGTGCTTTGATGTTTAGTACGACGTTTTCGTTAGCATTTCCTTTAATTATTACAGGTGTTCCTGCTGGCACACAGTTGGAGACTTTCTGCAGATAAGCAATGCCATTGTCAACACGACTAACTACATAAACACTCTGTTCTTCTGGTACAACAATGTTGAAATTATAATTGACTCCCAACAATCCTGCGGAGTTTAATTCCACATTTATTTTGTCTGCAATCTCAAGATAAAATGAAGCTTCGCTTACATTGTAATTTGCTGTTTTTCCTACATTTTTCGACGAAATGGCGATGCCACCGTGTTGGTTGGTAGAAATAATAAAAACGCCAGGTTCTTCTTCTGTGAGGTAGCATGTGCCGATGTCGCGCATGTTGGTTAGCGATGTTATCGGTATAATTCGAGATGTGTAGCTTGGTATGCGACTGATAACCGTAGATTGTGCACTGAGAGCCAACCCCTCGCTTTTTTGTCGTAAAGACCAGATCTGTGACATGTTATTCTTGTCCTCGGCTATATTTGCGATGTTTGGTGAGGGGGTTGCTGTAAGATAGTTGCCATTTGGTGCTTTTAGTCGATAGCAGTATTTGTTTGGGTTAAATGGAATGCGTTTGCAACTGTCTACCGCATTGTATAATTTGTGTCTGTTCTCAATGGTGACGTTCCCGTCATCATATACGTCTTGCAGAATGGCTTTAGACTCAATATCGGGACAGCCAACCTGTCCTTCAGGTACAGCAAGCAGATTTCTTGCTTTCTTTTTGTAATTGTCGAATTTTGCATAGTCTTTGCAGCTATCTAACTTTGAGCTGGCAAATGCCTGTTTGGGGGTGAGGAAGAAATTGTCGTAAATCATGAAATGACATGATTTGTTTGGAGTGTTTAGACCCTTGATTGGGCTGTCTGCTGATTCTGGGTCCAGACTAAGATATTTTCCGTTGTTAAAGATTGTAAAGTCGTAGTTGGGGTAGGAATATCTTAGTGTTATTTGAGATGGGGTGTCACTAAGCATGGTTTCTGATGATAAATCCAAATATTTGTTGGCAGTTGGTGAATATAAGTATGTGTAACCTTCTCCTTCACATCTGATGATCATCCAGTTGTTTTCTGCTTGTGTTACATCCACATTTTTTGCATAATCTGTTAGGGCAGTGTTAATTGTTGCTTCGCCAATTGTCGGTTTGCCTTCAGAGATGATGAGCTTTCCATAACCACTACTGTTGCATAGTTGGTAGTATTTGAGGGATGAGATGTGTTCATTGTACTTAATCGTACCGTATTTTAATGGTGTCGCGTCTGCCGCTATCTTTGTAATGCAGTTTGCTATACTGTCTGGGTCTCCTTGCCCGTTACTGTAAATTGTCTCCAGCGGTTCAAGAACTTCACTTTGGTATGAATCAAACCTATTTGCATTTTCAAGTAGCGTCGAGGCGTAATCAATTATCTTTGAGGTCGAAATGTCGGTGGATAAGGATAATTCGTTGATGTACATCATGGCACCGTAAGGTTCAACGAATTCAATTTTAAAATATTGGGAAGTAATCCGTTTTGACAGCTTTGTGGAGGATTTCGCTTTTTTGGCTATTATTGCCGTGTCTGTGGCCACAGTCCAGTTGATGCCGTCTGTAGATGTGTGGACTACAACGCTTTTGGGCCAAAATAGGTATGACGTTTTTGCAGAGTACAAGTCTATCTGGCTTATAGTTACCGGTTTTGGGGCTTTTAGTGCAATCCAGTGTGGATACGTTACACCACCGTTTTTCCATTTGTTCTGCCAGTATGTTTTTTCGTTGCCGTCAACAGCCATTGATGCGTGGCCGTTATTTGCAACGGCCACTTCCTCTTGGTCTGAATATCCAATAACTTTCCATTTGGTCAAATCGTATTTTTCTCCGGTAGCGTGTAATCTGTTTTTTGTCTGTTCAAGATTGTTTCTTTTTATTGCCAAATTGATACGTTCAATTTTTGAGTCTATGTCAATAGTGTCAACACACGATCGGTCAAGTGGTATTCCTGCATATTGGGAGCTGTCATTTACGGTTGTTGTGAAGCCTCCGTGTTCCATATAGAAAGCATTTGGATAGATTTCAGTAACACCTCTTCCAAAGTCGCTCCTTGAGTTTCTCGCTCCTGTGTTTTGTGTGTTTGAAAAAGTGAAATGGTTTATGTTGTACCATTTGCCTGACGCAAGTGAACGCATATAGGCGTTGCGGTAGTACGCCCTTGTAAAGTCACTGCCCGTATCTCCAAAGTTTTCCAAGAAAGAGTAAAAACTGTTGAAGTAGTTTGCTGCTCCTGAAGCTCTGATAGTTGAAATGTATGTCCAATCTGGGTCATCCTCCATCTTGTACCACGCTGTAGTAATGGTGTTATGGTATTTTATAACAGAGTCTTGTCCGTTGTTGCCTGTCAGTGTCACATCAACGATTTCTGGTCTTGCGTTAAACAAGAACTGCACCCATCTGTCAGGGCGATAGAATTGGCCGTTTTCAAAAATTGTTTTCATGCCAGTTCCTTCTCCGGCAAAGCGTTCGGATGTTACACGGGGGTCTTTATCCATCAATCCTGAACGCAGATATTCTGGCAGGTTGGGATCTTTGTCGGTGTCCCCGTTGTCCCACATGGAGAAAATGACATTTCTGTTGCCCGTCCCTGTGTATTGTATTCCCATATAGCCTTTAAGAACTCCAATAGCTTCAACATATCGGGCTGGGTGTTCGTATTTAGATGGAAACATGACCTCTTCATAGGCCCAATCGTAGCTTTGTCCAGATGGGGCTTCGGGTTCAACTGACGGTCTTGTCCATAGGTGGGTTGATGGAGCCATGAAAATACCCGCTGTTGTGACGGCAAGGTTTGATTCCCTATAGAATTCCAGTTTGTCAAGACTTGCAATTGAACTATAACCCGTAGAAGCACTAAACTCAAAACGATACCATTTGTCTTGTTTAAAATATAGATTCGGTATAATTTCTATTTTTGTGCTTTGCTTGCCTGTCGCACCTTCCTCTGTTTCGTATATTATGGAGCTGGTTTCTGGGTCTGTGACTTTTAGTCTGAGTGCACAAGTGGTATTGGGAGTTATGTGGGCGTACATTTTGATGTTGCCCACAGGGATATGTAGGTAATACACCAATTGTGTATTGTTGTTTGATGGCCAAGCTATTGCGCCTGTGCCGTTTTTATCGCCGTGCCCGACATAAACACCATCTGTCTCTTTATAACATCTTTGACCATAGATGATATCTGGTGTGGTGTTGTAGTTCTGCCCAATTAATTCACTGCAACATAGCATGAGTATAATGAGGGCGATAATCGGTGACGGGGTCCTTCTCATTTTATTGTGTTTTTGTTTCTAAATCGTTAAACAATGAGTTCGTGTAATCTATGGTCTTTCTTCTGAATTTTCCTGGCAATTTTAATAGTGAAAGACCGTCTTTTGATAGGGCATACCTGTCTGTAATCCATTCCTCTGCCTTGTAGTTGAATCCATAGGTGCGGTCTTGTTCATAGCAATAGGATATAAACCAAATGCGTAAAGTAACGGAATTTTTGTTTTGCTTTACAAAATATTGGTACTGAAACAATGTGGAATCAGCTTCCCATTTCTTTTTCTTGAAATACATGGGCTCGCAAATTGTTGCAATAAGTGTGTCTTTGGATTCTGACAGAATTCTTGAAATATCAAGGTCTTTTGTGTAGTCAATTTTTTGTAAGGCTTCTTTTTTTAGTATGTCAAAAATCTGCTGCGTGGTTTTTGTCTTTGAACAGAAAGTGTGTTCAAAACATACTACACCTTCTGCTGTTGTAGGTATTTTCCCCTTGAGATATGCACTGTCTCTGAGTGTAGGGTTCGTTGAGCTGTTGATGGTGTCTGTTGCTTTTTTTTTGCTTGCAAGTCTAATCTGCTTCAGTTCTTTTTTTCGGGCTTTCTTTGCTGCAGTTTTTTTTGCGGTTTTAGATTGCAAGTAATTTTTTCTAAGATATGAATTGTCTGTATTCATTTGGGCTTCTGCAGTAATGAAACTAAAAATGAAAACGAGAGGTAGAAGTAGAAAGTGTTTATTTCTCATCGTATTTGTGTGTTGTCTTGTTGTTAATAAATAAGAGGAAGGAATTACTGCAAAGATAGTAATTCCTTCCAATTCACTTGTTATATTTAGGTGAGTTTATTTTTGTGCTGTTAGTCTTTTTGTATTATGTCCATACCTTTTAGGAGTGCATCTTCGTTCATTGGTATGAGTTTATGATGTCGTTCAGGTAGTGTTTTGTAAAGGGCTTTTTTTATGTTTTCAACTGTTACTATTGGTTTGATTCTGATTAAGCCTCCAAGTATTATCATATTGAACGTCTTGATATTGTGCATTTCTGCTGCAGTATCCATTGCGTTCATGTTGTAAATGCACAGATTGTTGCTTTTTGGGGGAGCAATAATTCCGCTGGTGTCATAAATCAATGTGCCTCCGTTAATTATGCTTGGCATAAATTTTTCAATTGAAGGTTGGTTGAGTAGCACTGCGGTAGAGTAGTGGCTGATTATGGGAGATGGAATTTTGGTATCGCTAATGATAACGGTACAGTTTGCCGTACCTCCACGTTGTTCTGGGCCATATGCTGGAAGCCATGAAACTTCTTTTCCGTCCATCATTGCGGCATATGCGAGCAGTTTTCCCATTGACAATACGCCCTGTCCCCCAAAGCCTGAAATAATTATTTCTTCCTTCATAGCAAGTCTATTTTTTGTCTTTCAAATCTCCAACCTTGTAGTACTTGAACATGTTCTCCTCCATCCATTCATTGGCTTTTGCTGGTGTTGTTTTCCACCCCGATGAACAGGTTGAGACAATTTCTATAAGGTTTGAACCAATTCCGTTTATGCTGTTTTCAAATGCTTTGCGTATGGCTTTCTTGGTCTTGTGTATGGCCGCTACCGTGTGGACGCTTTGTCGGGTTACGTAAGCTGTGCCCTCTAATCTTGCAGCCAAGTCGGTAATGTTGAGTGGGTAGCCATGTAGACTTATGTCCCTGCCATAAGGACAAGTGGCAGTCTTCATGCCAACAAGCGTCGTTGGTGCCATCTGTCCACCGGTCATGCCATAAATAGCATTGTTGATGAATATCATGGTAATGTTTTCTCCTCTGTTGAGTGCATGTATTGTTTCGCAGGTCCCAATACAAGCAAGGTCACCGTCCCCCTGATAAGTAAAGACGAGTCGGTCAGGCCAAAGGCGCTTGCATGCTGTTGCTACAGCAGGAGCACGACCATGGGCGGCCTCTTGCCAGTCAATGTCCAAATAGCGATACGCAAACACGGCGCATCCAACAGGACAAATGCCGATGGTCTTCTCTTCTATCTGCATTTCGTCCAGTACCTCTGCAATCAATTTATGTACAACTCCATGTGAACAACCCGGACAATAGTGCATTTGGGTGTCATTCATCAGTTTTGGCTTGGAGTATACTAAATTATCTTCGGAAACGAGTTCTTCTTTTGTCATTTTCTTGTATGTTTATATGTCATACGTATGGTTACTTCTGCAGTTTTGATGATTACGGCTGCGCAACCTGTGGTAAATACCGCCAAAGTCTTTTTGGGCATGGGACAGACGAAGTATAGCGCTATGGTAATTGTTGCCAGTGTCATGAAAATGACGTTTAGCCAATTGCGCAATTTTAGTTTCTCTGGTCTTGTTTTGTATCTGTTCGTTTTCCCTGAGGAAATAAGGTTTTTAGAGTTCTTTTCCATTGTTTTGGCGAGGTGCTATTTAAATAGGCGCTTAGCTTCTTCTGTTAGTTCGGCAGGATCAGGCACAACGCCTCCTGTTCTTCCAAAGTGTTCGCATGGAATCTGACACTTTATGGCGAGTCTTACGTCTGTAATCATCTGACCTGTATTAAGTTCGCAGACAATAATTTTTTTTGCTTTTTTTGTTGCTTCGCAAAGCTCCTTCTCTGGAAAAGGCCATAATGTTATTGGACGGAAAAGTCCGACTTTATAACCATCTTCTCTAAGATGGTGCATGGAGTCTTCTGCAATTCTGGCCATACAGCCGAAGCCGACAAAAACGTAATCAGCATCCTCGCAACAGATTGCTTCTGCGCGAGTTTCGTGTTGCTTTATTCTCTCGTGCTTTGCATGCATGAGCATATTTCTTCTGTCCATTTCAATAGGGTCGGACTCTAGCGAGGTCATGACATTGTTTTTTCTCTGTCTAAGATGAGTGCCGTTTGTGGCCCATGGACATTCTTTGTAAATTTCTTCTTCTGTTCTTCTTGGCTTAATTGCTGGCAGTTTGACTTTTTCCATTACTTGCCCGATTACTCCGTCTGACAAAATCATTGTAGGTATTCTGTATCTAAATGCAAGTTGAAAGCCTTCGTCTACGAAGTCAGCCATTTCCTGAACAGAGTTTGGTGCTAGTACAATGACATTATAATCGCCATTTCCTCCACCGTAAACTGCTTGGTAATAATCACACTGGCTTGGCTGTATCGTACCCAAACCTGGGCCACCACGTTGTACGTTTACTATTAACGCAGGTATTTCGCAGGCTGCCATGTAGCTTATGCCCTCTTGCATCAGAGCAATGCCTGGACTCGATGAAGATGTCATAACGCGTTTGCCACTTCCTCCACCACCATATAGCATGTTGATGGCGGCGACTTCGCTTTCTGCCTGAAGAACAACCATGCCGGTTGTTTCCCATGGCTTGACTAATGCCAGAGTTTCAAGAACTTCTGATTGTGGGGTGATAGGATAGCCGAAATAACCATCGCACCCACATCTTATTGCTGCATGTGCAATGGCTTCGTTACCTTTCATCAAAACATATTCGTCCATAGTCTAAAGTCTAATTTTCTTTTTTACGATAAACGTTGATACAACCGTCTGGACACACAACTGCACATGCAGTGCAACCGGTGCATTTCTCCCATTCTTGTTGTATCGCATAAGGATATCCTTTGTGATTTACTTTTTTTGCGGAAAGAGTCAACAGGTTTAGCGGGCAGGCGACAATGCATAGTTCGCATCCTTTACATCTTTCCGTGTTTATCACGACTGCACCTTTTATATTACTCATGATAGTTGGTTATTGTTAGTTGTTAACCTTATTGGCCATAAACATCTTTGTTATAGAATTGCAAAATGCTGTAGGTCATTTTAAGTTTTTCTTTTGCAGGACTCTCTGCATTGTATTCACATGCCTCTTGATAATGTTGTATGGCTTCTTTCCATTCTCCAAGTTTGTAGTATGTGTTACCAAGCATGTAGTGTATTTCGTCTTTTCTTGTGGTGTTGAAAGCGCTTGAATTGTTTTGGACTTGTGAAAGGTCATGTTTCAGCAAGTCTGTCAATTCCCTTATGGCTTGGGTTGTTTGCCCATTTCTAAGTAAATCGTTGGTATGTTCCTTTATCTGCATTGTGTTGTTGTTTTCAATGCAAAGGTAGTACAAATCATATTCCTTTTTTAAAAAATCGGAATTGTGCCGTCTTCTTAACATGTTTTTTGGTTTTGTTAACAGATGGCCTTTTCTGTAACGTGCAGAGTTTCAGCGTGATAATTGGTTAAACGAAAAGGTTGTTTGTGAAACGAACAAATACTTTTTTATGTGAGTAAAAAGCAAAAAATTTGCACTGCATGTGTTTTTGTGTGCATTTTGTTTTTTGAGAAGGTGATCTGTGTTCTTATGCCAGTCGAGTTGTGATAGTGTAAATAAAAAATCGGGCATAGCTTTTTTTGAAAGGCTATGCCCGATTCCAATGATAGACTAATGTGAGGTTGTTATGCTTCTGTAACAGGTTCAACAGCTACTACGCTGCGGTCTCTGCGGTCATGTGAGAAATTTACCACACCGTCAACTAAAGCATACAACGTATGGTCGCTACCCATGCCAACATTTTTGCCTGGATAGTGAACTGTGCCTCTTTGGCGTACAATGATATTACCTGCCACGCAAGCCTGGCCACCGCAAATCTTTACGCCTAATCTTTTACTCTGGGACTCGCGTCCATTCTTAGAACTACCTACACCTTTTTTGTGTGCCATAATTTTCTAAAATTTAATGATTAAGCAATAATTTCTTTAATGGTTATCTCTGAGAACTGCTGACGGTGTCCGTTTTTCTTCTGATAGTCTTTGCGACGCTTCTTATGGAAAACGATTACCTTGTCACCCTTTACGAGTGGAGTTTTTACTTCGGCAATGACCTTGGCGCCTTCAACAGTTGGAGTGCCAATGGTAATTGTGCCTTCTTTGTCTACAAGAAGTACGTCCTCAATTTCTACTTCTTGTCCTGCTTCAGAGCCAGCAATGTGTTGTACGAAGAGTTTTTTACCTGCTTCTACCTTAAATTGTTGGCCTTTGATTTGGATAATAGCGTACATTATAATTGTTAATTTAAAAACGCTTCCGCAAGGCGAATTTCTTCTTGAAATTTCTTTGTTGAGCCTCAACGGACTTAAAACGACTGCAAAATTAGTAAAAATATTTTGGTTAACGATTGTTTTTAAATGTTTTTTGCTGGTTTGGCGGAGTTTTTTCTTTTGTGATACATGTGCATTATTGCAACAAGGCAGAACTTGTTTGTTCTACTCAGTTGTCGTTGTCTTTAAGACTTTGTTTTTCGTTAATGAATTTCTCTGCGTCTATGGCAGCGCGACATCCAGATGCGGCAGCGTTTATTGCTTGTTGATATATAGGGTCTGCTACATCGCCAGCTGCGAAAACTCCAGGAATATTAGTGCTTGTTGCAGAGCCTAGAGTTACAATATATCCCATGGGGTCTGTGTTTATCCACGGCTTGAAAATTTCGCTGTTTGGCTTGTGCCCTATGGCGAGGAAAAAACCGTCAATACAAATATCATAGGTCTTTTCTTCTGCTGTTCCTTTATGGCTTGTAAGTGTTGCACCTTCAAGTTTTGTCTTGCCAAAGAGCCTTTTTGTGTTAGTATTAAACAGTATTTCAATGTTTGGAGCGTTTTGAACCCGTTGCTGCATTATTTGTGAGGCTCTTAAGTATGGTTTTCTAACTATAAGATATACTTTCTTTGCAAGACGAGACAGATATACTGCTTCTTCACAAGCGGAGTCTCCTCCACCAATGACAGCAACGTTTTTTTTGCGATAAAAGAAACCATCGCATGTAGCGCAGGCACTCACTCCCAGTCCTTTGTACTTTTCCTCGTCAGGCAATCCAAGATATTTTGCAGTTGCTCCTGTTGCTATAATAATTACATCAGTAAGTATTTTCTCCCCGCTGTCAAGTGTTAGTGAATATGGCTCTTTTTCCAGATTTGTATGTGTTACGGTTTCTGGTCTTATGATTACTCCGTAATTTATTGCTTGTTGACGCATGTTGTCCATCAACTCGTTTGCATCAATTCCGTCAGGAAACCCAGGGTAATTTTCTACAATTGTCGTTGTCGTAAGTTGGCCTCCAGGTTGCAGGCCTTCAAACAGAATGGGAGTGTAACCGCTTCTGCCAAGATATATTGCCGCAGAATATCCTGCCGGGCCAGCCCCGATAATAGTAATGTTGTGGTTCATGTTACAGGGTTGTTATGTTTGTAAAGTAGAAAAAGTCAGATTTTACCTAAGGTCAATTATTTCCACGCCAGGATATTCGTTTTTCCTGAACTTGAATGTTCTTTCGTTAAACTTTTGTTTCGTATGGCATTGAAGAATGTCAATATTTGTGTTGTTTTTGCTGCGTTGCATACAAACCTTTAGCGGATGGTATGTTTTCTTTTCTATATAGACAACCATTTTGGTGAGTTTGGTACTTCTTGATGTGGCATTCAGTGTAATCTCATAACATGGCTTCCCTCTTAGGTTGGTCTCTTTCATTGTTGCATTGTATCCCCTTTTGTAGAGATTTATAAAGAGATATGGGTTGAGACTCTGTTTCTCTGCTTGTGTTGGTGTTGTGATGTTTACCTCATTGGTACTTTTCCTGTAAGTCCACAAGGTCTTTCCGTCATACCAGCATTTTACCTCGCCCGACTGTAGATGAAGCATTGATTTATGTATGTAGATTGTGCCGTTCATTTTCCCCATAGATGATTGGGCGGAGAAGACAGCTTTTATATCTCCTGCACTACGTATGACTGATGCCGTTTTGTCAAGTATGGTTTTTGCCTTGTTGCTTTGGGCCGTTGCAAATAAAGAGGAAAATGCAGCAATGAGCATCATCAGGGTATTCTTATTCATGATTCTGACTTTTGTTTTGAATTAGCGGATGTTAGTTGTGCTTCATGCGTATTGTTGTTGCCTATAGCTTTATATCAGATTTAGTGCCTCAAGTTTTATATTAAGGTCGCTTTCGTCTATAATCAGCACGTCTCTTGGCTTGGAACCGCGTGCCGGTCCTACGATTTTTGCTTTTTCAAGTTGGTCCATAAGTCTCCCAGCTCTATTGTAACCTATGGCGAATGTTCTTTGAATTGCAGACGTTGATCCTTGTTGCCCGTTGACAACATAGCGTGCTACGTCAACAAAAAGCGAATCGTACCTTTCCATGCGCCCATTGGTGTCTGCCCCGTCTGAGATGTCGCAATCATCGGTCATGTCAACTTCTGGCAGTTCGTATGCCTTTAGAGGGCTCTCTTGTTCACTGATGAATGTGTTGAGAGCCTCGACTTCTGGGGTGTCTATAAATGCACACTGCACTCGTTCGGGTACTTTACCAGAAGCGAGAAATAGCATGTCGCCACGCCCTATAAGTTGGTTTGCTCCCATTTGGTCCAGTATTGTGCGTGAGTCAACGTTTGCCAAGACCCTAAAGGCCATTCTCGCAGGGAAGTTGGCCTTTATATTGCCTGTTATTATATTTGTGGTTGGCCTTTGGGTGGCTATGATCATATGTATGCCCACGGCTCTCGCCAGTTGTGCAATGCGGGTTATTGGATATTCTATTTCTTTGCCAGCAACCATAATAAGGTCACCAAACTCGTCTATGATTACCACAATGTACGGGAGAAAACGATGCCCTTTCTGTGGGTTCAGTTTTCTGGCCTTGAATTTTTCGTTGTATTCCTTGATGTTTCGACAATATGCGTTTTGCAGGAGCAGGTATCTTTCGTCCATCTCTTTACAGAGACTTTTTAGAGTGTGCTTCACTTTGTCGGTGTCGGTAATAACAGGTTCGCCCTCTGATTCAGATATTTCTGCCATAAAGTTGTTTTCAAGAGGCCTGTAGACACTAAACTCAACTTTCTTAGGGTCAACGAGCACAAATTTTAGTTCGCTGGGGTGTTTTTTGTATAGCAGTGAACTGATGATGGCATTAAGTCCGACAGACTTTCCTTGCCCGGTCGCACCAGCCACCAAGAGGTGCGGCATCTTAGCGAGATCCTGTATGTAGATTTCATTAGTAATGGTGCGTCCCAGTGCCATAGGTAACTCATATGTGCACTCCTGGAACTTGCGACTATTGATAACGCTTTCCATTGACACGATTTTAGGCTTGGCATTTGGTACTTCGATACCGATAGTGCCTTTGCCTGGTATTGGGGCAATGATGCGTATGCCGATAGCACTGAGGCTTAGTGCTATATCGTCTTCAAGATTTTTGATTTTTGCGATTCTAACGCCCTTGGCCGGAGTAATCTCGTATAAGGTTATGGTCGGACCAACTGTTGCTTTTATGCTGGATATCTCAACTCCGAAATTTCGCAGAACAGTAATAATGCGATCTTTGTTGGCTTGCTGTTCTTGCATGTCAATTGCAGAATCTTGATCTGGATATTTCTTAAGTAGGCTTGTGGGAGGGTAGACGTAGTGCTCGAAATCGAGGGTGGGGTCGTATGGCGTGTCAAGGCTGCCACGTAGAAAATCGTTGCTGCCTTTTTCTTCATCAGCAGTTGCCTCGAACTCCAAGTCCATAATCACATTCTCCTTGTTCTCCTCTGACTTAGCATTTTTTTCTTCTGGTGGCGTAGCAATGGCTTCTGAAGTGGTTTCGGTAGCGGCATAATCTGTAGTGCCTAAATCTATGACAGTGGGTCTTTCTTCCTGTTCGTAATCTGTCTGACTGGGTGTGTTATTATCTAAATCTGCAGAGTTGTCGGCATGAATATTTGTTTCTTCTGTTACGTCAGTTGAAGCACCGTCAATTTTGTCGTGGCCTGCATATTGTTCTTTGATGGTTTCTGCAAGAGTCTTGATAGGTTTTTCCACATGAGCCAACTTGCGGATAACTTCAATTGTTTTACTTGTCAGGTAAATACAGAAAATCAGCATGGTTATAGTTAGCACAATAACCAATCCTATAGAGCCGATGGTGTTCTTGAGGTAATTGCTGATATTTATGCCGTGTTGTCCTCCTGGATAGAATATGGACAGACCGTCGGGGAATAACGATGCCAGCAAGACAGATCCCCAAATCATTAGAAAAGAAAAGTTGATGAATTGCTGAATAATCCTGATTGCGTGTGTTTTCATCAATTTCATTGCCACCAGTACAAGAAAAAGAGGAATGAGAATTGCCGTAAAACCAAAGCCTTCCTGAATGAAGTAGTTTGCGGCTTTTAATCCAAAGATACCCCCGTTGTTGCTGGTGGTTGTATCTGCATCTATGTTTCCTGCCTTTATCGTCTCAAGTTTCACTGCGTCTTCGCTACCAGTAAAGATGAATGAAACAAATGAAATGATCAAAAAGATGGCAAGGCATATAATTAGTAAACCAAAAATGAATCGGGCAGTCTCTGCCTTGCCTGTTAGTTTAAACCATGATGACATCTCTGTAAGAAACGGGTTCTTATTTCGTTTTTTTACAGGTATACTTTGTCTTGGTTTGGCTGTTCTTTTGCTGGTATGTTTGTTGTTCCTTGTTGTCATGTGAATTACGGTGGCTTTAAGCCCAAAATCGGAATTATATATTAAGTGTATTACAGACCTGTTGTCTGTCTCTCGCAGTGGTATTACTCAAAAGTCTTTCTTTTCAAAACAAAGTTTTTAGTCAAGTATTTTTCTTTGACCACTGGGTTTTCTGCAAGTTCTTCTGGTAATCCGTGAAATAGTATACGGCCTTCAAAAAGCAAGTATGCTCGGTCTGTGATTGCCAACGTCTCATCAACATTATGGTCTGTTATCAAAATCCCGATATTACGATCCTTGAGCTTATATACTACTCTCTGAATTTCTTCTACTGCAATCGGGTCAACACCTGCAAATGGTTCGTCAAGCATAATAAATTTAGGGTCAATTGCTAAGCAGCGGGCAATTTCTGTTCTTCTTCGTTCACCACCCGAAAGTCGGTCTCCCATATTTTTTCTGACTTTTTCAAGGCTGAATTCGCGAATCAAACTTTCAAGTTTTTCTTTTTGGTAGTCTTTTGGCTTGCCAGTCATTTGCAGTACGGACATTATGTTGTCTTCTACTGTCATCTTTCTGAAGACGGAGGCCTCTTGTGCGAGATAACCTATGCCTTTTCTTGCCCTTTTGTAAACGGGGTAGCTTGTTATGTCTGTGTCGCCAAGAAAGATTTTACCTCCATCTGGTACTATTAAGCCTGTGGTCATGTAAAATGATGTGGTTTTGCCGGCTCCGTTAGGGCCAAGTAAACCAACAATTTCACCTTGTCTGACATTAAAACTGACGTTGTTGACAACTGTGCGTTTGCCATACCTTTTTACTAGCCCTTCCACGTGCAGCACCATATCTCCTTTTTTGTTTTCGCTTATTTGGTCAAGAATGGTTTTGCTCTTATTTTCGTTTTCGTTTTCGTTAAGGAGTACGGTGTCTTTGCAGATGTTTTCCATTTTTACTTCTTAAATTACATGATTGCAAAGTTAGTGTTTTTTTAGGAAGAAAGAGGGTGTCCTGTGCTTTTATTTCAAGTACCGACTCTTTTTATTAAAACAAAAAACTTTTGTCATCTTTTTTATAATCTTAATTAGGGTAAGCCAACAGATGTTGCGCCCGACGTGTCGTTCTGCATCACCCCATAGGGCCCATATCCATGGAAGGGCTGTCGCGTGGAGAGAGTGTGTGCGTACACACGTTAGGCGGAGTGCTTGTGCCATAGTGGGTGTAATCGGGTGATGAGTCGCTTGAGGTGACTCTGCCACAGGACGAGGTGAACAGGTGGGAGGATTTTCTGAAACAAGGTTAGAAGAAGGAAGATGTCATCTCTATGCGGGAAAGAATCAACGAAAATCGACGCGGCATCGTGGAAGATTATGATGAGATTTTGAACTTCTATAACAAGTGTTCTTCAAACGCTATGGCTGAATCATTCAATGCTAAAATCAAACTCTTCAGGGCAAATCTAGGAGGAGTCGTTGACAAGAAATTCTTCCTATTCAGAGTGGCAAAACTATTTGCTTAACCACACCATTTTTCTACAGTGCCGTAATAATCCCCACTTTTATCGATTTTAGTCTGAGGAGCCATCGCATTTATGCCTTCTTGCAATGTTCTTTCGGCGGAGACGCAATGTGATTTCCGCGGAAACGGATGTCCCTTTCGGCCGATAGGGATGTCCGTTTCGGCCGAAAGAGCAAGCCAAGAACGTCCTTTTTTGATGAACTTTCTGGTTCTGTTGCAGTGAGCAGTTTGCTTGGGATGCTCTTTTGGAACAGACCGATGGTGATGCTGACATGGCAAGGGAGGTGGCCCAATCCATGCTTGATGACAAGGTGGCTGAACTTGAACAGGCGCAGGAGCAGAGCCAGCGAGAGCCACAAGAGGAAGAAGGGCAGTCGCAGGAGACGGCCTATGTTAAGCCGAGTGAGCATGAGGGCAAGTTCGGCATTGGTGACAAGATGACGTTTTATGTCGATGGCAAGCCTATTGAAGCTGAGGTTGTGCAGACGGAGGACGTAGATGGTGTTGTTGTGCAGACGAGTGAGCGCGTGAATGGTCATTTGATTAATCAATATACTCGTGAGGAACTTGACGCATTGACAGCTCCACCGCAGCAGGCGAATGATAATGCCGATGTGGCCAGACCGCAGGCTCCAGAAGCGGGAACGGAGGTACAGAATGAGACAGAAGAAAAGTCTCCCGATGAGCTTCCGGCATTTGATGGTGACAAGTTTAATGAGACGCACCCTGCTGACGAGATACGGCAACCGCAAGTAGAACAGAAACCGAACGAGGAAAACAATGCGGTTGACGAGGCTTCTATTGCATCTAAGATACCACAAGGAGAGAGTGGAGAATATGACTATATGCAAGCAGAGCCAAGTAAGGCTTGGGCTGCTCTTTTGGAACAGACCGAGGGTGATGCCGACATGGCTCGTGAGGTGGCCCAATCCATGCTTGACGACAAGGTGGCAGAACTTGAACAGGCACAGAAGCAAAAGCCCAAGGAGGGAAAGAGTGTTGCGGATAAGATAGCGGCACGCAAGGAGCATAAGGCTAATATTGAGCGCATAGAGAGTGAGATTGAGCGATGGCAGCAGATACTCAGCCAAAGCGAACAACAACCCACTACAGAGGAAACTAAACCCAAAGAAGAAACACCATCAAACCATATTGCTGACGTCAGCAAAAAGGAGGAGGAAACTACACAGCAAGAGAATATAAAACTATCTGACGAAGTTGATGAAAACGGACGTCAATTTGTACTCAATTCAGAGGGGAATTTAGCTTTTGGTGAGATTACAGAAGACACTGGACTTACAGCGGCTCCAATTCTTCTTAGTGAAGGAATGATTACAAACCGTGCCACAAATGACGGGTACGGACTTGCTCATATAGAAGCAAGACATGGGGAGGAAATAAGAAAGGCCGGATACAAATCAGTGTTAGATTTTATAGAACAGGTTGCCAAGAACTATGATGTTATCAAAGAAGGTAACATGCGAGACGGACGCCCAACCTACAGACTTATGCTGACGGATAAACACAATAACACTCTAATGGTTGAATTATCTGGCGACGGTACTTTTTGGAATATAAATACAGCAGGAATATTCAAAACGTCCTATGGTAGAAAAAATAGGGAAGTGTATAACCGCCATACTACGGTTAAGCAGTCTGCCGAAACTACTGAAACGTCGCAAGATGCTGAACAAAGCGACACACAAGCACCTTCTCGCATGAATGTTCCTACAACTTCCGAAAGCGAAGATACTAAATCTAAGGCAGAGGGACAAGAGAAATCGGAAGAAAGTAAAGAGACATCACTTTCAGAACAGATTTCAACAGCGTCTGCCGAAGTGAACACCAACCCCACCGAGGCACAGAAAGAAGCAGGCAACTTCAAGAAAGGCCACGTTCAGGTTGGCACGTTTGACATTACTATTGAACAGCCACAGGGAAGCATCAGACGTGGCAAGGATGCAAATGGCAAGAAGTGGGAAAGCAAGATGCACAACACTTATGGCTACTTCCGTGGTACGGAGGGCGTTGATGGTGACCATATAGACGTGTTTCTCTCCAACGACATTGATGGGTGGAACGGTCGCAAAGTCTTTGTGGTAGACCAATATAACCCTGATGGCACGTTTGACGAACACAAGGTGATGCTTGGTTTTAATGATATAGATGAGGCGAAGAGCGACTATCTTGCCAACTATGAGAAAGGCTGGGAGAATGGACGAAGAATAGATGTTACGCCCGTGAGCCTCGAAGATTTTGAGAAGTGGATTGGAAGCAGCCACCGTAAGACCAAAGCGTTTGCTGAGTATGCAGGAGTGAAGAAAGAGACAGAAGAAAAGCCGCTGTCTGAAAAGGGGGGCAAGGTTCCGTTCCACAGGGCAGGCGAGAGCAATGGGGAGCTTACGAAAACGGAGGTTGCTTTGCGTGATGCTGTGATTGACCAGTTGCGAAAGAGTGGTATTGATGTTGTTAGTGATGTGTCGGAGGGTCAGCGTGTGCTTGACATGGCGAATGGTAAGGAGCGGTTGAGTGGGAAACAAAAAAGGGCACTTGAAACCGCGGAGCAATCACAAAGGACTACCATAGCCACTGTCGTTTCAAGTGCTGATGGTGCAAAGGTACTAAATAATCTTGACAACCTTGCTAAAAAGCTCCTTGAAAAAGAAAGCAACAGGTCTAAAACATTCATGGGAGATGTGGCACGTGCCATAGGGGCAAAAGAAAAAGGTTCAAGTAGCCAATACGCTACTTTTGAAACAAAAAACGGAACGGTTGTTACAATTCGTTTGGCTAACCATAATGCAAAAGTTTCTAACTTCGATAATGCAGGAAAAGACAACGCAATCAGCATTGTTATAACGAGAAAGCCCAACAAGGGCATGACGAATGACGGAACGGCACACATTGTAGAGTTTTTCTATCCTGAAACTGCTTTACAGCGAGCTGATGGTAAGCCTTTGGCTGAAATTGTTCGCTCCATCAAACAAGCTCTCTACTCTGGTGAGTTTAAGGACACGACCGGTATTGCAGAGCGTCAGGAGGTGAACGGTGATGTGGTTCGTGAGCATCGTGTTTATCATGGTAGTGGTGCTGACTTTGAGGCTTTTGACCATTCGCACATGGGCGAGGGTGAGGGTGCGCAGGCTTATGGCTGGGGTACTTATGTGACTGAGGTTGAGGGTATCGGCAGGACGTATGCGGAAGCAAATAGCAAGAGGCCAAGCACGCATTATGAATATGGCGGTGATACGCATGGGCTTAGTGAGGAGCGTATAAATGAAATATTGGAAGTCTTATTGGATGCGAAGCCTTCCGACGGACACATCGTAAGCGAGTATGAAGATGCGCTTGGTTGGTATAGGAACAGACGTGATGAGTATTCTCAATCTTTAGTAAAAGACGCGTCTTTATTGAATCCTTCCGATATTTCCATTGTCGTGGACAAAACAAGAAATCTTTACTCTGTTGAAATTCCCGATGATAATGGTAAGAATTATTTGGATTGGAATGAGCGTTTGTCGGATAGTCAGATTGAGGCTATAAGGGCTTATTTGTCGGAGAATTACAGGAGGAATAAGTTAGAGGATTTTGATGCAAGTATTGCGGAGGTTAAGGGTGCTCCGAATGCGGACGAGGTGAATGCTTGGGCGAGAAGGGGTGAGAATGTGTATAAGATGTTGTCTCATCTTTTGGGTTCTGATGATGCGGCTTCTAAGGCTTTGTCTGAGATGGGCTTTACGGGCATTAAATATCCTGCCGAGAACAGGAGTGGTGGCCGCAAGGATGGTGCGAGGAATTATGTTATCTTCAATGAGAATGATGCTAAGATTGTGGACAAGGTGAGGTTTTTCAAGACTCAGGGTGGCGAGGCTTATGGCTTTACTGTTGGCGGTAAGATTTATATCGACCCTCATATTGCTTCGAGTGAGACTGCTGTTCATGAGTATGCTCATTTGTGGGCAGAGGCTTTGCGTTCTGCTAATGCCAAGGAGTGGGAGAATGTTGTTGGTTTGATGAGGGGTACTTCTGTTTGGAATGAGGTTAGTGGGCGTTATCCTGAATTGAAGAGTGATGATGATATTGCTGATGAGGTGTTGGCTACTTATTCCGGCAGGCGTGGTTCGGAGCGTTTGCGTGAGGAGATGGATAGGATTAAGGGTTCTGAGCGGAGTGTGGCTGACAAGGCGAGGGCTTTGGGTGCTTTGGAGCGTGTGAGACGTGCTTTGGATAGGTTTTGGCATGGTGTGGCTGACTTTTTGGGTATTCATTATAAGAGTGCCGATGAGGTTGCTGACCGTGTGATGCGTGACTTGCTGAATGGTGTTGACCCGAGGAGGTTTGTCAAGGGTGAGAGTGACGGCAGGGTTCGTGAGCAGTTTATTGGTGAAGATGGTGTGAGTGAGGGCAGAGGTGAGCAAGGTAGGTCGCTTAGGGGTGATGAGGCTTTGACGGCCCTAAATAGAATATTTGATGGAGAGGTTAAAGATGAACTTCCGCCAACAATTCCGACTATTGAGAAGTTTAGGCAGATATTCAGCAAGCCTATACGCACGTTCTTAGGGGAACTTATAAAAGTAAAGGATAATGTGTATAACAAAATCCAAAAAGAAAAAAGAACAAGGGTGTCTGGAGCAGTCATGCCAACCATTAAGAATGCAGATTTTGCAATGCGCGACACAGACGGAAGTACTCTCTATATAAAACGGTTTAACAACAACACAAGCGACAGTACGTATAATATAGCCGTTGTAAACAAACATGGAGAGGTGGAAGACTATATAAGTTCTGTACACATCAAAAGAGATGCGAATCTTCGTAACAAAATAAAAAACGGTGCTGAATTGTTACTACCGAATAAACGGAATGGCGACGGGACTGTTTCCCGAAACAATTCAACACCTGATGCAAAGTTAGGAAAAATTTCGGAGAAGTCGGATGCTAATGGCACTCGTTTCCGTGATGAGGTTGATGGTTTTGTTTCTTCTTCTGTTGTTGATGGTTTGCGTGAGCGTGCTGTGGAGTTGGGTCGTGAGTTGGGTGCTGATGTTGATGTGGTGAGTGATGTGTCAGAGATTACTGACCCTAATCCAGAGGTTCAGGAACGAAAGCGCAGGGCTAAGGGTTGGTATGATGCCAAGACCGGCCGTGTTGTGATTAATCTTGCGGCTCACAGTGACATGGCTGATGTTGAGCAGACGTTGCTTCATGAGATTGTTGGCCATAGGGGTTTGCGTGGCTTGGTTGGCCACGAGAATTTCAATGGTTTCTTGGACGGGATTTATGAGCATGCGAGTGATGGCGTTCGTGAGGGCATTGATGATATTGCAAGGCGCAAGGGTTGCTCGAAGCGTGTTGCGACAGAGGAGTATATGTCCGGTTTGGCCGAGGGTGGTTTTGCCGACCGCAAGAATGCGGGTTTGTGGCAGCAGATTAGGCAGTGGTTTAGTGATATGTTGAGCAGGGCTAAGATTAAGTTGAATTTTAGTATTTCTGACAATGAGCTTCGTTATTTGCTTTGGCGTTCTCATGAGTTGAGTCGCATGAATGGGCGTGAGGGTGTTGTTGGTCGTGCTCGTGATTTGGCTATGCAGAACAGGCTTGGTGTTGGCAATGGTGTGGATTTGTTCCGTACTTCCAAACAGCTTGATGCGGAGTATGGCTCACGCTGGATTGATGAGCAGACGAATGCTGACGGGCGACACACGACACAGGTTAAGAATACTGTTAACTCTTACAAGAAGTTTGGCGAGTGGGTACAGCAACAAGCTAATGGCAAAAAGGTTGATGTGCTTGATGCAAGTTCTGGTTTGGGTGTTGGTACGGAGTGGCTTCGTGAACATGGCATGAATGTGGATGATGTGGAGCCTTATCCGTCAGCGAACCGCACGGCTCCGACTTATTCCAGTTATGAGGACATTGACAAGAGGTATGACTATATTATCAGTAATGCGGTGTTGAATGTTATACCAGAGGACTGGCGTGCCGATGTGCTTCATAGCATGGCGGACAAACTGAAGGTTGGGGGTAAACTTGTCATCAATGTGCGTGGTGCGGAAAGTATCCGCAATCAAGGCACAGAGGGTCAGACCCGTATTACGCTTGATGATGCATCTGAAATTCTTGTGCTTAGATCTAATGGTACGATTAAAGCATACCAAAAGGGCTTTACTAAGGCGGAGTTGAAAGGTTGGTGTGAGAAAGAATTGGGTGATGGCTACAGTGTAGAGGTAGCTAACAGTAAGAATGCCGGTGGCTCGTATGACACTACTGTGGTTGTTACTAAAAATAACGAAAGCAACACTATCGGTGTTGCTTCCGGGGCTACCCATCCAAGTAGGATAGTCCAAGAAGTGCGTCAGCCTTACGAGGACACTCAGGATTTTGCCCAGTTCGACAGCAAAGTTAGGAAAAAATCTGAATATGCAGAGGGGCTATCACAACTTTCTTCAGAAATAGAGCAAAAAAACTTGGCGCACATGAGTTTTTGTACGGTATAGCTAAGGCTTTTAGATTTAAAGGTTGGTATTATAAAGTGTTTTGTATCTGAAAATTTGGAAACAGATGCTTAAAACGCAATGTTTTTTCTGTCATTATAGAAAAAAAAACTATTTTTGCATAGAATATAACCCTAATATCTAAATACTTATGTTAAAAAGATTCTTTTTTCTGTTGGCACTGGTTCCTGTTATTATAATGGCACAAGAATTCCGCAATGGTGCGTTCTATGTTGTTTCCCCCATTCCGTTGGAGTACGAAAAACAGATTGTCCAGATATCCAGCCTGTCTGGTTCGTGGCGGATTATAGACCCATTTACAAATAGAGCACTACGACTGACGTACTCTGGGTTGGGCTGGGGCGAAGAGAACGGCTCTGACGAGTTGCAGAAGTGGACGATAAAACACGTGAAAGGCCACATGTATACAATTTCCCCTGCACACTCTTCAAAAAAACTCGCGAGAAGCATGTTCTCTATAAAGGAATCCTGCTATTTCGGTTCAGATGAGAACAGAACATACCGTTTTGTGAGTGCAACAAATCCTGACTTTGTTCTTGGCAACGGAGACAATAGCAATAACAATGCACGCATAGTTGTAGAGAAAAGGGATACGTTAAACAGAGGGCAATATTGGACAATTAAAACGGTTGCATTGGGCAGACATGTTGTCTGTAACGCATTCTATTGGCAGTATTTTGATGATGGAGGAAACAATCCTAACATTGATTACTTGTTGCAATGGCCTGCTAATCCAGAAAACTGGGGCAATGCGTTGTTGACAATCAAACCACTGGAAAACAGAGTGGGTGTGTGTCAGATTCTCAGTTTAAACAAGAACAAGATGTATACTGTTCGTGATGGTAGGATGATGTTGGTAGATATTGACGTTAATGACGCAAATAGCTGGTTTTATGTAGAGGAGGTGGAAAAGCCCAGAATAAAATCTCCCATCTGGGAAGACGAGACAATTTTTGAGGAAAACAAGTTGCCTGCAGTTGCAGACTACTGCCCATATGCAAGCGAGCATGAAATGGTGGCTGACAGTGTACACTACAACAAAGTATGGGCAGAACCACAGACCAACATCCGCCAATACCTTGATGGCACGTGGAAGTTTGATTTTGTTACGTCGCCAGAGAAACGTCCTGATGGCATAGAATTATCGAGAGCAGATAAGGAACAATTCGCAGAATGGGACGATATAACAGTTCCAGGGTGTTGGGAAATGCAAGGTTATGACCGTCCGATTTACTGTAATGTGGAATATCCTCATTCTAATACTCCACCTTTTATTAAAGCAAGAGACGGATACAACAGCAATGGAGAAAATTATGGTGTTGATCCTGTGGGTACATATCAACGTACGTTTAATGTAAACAAAGAATGGCTTTCCAAACGTACAATAATTCATTTTGGGGGTATATACAGTGCGGCTTTCGTATATTTGAACGGACAGTATGTTGGCTATACCCAAGGCTCAAATAATGTATCAGAGTTTGATATAACCAAGAGTGTCAGAGAGGGGGAGAATAATTTGGTGGTACAGGTGATAAGATGGTGCGATGGTTCATACTTAGAGTGTCAGGACATGTTTCGTATGAGCGGCATATTCCGTTCGGTGTATGTTTATAACATTCCTGAGACAAGTATCAGAGATCATTATATAACCTCACGCTTTAACTCTGATTACAGTAAGGCGAATCTTGGTGTGGAGTTGAAAAAGGAAGGAAACGAAGATCTTGGTGATATTGTGCTCAAACTATTTGCTCCTGATGGAAATCTGGTGGGGCAATCTCTTGCGACAGCTATAGACTCGGTGACGTATAATGCAAAGTTCGTTATTGACAACCCACAGTTGTGGAATGCAGAATCACCGTTACTTTACACGGTTCATGTTATACAGCACGATAGAAATGGGAAGGAACAGATGGCATTCAGTACCAAATGTGGCTTGCGAGAAATTACGATAAAGAATTCCCTCTTATATCTAAATGGAAAAAGACTGTTTCTGAAAGGCGTAAACAGGCATGATACGGATCCGTTAACAGGTCGTACTGTCTCTGTCAAATCTATGGAGCATGATGTGCTCATGATGAAACGAAACAATATAAATACAATTCGTACTTCTCACTATCCGAACGATACAAGGATGTTTGGCATGTTTGATTATTACGGACTGTATGTTTGTGCAGAGGCAGATCTTGAGGATCATGCAAACCAGAGTATCTCGGACATTGTGACATGGCAACCTTCATTTGTAGATCGGGTTGCCCGTTTGGCTGGCATATATCGCAATTTCCCCTCTATAATAATGTGGAGTCTCGGGAATGAAAGCGGTGCCGGAAAGAATTTCAAATATTGCTATGACAAAGTGCACTCTTTAGACAGTCTACGTCCAATTCATTATGAAGGGACACGTGTTGACAGGGATTATGGTGGCTCGGCATATTCAGATTTCTATTCAAAGATGTATCCGTCAATGCATTGGATGAAGGATAACACTTCAAATCTTGACAAGCCAATGTTCATCTGTGAATATGCTCATGCAATGGGGAATGCCATTGGTAATCTTGACCATTATTGGAAAGCCATGGAAGAAAGCAACTCTACAATTGGTGGTTGCATTTGGGACTGGGTTGACCAAGCCATATATGAACCAAAGGAAATCAAGATGGGTATATATAGGTTACATACAGGATATGATTTTCCTGGGCCTCACCAAGGAAACTTCTGTTCCAACGGTATTGTGACAGCAGAACGAAATTATACCGCTAAACTTGCCGAAGTATGTAGGGTGTTTCAAAATTTGGATTTCAAGTGTGACTTAAGACAATATAATTTTGAGAAAGAGACCGCAATACGTGTTTACAATAAATTTTCTTTCAGTTCTACTGAAAATATTGAATTAGAATATGAATATATGCATAATGGAACAGTTATTGCACGAGGTGTTAGGCCTTTAACACACATTATGCCAAATGATAGCGGAACTGTTGTTATTCCCAGCGTGAAAAATACATACAACAGAAAACCTGGTGAATTATTGCTAAATGTTTATGCCAAATATAAATCAGATACCAGATTTTGTCTTGCTGGCCATGTGTTGGCACGCAAGCAGTTCGTTCTCAATAGTAGCTCTAAACTTTTGCCTGTCAAACCCTCAGGAAAAACGCTTGCAATTGATTCAACAAGTAATCTCCTGAAAATTTCCAATAATAAAATCTGTGTGGTGTTTGAAAAAAATACAGGATTGATGAAATCTTTGTTATTGCATGATAAGAGAATCATTGCGGATAGTATGGGTTTCGTGTTTAATAATCACAGATGGATAGAGAATGACCGATATGCTCATGTGTCAAACGAATTGGCTCCAACAGGAAAAGTCCAAATTAGATGTGTGGACAAAAAGACTTGTGTTGTGTCTACAATGCGTTCCGGCAAGATTGCTGACCAACAAATAGACTATGTTATATACTCTAATGGTATAATAGATATGGATGTTAATATTTTGCCTCATAGCGACAATCTGAGACGTGCAGGTGTTGCATGTGCGATAGACAGCTCCATGTCAAGAGTGGAATATTATGCTTTGGGTCCGTGGGAGAATTACTGTGACAGAAATAATGGTGTAATGTTGGGCCGCTATTCAACAGTTATAGACAGCCTGAAAGAGAATTACGTGAAACCACAAACTACGGGAGATCGTGGCAAAATGCGTGAACTGGTTCTGAAAGATATATCTGGTAAGGGAATCAGAATACAGACAGAAGGAGATGTTTCTTTTTCTGCGAACCGTTACACTGACGAAGATTTGATGAACGCAAAACATCAATGGGAACTTGTAAAGAGGCCGTATATATATATACATTTGGATGGTGCGCAACGAGGGCTTGGAAATGCAAGCTGTGGTCCAGGGCCAATGGAGGAGTATATAATACCTCAAAAACCTGTAAAATTTAAATTAAGGCTTAGCGGCTTGTAGGCTTTGTGTAGAAATCATGTGAAAACAAAAAAAAATCATTAAATTTGCAGAATTATAATAAACAACTACAAACAATATGAAAGCATTTGTATTTCCTGGGCAAGGGGCTCAGTTTTCCGGAATGGGCAAGGACTTATACGATTCAAATCCTACGGCAAAAGAACTTTTCGACAAATCAAACGACATCCTTGGTTTTAATATAACCGATATTATGTTTGAGGGAACAGCGGAGCAGTTGAAGCAGACGAAGGTTACACAACCTGCCGTTTTCCTTCATTCTGTTATTAGTGCAATCTGTGCAGGTGACAAGGCCATGTTTGATATGGTAGGCGGTCATTCTTTAGGCGAGTTTTCGGCTCTGGTCGCTGCTGGTGTGTTGTCATTTGAAGATGGATTGAGACTTGTTAGCAAACGTGCACTCGCAATGCAGAAAGCTTGTGAAGCAGCACCTTCTACAATGGCCGCAATAATTGGTTTGGACGACAAAACAATAGAGGATGTTTGTGCGTCAGTTTCTAAGCCGGGGAATATTGTGGTTCCTGCAAATTATAACAATCCCGGACAGTTGGTTATTTCAGGTAACAATGAAGCTGTATTGCAGGCTTGTGAAGCTTTGAAAGCTGCTGGAGCCAAACGAGCTTTGCCTCTACCAGTTGGTGGTGCATTTCATTCTCCATTAATGCAACCAGCAAAAGAAGAACTCCAAGCTGCAATAGAATCTACGGAATTTTCTGCTCCTCGAGTTAAGGTATATCAAAACGTTGATGCGAAACCGCATACGTGTCCAAATGAAATAAAACATAATTTAATAGCCCAGTTGACATCCCCTGTCAGATGGACTTATGAAGTCCAGTCTATGGTAGCAGATGGCGCAACCGATTTTACAGAGTGTGGCCCGGGTAAAGCCTTGCAGGGTATGATTGCAAAAATATGCAAAGGAAACGATGCGATTTCTATTCATGGGTTGATTTAAGTATGATTTAATACGTTATTTATAATCCCCCTGTTTTTGATTTAAGAGCATGGGGATTATTTTTTATAATGATGCTATAAACATGTCGAAGATTGTCATTTACCAAGTATTGCCAAGACTTTTTGGAAACAATACCAAAGAGCCTGTATTCAACGGAAGCATAAAACAAAACGGTTGTGGAAAATTCCAGTCGTTTACATTAGGTGCTTTAAGAAAGATTAAAG
>ERZ779890.761-NODE-761-length-34638-cov-4.627216_pt1 | contig 34638 bp, 29 predicted proteins | sample MGYA00511553_ERZ779890 | MGnify/ENA primary metagenome ERZ779890 (study PRJEB29588, sample SAMEA2152064) | human gut metagenome | biome: human gut; feature: human-associated habitat; material: faeces | place: Denmark | collected 2008/2010 ... | reverse complement strand
AATATAATAATTATTTTAGCTATTTTTTTATTCTTATGATTATTAAGTACTTCTCCATTTATAAGTACTTTTGGAATTCTAATACGCGGTCTTGAATATATCTTATGCATACTCTTTTACAGAAGCTTTTGAATAATGTGGTATAAATAATTTTTGATCTGGATATATTTTATTTTCATCTTCAATTCCATTTATTCTAACAATGTCTTCTACTGTACTACCAAAACGTTTGGCTATTTTCCACAATGTATCATCTTTTTTTACTATATACATTAATATACTATAATCTTCTGCTTCCCTTTCTCCATCTGTTTGAATTTCATCAATAATATTCATATTAGCACTACGATAAGAATTTAAATTCATTGTTATATCAATATTGCTATTAACAACACCACCTTCTTGTACGATAAAATCTTGATTTGTTATTTCCATTTCCATATTTCTATTTATATTATCATCTCCACACTGTTCTTCAACTGTATAATTAAAAGGTATCTTTACAACCCTATTATCTACTTGTAAGTCACTATTTGATAATATAAACCTTAATTCTAATTCTCCTTCATAGTTAATTTTATTGTTCAATTGATTTTCTTTTTCTATCATTGGAACAACATCTACATCTATAATACTCCTATTTTCAATTCCTTCTATATTTACTTTTTCTCTTACTTGTTTAGTTTCTCTAATATTTTTTTTATTGGTAATAGTTGTTATTCTTTTTTTATTAAATATTAAATTCTCACTAGGACTATATAAATCTTGAATTAAATTAATTTCTTTTTCTTCATATACAGTAGCTGCAACACTTATTTCTAATTCAATATATATAGAATGTTCCTCTGCAGAATTTGGCTTTAATACTATATTTTTTATTTCATAATCAACATCACACATATTTTCTTCTGTAACATTAGGTATATCTATAAAGCCAACCACTGGTATTTTAGCTGTTATATTATTAATCCTATTATCTTCTGTTAGATACATAATTTTTATACTTGCTTCTGATTTAGTTAGTATTTTATTATAACTAATTTTTACATCCTTTTCACCAATTGCTACATCCGCCTTTAATATTTCTGCTAAATTATCTACATTATCTATATTCACAGTATCTTTTGCATAAATTTTAGTATCTCCCATTCCTACTAGTGAATTAACCTTTAAATCTTCTTTTAGTATTTGAATATCCTCTGCATTTTGTACATTATTTACGATTTCTACTTCTTCATTCGAGTATATATTTATCTCTATTTCAATAGCAGCTTTTATTCCTACTTTTCTTCCATTAATTACTTTTGCCTCAATTGATTTTAATTTTGTATTTAATTTACAATTCATTCCTTCCTTGCAATTTGCAATTTGAATACTTTCAGAAAAATCAAGACTTGTTGTTAATCCTCTTACTTTATCTTTACTATCATCTGCCATATACATGATATATGTATTTATATTTCCGTCTATTCTTACTTTTTCTTCTAAAACTTCTTTTTTGTAAATACATACAACCCCACTTGTACAAATTGTATTTAAAATATCTGGCTTTGAATCTGGTACAATCATATCTCCTTCGACCAATATAACTTCTTTTTTTGTTGCAACTAATTTATTAACACATAAATTTTCTTTTATTGTATCTACAACCATTTATTTGACCTCCTTTATTTTTTTCTTTATACATGTATATTTGACAACTTAAGATTTTATTACTTTAATTGCAAAAAAAAAGTAGAAATTAAATTTCTACTTTTTTTCTATAACGATGTCTTTCTTGTCTTTACAGATGAAACCGGTGGAATTAATGGTGAATATGAATCACCATCAAAAACTTCTACTTCTACTGTTCTGGTTAAAATATCTGTATAACTATACGTCACATTTCTATTATTTTCCTCGTATTTCACAACAAAAATATTTGGATACGCTTTTTCTATTGTGGCTTCTTTTTCAAAGGCTCTACTTCTTCCTAAAGATCCTTTTACAATTATCTTTTGCCCTACTTTCTCTAAGATATCAGTTTTTAGATTTGCTATATCTGTTCTACAAATCATTTTATCACCTACTCCCTTAAGATGGCTTGATTATAGCATTTTTAAGCGAAATTGTCAAAAAATGTTTGTTCTTAGCAAATCTCTGTATCCTTTATTTTTCAACACTTTCATCGATTTATTTTTTGTTTTTTACAATTATGTTACATTTATATTACAATTGTGTTAAGTTGGTTTATTTTTATTTATAGTTTAACATTTAGTCATCTTCCCATTTGCTCCAATTCCTCCAATTCCATCTCTTCCATCCCTTAATTCATAAGCAATATCATCTATTGTAATATATTTGTATTTTTCGGTCAATGCTATTTTTTCCGCAACTACTAATGGATCTAAAAAATCTATTAATATTCTTGCAGGAGAAGATGCAAAATTAGCTCCTGCAGAAATAATGGCTTCAAAATAACTTTGACAAGCTCCTGCAAATATTACTAACTTTTTACCTTTTTGTTTATCATATTTCCTTGCTTCTTTAACTGTTTCTATAAAATATCGAGAATTTCTATAATTATATATATCATTATATCTCATCCCTCTTTTTATCATTCCATCATGCCCTGTAATTACTAAAATATCTGGATTATATGATTCTAATAATTGATACACTACTCTTGGTTGTCTATATTCTGGTATATATTTTACAATTGCATTTAATCCTAATTTTCTATAATATCGATAAGATTTCTCACTATATTTCCTATCTCCATCTAAATGAAGTATTTCTCCTGTTATAATTTTTTCTTTTGCTCTAGTTTGATTTGTTACTACACCAATTCTATAATTTCTATCTTCCCATTGTTGCTTGGATTTTTCAATTCTGTTTTCAATTTTGCTATCCATTTTTCTAAGTATATCTTTTACTTTTTGCTTATCAACTAATTCTAAATCTGCAATCTTACTATCAGCTTCAATTCTTTCTATAACACCATTTAAAACTGCAATTTTTTCTTCTGGTTTGTTTAAAATATTAATAACTCTAAAAATAATATCTTTTCCATAAGATTTTCTTACTACTATATCGCCTTTTTTTATGTCATTCATTCTACTCACCTCATTACTTGGGCTATTATATTTTATGTCTAAATATGTCGATTAGTGAATAAATTAATTTTTTAAGTTTAAGACTTTTTCATTGCATTTAATATTTTTATATGTTATAATAATTTAGTCTTTAGAGACTTTTATGAATTTATTTTTAGATTATTTCCCTTCTTTTTAGGTTGATAAGTAAGAAATACAATTCAAATCAATTTGAAAAGGAGGTTTTTATTATGGCAGATAAGACAATTGTATGCAAAGATTGCGGTTCAGAATTTATCTTCACAGAAGGTGAACAAGCTTTTTATGCAGAAAAAGGATTTGAAAATGATCCTGTAAGATGCCCAGAATGTAGAAAAGCAAGAAAACAACAAAAATACAATCATTAATAATTTATATTATAGTAATATTATATAATTTTAATATAATATCTAAAAGAGAATTTGATTTTATATCAAATTCTCTTTTTTTCGTTTAAATGACTATATTTCATTTTAGTAGCCATTCCTCCTCGTATGTGCCTTTCCGCCTTATTCTCATCCAAAACTACTCTTACTTGTTTTGCCAAACTTGGATTTATTTTTTTTAATCTTTCTGAAACATCTTTGTGTACTGTTGTTACTTTTCGTAACGGTAGAATTTTTTTCATTATTATTGGCATCTTTGTTTTCTGTGTCTTCTCCGTTTTGGTAAATGTCTTCAAATCTTGTTATTACTGGCTCATTTGTTCCTATTTCATTTAATAGTTTTAGTCTTACTTCTACATTTGAATCTGAGTCAACTTCAATTACATCTATTATTGTTTTTAGCATTGCATTTGTTATTGTTTGATTATTTAATATATCATCTACTGTTTTTATTGTTTTATTAAGTTCTTTTTCTAGTACATCTTTTTCTTTTATTTCTGATGTAATTAGTTTTAATTCTCTTTCAAGTCTTGCAATATCTTCATTCAGTGGATTTGTATATTTCTTTAATTCTTGTATATTGATTATTTCATTTTGAAACATTTCCATGTATTTTTGTTTTTTAACTGTTACTTTTTCAATTTCTTTTAATAAACTTTCTTCGCTTCTTTCATTGTTTTCTCTTAATTTTGTAATCTTTTCAAATTCTTTTTCAACAGCTTTCATAAAATCTTTCTTATTTTTTATTACGCTTTTTAAATAGATTTTTATCGCATTTAAAAGTTCTTCTTCATCAATTACAGTTGTATTAGGGCAATGATTTACTCCCATTGAATTTCTTCCACTGCATACCCATCTTATATATTCTGGTCCATCAGCTGTATATTTTCTTTTTATTCTTCTAAATGAATAACCACAATGTTTGCAATATATAAGTGTGCTAAATACATATTCTGTTTTTTCTCTTTTGTTATTTAATTTAAATTCGTTTGATCTTTGTTCTAAAAGTTCTTGTGCTCTGTTAAATAGTTCGTCTGATATTATTCTCATTTCTGGTCTTTCAACAACTATCCATTCTTCTTCTGGCAATTCTTTTCTTGTTCCTGTTATAAAGTCTGTTACTTCTGATTTTTTATTTGTTACTCTTCCTGTATATATTGGATTTTTAAGCATTCTTACAATAGATGTTTGTACCCATTTTGATTTTGTCTTTTTAGTACGTATTCCTCTATCATTTAAATTCCAAGCTATTTTGGTTGTTCCAATTCCTTTATATACATAGCTTTCAAATATTTCTTTTACGATTTTTGCCTCTTCTTCATTTATTTTTAAAGTATATCTTTCATCTGGAATTTTGTCATATCCAAATACTAGGTTAGGCACTCTTCCTTTTTTAGCTGTAATATCTTTTCCAAATTTAACTCTTTTAGACATATTTGCACTTTCTTGCTGTGCCATTGCTCCTAAAATTGTTAATATAAATTCAGAGCCACCTTCCATTACTTCACCATTGTTTAAGAAATCAACTTGTACACCATAAGATTTTAACTCTCTTACACTTTGTAATAAATCTACTGTATTTCTTGCAAAACGGCTTACATCTTTTACTACTACTTTATCAAACTTTTTTGCTTTGGCATCTATCATCATTTGTTGGAATTGTTTTCTGTGTTTTATTTGTTTTCCTGATATTCCTTCATCTGCATATAGTTTGTACAATTCATATCCGTTTTTTTTGGTAAATTCATTAAAAAATTCTATTTGCTTTTCTAATGAGTCTATCTGTGCTTCTTTTTCTGTTGATACCCTACAATATGCTGCAATCTTCATAACATCACTACTTTCTTTATTTTTCTGTTTCGTTATTTTCGTTCTGTTACATTTTAGCATATTAGTTTCAAAAAAGCAATAAAAAACTACTCTCGTTTTGAGAATAGTTTTTGTATATCTTATATCTTTTATCTTGTGCCTTATCTTATGGCTAGTCATATGCCTTATCATGTGCCTTACTTGTGCATTTTCTTGTATGTTTTCTTATGCTTTTTCTTGTGCGTTTTTATTTTCTAATAATATATTTTTCATTTCAACTATATTGTAAAATGGAATATTTATGCCTCTCTCTGCCATCATTATAACTTGTCTAGCATAAGCTATAACTTTATTTCTTACATTTAAAGCAATCTCAACATCTTTATTTTCAGTAATGTATTTTTCTAATATGTATTCTTCAGTTGTAGGAAATAAATTTTGAATTAAAAATACTGATTGTTTTCCTACTACTTCTCCAAAAACAAAATTATAAACTCTATGTTGTTTTTGTTTTTTATACTCATATATATTTTGATACTTTTCATATTTGGTTGAAATAGGAACAAACCAAATTATTTCTTGGTTAAATTTATCTCTAAAGCAAAAATAACATGGTCTTTTAGTTCCACTCTCTTTATTTTCCATTAATTTATATTCTTTAAATATTTCAAAAAATTCATCTTTTATAAAATAAAATTTACCATCTTCTATTACCATTTTTGCTACATCTCCTTCTTATGAAAATATGGGATCTAGTTTTATAGACCCCACATTTAACTATAATTATTCATTTTTTCACCTACTTATTTATATTCCGCAAGTAGGGGTGCGATTAACATTTTTTCATTCACAAATTTATATCTCGCAAGTGACGTTGCGATTCACATTTTAATTATAGTAGATATTAAATATCTACTACTATTATATTCATTATACACGTATTTTATCATTTTTTCAAGAGTTTTTTTAAATTTTTCGTCTATAAATAAAAAAACTTTTCAACCCGACCATTTATATACCACAGTATCGGTCAGTGGTAAGCATTATATTTGTCCTCCTACGCATTTATTTGTCGCAAGTAGGTTTGCGAGTAACATCTGTTCACCTGTGCATTTATATTTCGCAAACAGGGTTGCGAATAACATTTAATTAGGACAAACTAAAGATATATTAAACATCTTTAATTAATAATAACTCTTTGAATAAGTAAAAGTCAAGCATTTTACAATATTTTCCTTATATATTCAATTTAATGCTACACTTTTTGCATTTAATTCTACTTTTATTGCTACATTTCTAATTCTTCCTTTTCTATACTGTGAGAATTTTGATAAGAACTTAAATTTTTATAATCAAATATTACTTTGTCATCATTCTCAGCTAGATTATAAGCAAGAACACCAGCCATAGCTTGTACTATTTGTTCTTCAGTATTAGGATTTATAAACATTATCTTCAAACCCTTTTTCAAAACTCTCACCTTCTTTCACTTCAATACTATTATTTAAAGTTAAAAAATATAACTAAAATAAAAAAATACACTTCGAATAATCTCAAAGTATATTTCACACATATATTTTTTTACTTTTTATACTACTTGCATTTACAACATTACTTACTCTTTTTGGTACATCAAAAGCGAATTTAAAGCCTTTCTTTAAAACTAAATCACTAGAATTTTTATCATATTGAAACATTCCCCTATTCCATATAGCAAAAGCAAAATCTGACATTTCACTTGAATATGATAATTCCTTACTAGCTTGATTATGTTGCATTTTTACATATTCATCTAATTGCTTGTTATAATCATTCAGTCTTTTGCTTCTAATCCATTCACGTTTAGCTATTTTGTGATTTTCTTTGCTGATTTGAGCTCTATATTCCTTTTCATTAATATACCTCGAATCTTTTTGAATTATTTTTGTTACATATGATGGATTAACTCCTAATTCTTTTGCAATGACACTTGGTTTTAGATGTTCATTATAAAATTTTTCAATAATAATTTTCTTTGTTTCTATAATAATCACATCCTTATTTGGTAAAATTTTTGTCTACAAATTTTAAATACAGTTATACTACTTGACATTTCTAAGTAATTAGTGTAATATATAAGTGTATTAAATATATTAGCATTATATAGTAATATTTGTAATATGTCAATATATTACAATTAAATTCTTGAAAAATTTTAAGGAGAATAAAGTAATGGAATTTAATTTTAAAAGTAACAGTGCATATTCATATATGAGATATGGTAACTATGAAGGTAAATATAAAGGCAAAGAACAATATCTTGTACCAAATCCAAACGATATTATAAATATTAGAGATTTATATGATATGTTTAGTAAAATGGACTCAATTCTTGTTGATTTATTAAACATGGGTAGAATGTGTTTAGAAGATGATGATGAACGTACAAAATTTGCTTCGGCTTACTTCTTTGTTAAACAATACGGTTTATTAGGATTTATGGTTGATATACCAATTAATACAGACTTTATGCTAATGGATGAAGTAACATTAAAAGAAGATAATCTTATAAGTAAAAATTGTGTAATGAAAACTAAAGATTATTTTGAATTATTCTTTCCTTTTGCTACTAATGATCAGATTAGTTATACCGTGACAAACGGAAAAGTTGTTATTGAATCAACATTTTATCTACAAGAAATGTTACAACAATCATCATTAAATGATCAATTAATTTATTCTAATTTTTATTGTGAAAAAGTTGATTGGATAGTTGAATATGCAAAAAGAATGTATAGTATTTTTAAAAAGATTTTTGACAAACAAAATAATGCTATTCAAGAATTTAACATAGAAGAAGATGTAATTAAATATTATTTTTCTGGGGTACCATATAAAATTAATATGTACGGAAAAAAACCTGAAATATCTTGGCAACCTAATTCATTAAAGCAAGCTATAGACCTATCTTTCGGTTTTATGCTTTGCAGTGAAAAAAATCCTTTAAAAATCTGTAAACATTGTGGTAAAGTATTTTATGCTAAAAACCCAAAGGCTGAATATTGTAGTCCTCAATGTAGAAATCAAGCTAATGTTTATAAAAGTAGAGAAAAAAATAAATAGTAAAAAATCCATATAAATATCTAAATTTATTATATGGATTTTTTGTCAATCAATTTTTTATTTTTTTCTAAAAATTTTAACATTAATAATTCTCTCCCGAAATTCAAGCTGTTTACGCGGCATGTTACGGATTTGCAGCCGTTGCGAAAAAAACATCAATTAATACTTTTAATTGACGGATTTTTCGCGCAGCATTGGTATATGTCTGGCATTTTATCATGAAAATTCCCGTCAATACTTACTCTGTATCGCCCGTTGACGGCAAAAGGTTCAATGCGTCATCAACCGATTCAACGTTTGTGTATGCCTGAGGGACATCGCCCACAATAACGGTTTCGCAAAGTGCGGCGGTATGGGACACGGCGATATGTTTTTCAAAAGAGGCAAGTATTATCCGAATGTTTGCTGTCAGTTTAAGATATGCCGAATATCTTGTTTGGTTGATTCCGGCAGGAGAAAATGCAGCGGAAAGTCCGGAATCGATTCTTCCCGCAGGAGAAATCCCGACGCTTATACGAGGGCCTTTTTCGGTAAACAATGAAATTCCGCTTGCCGTCCCGAGTGATACGCCGACAGAAGCATTCGAAAGCTCCCGAAGCCGAATTTGGGCGCAATCGGTTATTTGCGCCGCAAGCAGATTAATTTTCACGGCGTCAATAAAAAGAATGTCCGCACCGCTCTCGTTTCGCTGCACTTTTGCAAGTTCGGAAGGATCATGTTTCTCCGAATAGGCTCCCATGACTTCCAATACCGCAGAGTTCAGCAGTTCCGCTGCAAGCCGGGCTGCCTTTTCCTCTGCAAGAGCGCGCAGGGGCACGGAAAACGCCGAGTCAAGCAGGATTGCGAACGCAATAAACAGCGCAGCCGCAGCACAGATTATACCCCGCAGGCCAAAATGCAGATTCGGTTTTTGTATCCTGCGGATATTGGCTGATTTTGTGCCGTGTGCTCTTCGGAAGCGGCGTTTTCCGTTTCTTTTCCTTACAACAGCATTGCTTTCGCCCCCCGTGCAGTCCGACATTGCATTCCCTCCTTTTTATCGTTTTCTTTTTAAAATATTCCGCACACGGCATGAGTGTTACCCGCAGTGCGGGAGCAAACGCGGATAATTGCGGATATTTGCGGCAAAACTGCAAATATTTGATGTTCGGTTTGCCAAGCGGTGCACACTGTGGTATAATTTGAATGGGAAAATATGCGAAAGGTATTTTGAGATGGATAATTTCAAAAATGAACATAACAGCGCAGCGGACGGCGACACTCTCGTTTTTGAGAGTCCCGCTGCGGCGACAAATGCGAACGGAGAACCCGCCGACGGCGGGAATTCGGGTTTTTTCAAAAAAACCTTCGCTTCCGTGCACAGTTTTTTTGCCAAACTGTTTTCAGACAAAAAAGGAGCAAACGAATCAATGCATTCAAAACCGAATAACAAAAATCATTCCCGTGCAAAACGCACTTCGCCGAACAAAGCTGATGCACCGCAGGGAGTTTTTGCGCCGCGCAAACGACCGCGTTCAACCTTGCTCGCCATCGTGTTCACAGTCATAAAACTTGTTGTTGTTGCAGGAATACTTTGCGGTTTCATCGGACTCGGCCTTGTGCTCGGCATTGCAAAAGCATATATCGACACCACGCCGACGCTTGATATTTCCGCGCTCACGGAAAGCGACCGCACAAGCTACATCTATGACGGCAACGGAAATATGATAACGACCTTTGCCAGCATGGAATACCGCGATTGGGCAAATATCGACGAAATTCCCGACAATCTTAAAAATGCGCTTATTGCGGTTGAAGATGTTCGCTTTTATAAACACAGCGGCCTTGATTTCAAGCGGCTTTTTTCGGCTGTTATCAACACGCTGCGCAACACCAACACCCACGGCGGCTCAACAATCACCCAGCAGCTTATCAAAAACAAAGTACTTTCCAACGTTCAGAGTTATAAGCGCAAAATTCAGGAAGCATACCTTGCATATGAGCTTGAAAGCACCGTTTCAAAGGACAAAATACTTGAAGCCTATATGAACGATGTTTACCTCGGCGACTCCAACTACGGCTTTAAAACAGCCGCAAAAGACTATTTCGGCAAGGAACTCGATGAATTGACCATTCGCGAATGCGCAATGCTTGCGGGCATGGTTCAAAAGCCGAACGTTACCAATCCCCGTGCGAACACCTATAAACGGTTTTACAGCAGCGGACGCAACAAAATGGATATAACCAACGACAGGACGAACGTTGTTCTTAAAGCAATGTATGATGAGGGCTTCATTACGCGCGCCGAATATGACGCTGCACTTGTTGAACATGTCAACATCCTTGAAGTGAGCGCTCAAAAGCAGCTCTATGACATGGCATATTTTGTTGAATACGGTGTTTATGATGTTGTGACGCACATGCTTGAAGCGCGTGACCTTGCGGACACGCCTGCAAACCGTGCCGAAATCGAAAGGGAACTGCGCACCGGCGGATACCACATTTATTTGACAGTTAAGCCGGACATTCAGAACACCGTTCAGCAAACCATTACCGAATGGCAGAATTATCCCCGTCTGCGCAATTCGGCTGCATCTGAAATTACAGACCCCAATTCCGGCATCACAAGTGCGCAGCCGCAGGCGGCATCGGTCATTATCGATCAGCACACGGGCTATATCGTTGCCATGGTCGGCGGACGTGAAGAGCCGATTCAAAAACGGCAGCTCAACCGCGCTTACCAGAGCAGTATGCCTGTCGGTTCATCCATCAAGCCGCTTGCGGTTTACGGTCCCGCGCTCGACATGGGCGCAACGCCGGCAACATGCGTGCTGAATTCCGAGCTTGCAATCGACGGGTACGGCGGTGAAAGAGGATACCCGAAAATCGGTTCGCGTCGTTGGGAAGGACTGACTTCCGTTCGCCGAGGCATCACATCCTCGCTCAACATTGTTGCCGCAAGGATTCTGTTCGACATTGTGACCCCCGAACTCAGTGCAAAGTACCTTGAGCGGCTCGGTGTTGATCCTTCGCGAATCAACGTTGACGGCCCCGGACTTGCGCTCGGCACCAGCGGAATCACTCCGCTTGAAATGGCGGCCGCATATGCCTGCATTTCCAACGGCGGCATGTATATGGAACCCATCTCCTTCACGACCGTTGTTGCCGAGGACGGCAGCATCGTTATCGATGCGCGCGACTATCAGAAGACGCGGCGCGTTTTTGAAGAATCCAGCGCATTTATGCTCACCGACATGATGAAGGACGTTGTTTCTTCCGGCACGGGCACAAGCGCAATCATACCCGGTATCACCGTTGCGGGCAAAACCGGCACAAATGATGATTACACAAGCGTCTATTTCGCCGGATTTACCGGTTACTATACCGCTTCCCTCTGGATCGGCCATGACAAGTATTCCGAAAAGCTTGCCTCCGGCTCGACCGGCGGCAACAGTGCCGCTCCGCTTTGGCAGGCTTTCATGAGCAAGGTTCACGATGGTTTCTCGGACCGTCCGCTCCTCGATGTTTCCCCGTCCGACATCGGATTGACCCAAGCCACGATCTGCCCGGTTTCGGGCAAGCTTGCCACCGAAGAATGTCTGCACGACACGAACAACCCTCCGCTTACCGACTGGTGCGCGGTTGAAAAAATGCCCACTGAATACTGTGATATGCACTGCACCGTTGTGTACTGCAAGGATTCCGAAATGCCGGCAGGACAGCATTGCCCCGCCGAATCACGCTATGCAAAATGCATTGTGCTGATTCCTTCAACATCGCTTTATGCAAGACTGAGCAACGATAAACTCTATCAATACATGCCTAACGCGGTGCGCACGGATCTTACCGCAGACGAATTCATAAGCAACGCGGAACATCTTGAATGCTGCACGGTACACACCGGCGGCGGGACGGATATTCCGCTCGATGAGCTTATTGCGCGTTCAAACGAGCTTATTGCGACTGTGCGCCGTTATCTTGACACCGTTCAGACACTGACAGAAACGGCGCGCCACATTCTCGAAGGCGGAATCACGCAGCTGCAAAATGCAATTGCACAATCCGATGCTGCGCTCATCAGTCAGTATATGAGCGAACTGAAGCGGAATTACGATGTGCTGAGCGCACTTTATCCGCCTCCGAATCAGCCCGCCGAACCCACGGATGAACCGACATTCCCCAACGGATAAATCGGAGTCGTGTGCTGCTTTGAAACTCCCTTCGAACGGCATTCTTAACAAAAGCGGAATCGACAGCATATTTATTTAGTAATCGCCGGACATGCCGAACGTGCATTTGCAGGCATTGTGTCTTAAGGCACTGCATCCGGCGATTGCTCAATAAACAACAGGTTGGTTATTTATATGATTTATTTTGATAACAGTGCAACAACGCCGGTTTGCCCCGAGGCTGCAAACACGGCTCTTCGATACATGACCGAGCAGTTTTATAACCCGGCAGCTGCATACTCCCCCGCCGTTTCTGTCGAGCGGGATGTCAACGCTGCAAGAGCAAGGCTTGCATCCTACCTTAATGCGGAGCAATCCGAGCTTATTTTTACAAGCGGCGGAACGGAAAGCAACAATATCGCCCTCTCCGGGACACTTGCAATGCGCCGCGACAAATGCCGCATCATAACATCCGCAGTTGAGCATCCCTCCGTTTTTGAGCCTTTTGCCGCGCTCAAAGCGCAGGGATACGATGTTGTTGTTGTCGGCGTTGACAAAGCCGGGTGTGTGCGCATGGATGAACTCTCCGCCGCACTTACCGAATCAACGGGCTATGTGAGCATCATGCACGTCAACAACGAGGTCGGCACCGTGAATGATATAAACGGCATATATCATCTTGTGCGCGAAAAAAGTCCCTCAGCGGTTTTCCATTGCGACGGCGTGCAGGCATACATCAAAATGCCCGCCGTGCAATGCGACATGTATTCCTTCAGCGGACATAAGCTTAACGCTCCTAAAGGCATAGGCGGGCTTTATGTGCGCCGCGGAACGCGCTTCAAAGGCGGACAAACGGGCGGAGGGCAGGAAAACAATCTTCGCTCCGGAACCACGAACGTGCCCTCAATCATGGCTCTTGACGTGTCCGCAAAACTTTGGACGGACAACCGCACCGAAAGGCTCGAAAATATGACCCGCGTCAAACACCGCCTTTACAGCAACTTGTCCCGAATCAAGGATATAAAGCTCAACGGACCCGAAATAAACGACAGTGTACCGTATATTTTGAACATCAGCTTTCTCGGCGTGCGCGGTGAGGTTCTGCTGCATTCATTAATGGACAAAGGCCTGCTTGTTTCAACCGGCTCCGCCTGTGCGGCAAGGAGCCGCGGCAAAAACCGCATTCTAACCGCAATGGGAATCACCGGCGACAGGCAGGACGGCGCAATCCGTTTCAGCTTCGGCGCCGGCAACACCGAGGCAGAAGCCGATGCAGCCGCTCAGATGATCGAGGACAGCCTCTCCCTGCTTCGACGGTTCCGCAGGAGATAAAGCACACTCGAAATTTTAACCCAAAAACGTTCCACTCGGAAGATAAACACGAAAGGTATTATGAAATGGAAAGAGTTATTCTTGTTCGCTACACCGAAATTCATCTTAAGGGGCTGAATCGTCCCTATTTTGAGCAGAAGCTCGTTGACAACATGCGTTCCGCCCTTCGCGGCATTCCCTCAAGAATCGACCGCGAACACGGCAGAATATATGTTATGGATATTCCGGATGTACAGTTTGATGAAGCAATCTCAAGGCTCACACGCGTGTTCGGCATTCACTCCGTCAGTCCCGCGCTTGCCGTTGATAAGGATTGGCAGAGTGTATGCAGCACGGCATATATGCTTATGGACAAAGAGATTGAAAAAAATCCGAATTTCAGCTTCAAGGTTTTTGCCCGCCGTTCGGACAAGCACTATTTTATGAATTCGGACGGAATCAACCGCGAACTCGGGCATCTGATTCTCGAACGCTACCCGTCCGTGCGTGTTGACATTCACAAACCCGAGGTTTCTCTTTCCGTTGAAATACGCGACAGAGCATACCTGTATTGCGAGGAGATTCCCTGCGCAAACGGAATGCCTGTCGGCACCGCAGGACGTGCAACGCTGCTCATTTCCGGCGGCATTGACAGCCCGGTTGCAGGTTACATGATGGCAAAACGCGGGCTTATACTGAGTGCGGTTCATTTTTACAGCTATCCCTACACAAGCGAGCGCGCCCGCGACAAAGTTGTTGACCTGACCCGCCTGCTTTCACGCTATGCAGGTCCGATCCGGCTGCACCTTGTTCCTTTCACGGATATCCAAATGACCATCTACGAGCAATGTCCGAGTAAAGAGACCACCGTCATCATGCGCCGGCTTATGATGAAGATTGCGCAGCGCATTGCCGAAAAGGAAGGCGCACGTGCACTCATCACGGGCGAAGCTCTCGGACAGGTTGCAAGTCAAACGCTTGAAAGCCTTTGCGTCACCAACGACGCCGTGACCATGCCTGTTTTCCGTCCGCTCATCGGTTTCGACAAGGATGATATTATGGATCTGTCAAGGAAAATCGGAACATACGAAACAAGCATCCTTCCCTATGAGGATTGCTGCACCGTGTTTGTTCCCAAGCATCCCGTGACAAAACCTGTGCTTGAGGATTTGCGTGCAAGCGAAGCAAAGGTTGATTTCTCCGAAATGATTGAGCATGCGATTTCGGACAGCGAGCTTATGATTATTAAGTAAACTGTACATAAAAGGGCAGGCTTATTCGGTCGTTGAGCTGCATCAAGCATATGTTCTGCGAGGCATTCGATATGAATCTCAACACAAAAACACAATACACTATCCGCCGCATTCCGCGCATTGCGGCGGGATTCTTTGCAATGCTGACAGCGGCCGCTGCGGTTTTGCCTTGTTTCGCCTGTTCAACATATGCTCAGCCGCAGCAAATCCGTTTCGACACGCAAACGGCACAGTCACATATGCACACCGTCGGAAAACAGTCGAGTTCATATTTCACGCTTTCCGCCGCCTCCGGTGCATCATCCGCTGTCGGTGTGAACGTTTTTTCCGCTGCATCGGTTCAGCCGACGGCCGATGTTCCCGAAAATCAGTCTTCAGAAAATAAAAAGCCATATGTCGGGTTTGAGGAGCATGTGAGAACATCCGGCTGCTATGTTGTATGCCCTGTTTTCGTTTGCAGAAACTCCGTCCTTGTTAATGCTGCCGTGAAAACAGCCTTCGTGGAATATGCGCGTGAGCAGCCTGCTGACAGGTACATAACTTACGATGTTATGTATAACGATAACGACCTGCTTTCAATCAAAATGTGCGTTTATGTTCCCTTCGAACAACTCAATGCGGATTATGATGTTCCGACCGTTAACGGATATGCGGTTTTTGAAACAAGACCGATAAACATAGATATCTTATCGGGACGGATTCTTTCCGTTGACGATTGTTTCGGTGTTGCGTTCAGCGATGATTTTGCGGCAGATTTCGGTAAAAAAGCATACGAAACCGCAGTTTCGAATTTTGGTGATATTGTCATTTGTCTGCCTGAACCGATTTATTCGGATCGCATGTTCATGTTCTACGACTGCGGAATTTTGCTCTGCTATCGAAAATATGAACTTATCGCCGATCCGACAATCGAACCGACGATTTATATCCCGTCAGAATGGTTCATCGAGCAGGGCGCAAGGTCCGATTCGCCCATCGGAAGGCTTTTGTTCGATGAAACAGACAGGCAGCCCTCGCCGAGTGACGGCTATGAATTTGCTGATTAATGTCTGAAATACTCCGAATGACTTATTTTCGTGAGATTTAAATTTGCCGATTTTTCTGCATGGTTCCGTCCGATGATTATTCAAACTCGGCATCATGCTTTCTGAAAAACTCATATTGACAGCGAACACTCGGAATATTCTGCCATGCGCAAACTCCCACCGGGAATGAATCAAAATCATAAATCTTTGCGTTTCGGGCGGAAAGCATAATCGCGGAATGAGTCGCAATTATAAACTGGCAGCCGAAATACCTTGCGCTGTCCTCAATAAGCTGAAGCAGTTCAATCTGTTTTTCCGGAGAAAGACTGTTTTCGGGTTCATCAAGCAGATACAGAGCATTTTCCTCAATTTTGTTTTGGAAATACATGAATGCGCTTTCCCCGTTTGACCGTTCGCGCAAGCCTGCCGGCAAGCTCCTGCGAGTAAATTCCGAAGCGGTCTTGCTGCGCGCCGTGTTGAGCCGCTTAAGAGCCTCATAATCCTCAAGTGAACGAACACTTGATTTTTTGTGTTTTAGTGAAAGATATTCATCAAACAGTTCATCGCGCCGCCTGTCAACCCCGCTGTTAAGGCTGCGGAGATCAAGCATAAAATCAAATACGTCGTCACTCGTGATAATCCTGCTGTGCGGAGTAATTTCAAGTTCGCATATAAAACTGCAATCCTCAAGGTAACGCTCGAAAAAGCAGCTGCGATTATACAACGATGCCCTTGTCAGTTTCAGTTTTTCTGCAATGATATTGAGTGCGGTCGTCTTTCCTGTGCCGTTGCCGCCGCAAAGCAGCGTTATATCTTCAAAATCAAGCTGCGTCAGCCCTTTTCGGGAAAGAACGCCGAACGGATAGATTGAATCATAGCATGTCATTTTCAACCCGAATCTAAAATCCGTCTCGGTTTCGACATCCGGAAATTCAAATCTTGATATATACAGCATCGGTCAGTCTCCGTGTTTTAATAAGCATATAATTATTCAAATGCCGCGCCGAAAAACGGTGCGGCATCCATGTATGAATCTTAATCTTCCGAATAGTTTCTGCGTGCAGCTTTATTCGAGCGGTTCACCTATATACACGATATCACAGTTTTCTCTTCCCCCGTTGCTGGGCTTTGAAGTCAGTTTTCCGTCAAAAGCCATCATTGCTGTCTCGCCGCCGTCAAGATTATATGCTTCCTTGCAGCCGAGATCAAACATCAGCTTTGAAAGTTCCTTCATTGAAAGCCCCATGGAGTACCCTTCCTGTCTTCCGTCAACAACAACAAGACAGTAGTGACCCGGCTCGTAATAGCCGATCGCACAGCGGGGATTCCAGTTTGCAACACTCGTGTTAAATTCCTCCATGGGTTGCCCTCCGTCCAACAGCTTCGGGCCGAAAGAGAAAGTGTGATACGGTTTTTTTCGATAGACAGCCGTAAGATTAACCGAACCTGCAAGTATGGTTTCCATCGTGCCGTCCTGATAAATAACGCATACGTCCTGCGTTTTATTTATCGTTTTGCGATAGACATACCCATTGCGAATCTCAAGCCCGCTCTGTTTGAAAACAAAAAAATCGCCGGAAGTTGCAACTATTGCATTATGTTTTGCAGCAAGGCTTTCAACACGCTCCCTCCTGTCGGACTCTTCCGACACCGCACTGCGAAGGCTTGAAATGTCCTTAATGTAAATATCCGCCATGTAGTAGTGCACGGGATAGCCGCCGACGGTAATATCCCGGCTCAAAATCTCAACGGATACATTGCCGCTGCGATAGGAATTCTCGGTTTTTTGAATGCTTCCGTCAGCGGTAAACTTATCTTCATATTTGCCGTGCAGAAGGTTTTCACGTTTTTCCGGCAGAGGGAACGCATGGTTCGCATCAAATTTTTGCGGTTTAACATGATGAAACCATGCGAAAGACAGCAGTATAATCGCAAAAACAAGAATATCCGCCGTAACAACAAGTAAAATCTTTGTTTTATTTTTCATACAGTCGTAATTATATCCACAAATGGTAACGCCGTTTTTGCACCGTCAATGGTTGTCGGGCGTTCGATTTTTCTTCATTTTGTCGGGATTTACCCACAACGCAACGATGTTAAGTATCGATGATATGAGTGCAAGGACTGCAAGCACCGCAATATACCACTTTGAAAGTTCACTGGTCATGAATTCCATTGCCGTGTTGAACCTGTCGATAACGAAGCAAATCAGCACGAGCAATGCGAGCATTGCCGTCAGGTGAGAGAGCAGCACGCGGAACACGCGGCGTTTGTTGTTGAAATTGAAGAGTGATTTTCTCATTATTATTTCCCCGTTAAATTTTAAATTTCAAGTAGTTTTCAGTTTCCGTTTCGAATCCGAACGCTCAGGACAGCGGTTCCGCAACATAAACAATGTCGCAATTCTGTCTGCCGCCGCCGCAGGGCTGTGAGTACAACTCAGTACCGTATGCCATCATAGCGGTCATGCCTCCGTCAAGGTTGTATGCCTCCGTGCAGCCAAGCTGTTTCATGAGCTTTGAAAGCTCTGTCATTTCAAGCCCGAGGGAATAGCCTCTCTGCCTTCCGTCAACAACAACAAGACAGTAATGCCCCGGTTCATAATAACCTATCGCGCAGCGCGGATTCCATGTTGCAACGCTCGTGTTGAATTCCGTCATCGGTTCGCCGTTGTTCAAAAGCTTTGGGCCGAACGAAAACGCATGATACGGGTTTTTAGCATAAATCGAATCTAAATCCACCGAACCGGCAAAATAAGTTGCCATTGTGCCGTCGGAATAGATAACGCAAACATCCTGACTTCTGTTCAGCTCCTCGCGGTAAACCTGTCCGTTTCGAATCGCAAGTCCGCTCCGCTTGAAAACAAAGAAGTCGCCTGAAGCTGCAACGATTGCATTGTTCTTGCCTGCAAGCTCCGTCACCCATTCATCCCTGTCCGGCGAATCGGAAATTGCACAACGAAGGCTTGTAATATCCTTTATGTAAATGTCGGCAACATAGTAGCATACGGGCTGCCCCTGAACGGTCATAGTGTGTTTGCTCATCTCAACACAGACATTTCCGCTGCGATAGCCGTTTTCATCGCGAACCACCTCACCGGAAGTAAACTTTTCGGAATATTTTCCGTGAAGCAGATCGTTCGGTTCGGAAGTGGGGGCAACAGTGGGTTGAGTGGATGCTGACGGATCCGGTGTTTCGCCGGGGGCAGGTGTGTCTTTCGGAATCCACCAATCCGGCGACGGGCTTGGTGAAGGCGAAACTCTCGGGTCGAATGTTCTCGTCGGTGAAAGCTTCTGCGGCTTTGCATGATGAAACCATGCAAACGACAACAGTATTGCCGCAAAAAATACTATATCCAAAACAACAACAAGAATAATTTTTGCCTTATTTGCTTTCATATATTATCTCCTTAAAATTACACGGCATGAACCGCGCGACACCGCAATGTTTTATGCTGCGGTATTTTTCTCGCAAAAAACAAATTTTCGTTGAATTACAAAGCTCAGCGGGTAAATCACAAGCTGTGCGATTATTTGGGCAAGCCAGAGCGCGATGCCGATTTTTCCCATAAGCTGAAGCAGACCGTAGTTCAACACAAAAAGCGCCGCAACAAGGATGTAATAGCGCAGGACACTGCCCTTGGACTTTGTTTGAAAAACAAGTCGCTGATTAAGGAAGTAGTTCAGCAAGGAGCTTATCGTGCGTGCTCCGACAAGCGCGAAGAACTTTGGCGGAAGATTAAATGACAGAAGCCTGACCGCCGCACCGCCCGTAATGCCGCCGAGTATCGCATTGAACACAAGCAGAAGGATATAATCCGCAGCCCAGCTGACAAAGCTTGAAAAAACGAACGTAAAAATCGTTTTGTATATCCGCCATGAATCCTTTACAGTGTTGAAATGAGAAGTCTCATTCTTATTAAGATACACGGTCTCTATGGTGTGCTCGATTATCGGCACATGCGTTTTGGTGCATGTCAGGAGCTGATTAATCTCGTATTCATAGCGTTCGCCGCCGATTTTGAGCATGTCGTCAAGCTTTTCGGTTGAAAAAGCCCGAAGCCCCGTCTGCGTATCGTAAACGCGAACACCGGTTGAAATCGCAAACACGCCGCGTGTCACGCCGTTGCCGAATCTGCTGCGGAGCGGTACCTTGCCGGAAAAACGTCTGCTGCCGAGAACAAGCGCATTCGGGTTCTTTGCCCAGGTTTCACTGACTGCCACGATATCTTTTATAAGGTGCTGCCCGTCCGCATCAACGGTTATTATACCGTCTTCGGAAAACCCCGCATCCTTTATGTATTCAAACGCAGTCTTCATTGCGCGGCCTTTGCCGCGGTTGACTTTATGGTGCAGCAGAGTAACAGCGGAATCCGCTTCAAGCTTTGAAAAAACATCTTTGCTTTCCGCATTTTTGCTGCCGTCGTCAACAATAATGATTTTATAGTCCGTTTGCTGCTTCAGTTCGTCCACAAGACGCAAAAGCTTTTCATCCGGCTCATATGCAGGTATGACAACGATCATTTGCAAACAGTATCCTTTCGCATATCCACATTTCGCGTTATTATACCACAATGGAATGCCGGTTTAAATACCCCTTTTGTAATATTCTCTTGACCCTATCGGCTGCACATGCCGTTGTGAAATACTATTTTATCTTTTAAACACACGTTTTTGCAAAAAATATATGTGTTGCAGGTGCTTTGCATAAAAAAAGTTCACAATTGTTTTACATTTGTGTCATCTGATTTTTGCTCTCCGCAAACGCAGTCATGCTTCCCTGCCAACACTTTTCCTTCAAATATACCTTTTTTCGGCGCAAACATTGTTGCACAAACCCGAAAAAAATGCTACAATCACACCGTATGAGGATAATCTCCGGCCGGACGGCGGCGCGAAAAGCGATTCTGCTGTTTTATCCGCTTTTTCTTCCTCAAAAAAACTTTTTCGGAGGCTTCTTCCATGAAAATCTCGCAGAAGGCTTTGGCATGCAACCTTTCCCCCATGCGTAAATTCCATCCGTTTGCCGTTGCAGCAACCAATAACGGCAAAAAGATTTATCATTTGAATATCGGTCAGCCCGATATCGCAACCCCGCCCGCATATTTCGAAGCGGTTCGCAATTTTGAGCTTCCCGTTCTTGAATACGCTCCTTCCCCCGGTCTGCCCGTGCTTATCAAAGCCGTTCAGGACTATTACGATAAACTCGGCATTCACTATGAAGAGAGCGATATCCTTATCACCACCGGCGGCAGCGAAGCGCTGCAAATGCTGATGCTCAGCATTCTTGACGACGGCAGCGAGGTTATCATACCGGAACCCTTCTACCCCAACTACAACACATTCATCAAGAGTGCAGGCGGCACCATTCGCCCCCTGACCACCTCCCCCGAAGGCGGTTATCGCTATGCTTTCCGCGAAAAGCTCGAGGCTCTTATCAACGAAAACACCCGCGCAATCATGTTCACCAACCCCGGCAACCCCACCGGCGTTGTTCTGACTCATGAAGAGCTGCGCACCATTGCGGATGTCGCAAAAGAACACAACCTGTTTGTTATCGGCGACGAAGTTTACCGTGAATTCGTTTACGGCGGCGAGCAGCTTGCAACCATCGGACAGTTCGAAGATATCAACGAAAACGCCGTTATCATCGACTCCGTATCCAAGCGTTTCTCTGCCTGCGGCGCACGTATCGGAACCATTATCACCCGCAACAAGGAGCTTCAGCAGAACCTCATGAAGTTCTGTCAGGCAAGGCTTTCCGTTGCAACCCTTGATCAGATCGCTTCCGCCGCGCTTTACAGCGTTGATTCCGACTATTTCGATGCTGTTCGCAAGGAATACAAACTCCGCCGCGACACCTGCTACAATAAGCTGCTCGAAATCCCCGGCGTCGTTGTTAAGGAACCGCAGGGCGCGTTCTACATGATGGCTGCACTGCCCGTTGACAATGCGGATACATTCCAGAAATGGCTGCTCACCGACTTTGATGACAACGGCGACACGGTTATGTTTGCTCCCGGCGAGGGCTTCTACGCAACCCCCGGCAAGGGTCTGAACGAGATTCGCATTGCTTACGTCCTCAAGCAGAAGGATCTTGAGCGTGCCATGGATCTGTTGGCTCTCGGCATTAAGAAATACAACGAGACGCACTGCAAATAACCATTCCGCAATATAGAAACAACGAAATCAGCTTTATTTTGAACAAAACCGACTGCGCCGCATACATTGCGGTACAGTCGGTTATTTTTTTGATTCACAGTATGTCAATCATAACTGTTCCGATCAGATGTTTTCATCCTTCAGTGCATCAACCGGGTTTTCGCGCTTTAACCTGCTTGTTGAGTACAGCATGGAAACAAACACAACCATGAAAACGCTCACTACAGCAATCGCAACCGCCGTCCACGGCATTGTGAAGCTCATTTGTGCAGTCTCCGCTGCGGACAGGTAGCAAAGGTAGGTCATGCCGACCGAAAGCGGCAAACCGAACAGCAGCGAACGCGTTCCGTAGAGCAGGCATTCATAGTTCATCATTCGGTTTATTCCCCTGTTCGTCATTCCGAGCGAACGGAGCATTGCGTAATCACGGCGGCGAAGTGCAACATTGGTTGACACGGTGTTGAACACATTCGCAACCGAAATCAGTGAAATCAACGCGATAAAGCCATAGGAGAATACCTTCACAAGGATTATCATGTTGCTGACGGTTCGTTCCTCCTCCGCACGGTTGTACAGCCTTTGAGGCGCAAATTCGATTCCACGGGTTTCAAATACGGATTTAACATCATTCTCCGCCTTGTCCGGGTCATCGGCGCAGATGTATACATTCATGAACCCCTCATTGAATGCCTTTTGATCCTTGAACGCGGAGAACGGCAGAATGAGCTTCATTGCGCGTCCGCTTTCAATCCCTGCGGGTGCGGTTTTGACGGTTGCTGCAATATGTATTTCTTCATATTCAACCGGGCGCACGGGCTGGTCTATGGGCCTTCCGAAAAAATCAAATCCTGAGGATTCGAAATTTTCCCCATCGGAGGAGTTTTCCCCGTTGGAGCTGCTTCCGCCGTCAGCATCTTCCCCTTGAGCGGGCCAATAGTAGTATTGCAGAACGCCCTCTCCCATTTCATTGCCGGACCAAAACATGCCGTCCAAAATGTATCCGTCGAGCTGCGGTGCGGGTTTTGCCCGCATCAGGGTCGTTACCCCATCCGAAACAAAGCTGTAATTATATGTTCTTCTGTTGTTTTCGCCGTTATCCTGCGAATAAACAACATCGTAACCGCTGTTGAGCATGACGGGCAGTTTTTCTTCGGCTGCAAAATAAGCATCGGCATCGATGCCGTTTTTGGTCAGCATCCGTCCGAATGCCGCATCATCAATGTAATACGCAAAACAGTTTTGTTCAACTTTGAGCAGCCCTTCATGTGCGCTGCGCTGCGCTTTTGTGTATGCTTTGTAATCCGCCGTTGTGTCTCCCTCCGGCAGGTACACAAAGCTGTTGTCGAGCGTGTTCAGGCAGAAAGTTATCTCATCAAAGTATTCTCGGGCGCCTGCGGCAAACTCCGTATAATTCTGCGCCGACAAATCCCGATAACCTATATCGTAGCTTTTTTCCGTGAATGCGTCATCTGCCGACTTTGTGAGATACATGCAGAAACCGCTTGCAGAGATGAAAAGCACAAGGCTCATTGCAAGAGAAGCTATCGTTGCGCGATACTTTTTGCGGCTGCGTGCATAGTATTTTTTTGCAAGCATGCCTTCTGCACCGAAAAGCCGAATGAAAAGCTTTGAACAGCGCACATTCTTCTTGCCCGCATTCACATCCCGCGCCTGCCTGATTGCTTCAATGGGTGAAATTTTCATTGCACGCCGCGACGGTATCCATGCGGAAACGAAAACTGTCAACACCGCGACCGCCACAGCAACGGCAACGGCCTGCCACGAAACGGAAAAGCTCATGCCGAACGGTGCGTCGAGTACGGATTTGAACAAATCTCCGCAAAGCCACAGCGTCAGTCCCATACCTCCGATGCCCACAAAAAGGCCGATAGGTATGCCGCATACGCACAGCGCAAATGCTTCGAAAAGAACGGACCGCCTTATCTGGCTCCGGGTTGCACCGATTGAGGCAAGCAAGCCGAACTGCTTTGTTCTTTCGCTTACAGAAATTGAAAATGCACTGTAAATCAGCGAAACCGAGCCGATGAAAATCAGCACGCAGAAAATTGCGGCAAGCCTCACAAGCATATTCGAATAATTGTTAAACACCGAATAGCCGTCAATTGTGAGCAGCCTCGTTTGATAGGATGCCTCAGTGTAAGCTCCCGAAAGCTTTTCCGCAAACGCATCAAGATTCTTTCTCGGATTTTTCATCAGAATATAGGCATCATAAGTTTCACCTTCCCGCAGGGGTTCGGAAAGAAGGCTCAGCGCGGTGTAACCCGGAGCAATCCTTTCTTCAAACCCTGGGCGTTCATAGAAACCGACAACGACATATTCCCAAATTCTGTCCGCAGTCAGCTTTTCCTCATCGTACGAATACGGATTGTTCTGCCCAAGCTCCGATCCGTCTTCCGCAACGCGTCTGCCGAGAGTCAGTTTCAATCTGTCGCCGATTTTATGTGATACGCCGCCGTTCGCCTGAAGATGTGCGGGAAGAATTATCTCGTTTTCATTTTCGGGCAGTCTGCCGCTCGTAAGATGAACAGGCATGTTTTTCATGAAGCTTTCATCCGCTTCAAGAACATACAAATAGGGCTTGTCGGCGTTGCTTGAACCGGCTTCGGCATAACCTATTGGCTTTGCGACAGCGGCCTTTGAAACGCGCTCGTCGGCTTTGATTTTATCTATCGTTTCGCTTGAACAGCCGCTGAACGAAACATGGTAGTCGCCTTTGTCATATGCAAAGTACTCGCGCATATAGCCGTACATGCTTGAGCAGAAAGTTGTTACGGCGGTGAACATTGCGGCGGAAAGGATTATGCCGATTATCGTTACGATCGTGCGAACTCTGTTCTTCTTCATCGCCTGCAAAGTGACTTTGTTCATGATGTTCATTTTGAAATCACCTCGTCACGAACGATTTTTCCGTCCTCGATTGCAATAATGCGCCGAGCTTGCAGTGCAATGCTTTCGTCATGAGTGATCATGATGAGAGTTTGATTGTATTCACGGTTCATTCGCTTCAAAAGCTCAACTATTTCATGGCTGTTTTTTGAATCCAGATTGCCCGTCGGTTCATCCGCAAGCACGATCGAAGGCGAATTCATCAATGCCCTGCCGATAGACACGCGCTGCTGCTGTCCGCCGGAAAGCTGATTCGGAAGATGTTTCTCGCGTCCGACAAGATCAAGCTCGCGAATCAGTTCACGCAGCCTGTCGCGGTTCACGTTTCGTCCGTCCAAAAGCACGGGCAGGGACATGTTCTCTTCAACGTTCAAAACCGGAATCAGGTTGTAGAACTGATAGATAAGCCCGACTTCGCGGCGGCGAAAAACTGCAATCTGTTCATCGCTTCGCGAATAAACATCCTGTCCGTTCACAAGCACTTTGCCCCCCGTGGGGCGGTCAACGCCGCCCAATGTGTGCAAAAGAGTTGATTTGCCGCTGCCCGAAGGCCCGATAATCGCAACAAAATCACCCTTTTCAACCGAAAAGCTTACGCCGTTGAGCGCACGAACTTCATTCTCGCCTTTTCCGTAAACCTTTGTCAGGTTTTCAACCTTCAAAATCTCCATTTTCTCTCCTTTTGAGCATCATCCGTTCGAAATGCGGCAGGCAAACCTTTTATACGCGCAATCCGAATGTATTGTCTTCGACTCTTTTGTTTATGGTTGAAATTATACCCGCGCAATATGACTTGTGTGTGACTTGAAAATAACAGATATGTCACAAACACCGAATACGCAGCTTCGGAAACGGCTCAAACATTATCCAATCGAAGTATTGTTAAACTGCGCTTTTATACAGGCGTATGGTGAACACTGCACCGCCCTGCCGATGATTTTCCGCTTTAATTGTTCCGTTTTGTTTTGAAATGATGGTTCTTGACAGCGCAAGCCCAATGCCGACGCTTTGCAGCTGCGGAATCTGTGCTCCGCATTGAACCGTATCGTTTTCAGTATGGGTATTATTCCTTAAACTCCCCGTTTCCGTACAGTTCATGCCGGCTGAACCGGTATAAAATCTTTCAAAAATATGCGGCAAATCCTGCTCCGCAATTCCGCATCCCGTGTCGCGAATTCGGAATTCCGAATATATCGGGTTTTCGGATGCAGTGACATATATGCTTCCGTTTTCGCAGTGTTCAACACAGTTTTTAAGTATATTGCCCAAAGCTTCCGTCATCCAATCCGGATCGCAGTATGCAAACCCGGAAGCATCAATTTCGAAATGCACATTTTTCAGCTCCGCCATGATTTCCAGCGGCTCAACCGCTCCGTCAACAATTGCCGCAAGTTCGGCATGTTTCCTGCTGAAAGTGACAGAATCCGCATCGAGCCTTGCAAGCTTCAACAATGCGGAAACAAGCCACTCGATCCTTGTCAGCTGCCTGCGAAGTTCAAGAAGAAGCTCCATGCGTTTTTCTGCATTCATGCCGCTCCTGCCCAAAGATTTCGCAATCAGATTAAGCGCCGTCAGCGGAGTTTTTATCTGATGAGAAATGTCCGCAATTGAATCCGCAAGCTTTGTTTTGTCCGAACGCAGTGCATCGGCCTGCTCGCGAAGACGAACAATCAGCTTTGTGAGCTCGTTTTCAAGTATGCTGATTTCGCCTTCACGATACTTTGAAAGGCACATGTTCTCCGCACCGTGGAGGATGCCGTCGATTTCATCCGCAAGCTTTCTGAAATGTCTGTGACGCAGCGCAGCGTTCACAAGCTGAGCCGAAATCACAATTACAAAAGCGGCGGCCGCAATAAGCCCCGCTTTCTGATTTAAATAAAAACATATTCCGCTTGCGGCGATACCGACCGCTGCCGTTGTCAGCGTCAGCGCACAAACATCCGGATTTCTGAGTACTCTCATTTTCCATGCCCCCTTTGCGTTATTCTTCGGCGGCAAACCGCATATATTCAGTCTATTTTGTATCCAACGCCGCGTACCGTTTTAATAATGCAGGGAGTCTGCGGATCGGCTTCCAGTTTTTCGCGCAGCCGTTTAATATAAACGGTCAAGGTGTTGTCATTCACAAAGTCGCCCGCAACATCCCAAATGTGTTCAAGCAGCTGTGCGCGCGTTAAAACATGCCCGCGGTTGTTTATGAGCGTCAGCAAAAGCCTGTATTCCAATGCCGAAAGGCAAAGGTCCGTATCCCCGCGGAAACAGGCTCCTCTCTCAAGGTCAACACGCACATCGCCGAGACTGACCGCGGCCTGCGGTTTTCCCGCCCGTCGAAGAGCGTTTTTGATGCGCGAAACAAGCTCCCGCGGCCGAAAAGGCTTTGCAATATAGTCATCCGCACCGAGCTCAAGTCCCGTAACAACGCTGTGTTCATCACCCGAAGCCGTCAGAAAAATAATGGGTATATCCTTTTTGCTTTTCATGGCGGAGCAAACAACAAAGCCGCTGCCGTCCGCAAGCGAAACATCCAGCAGCACAATATCAAACTCCTCCTGTTCAAAAAGCCGCAGCGCTTCGGTCTGCCCGTTTGCGCTTTTGCACAAAAAGCCCTCATCCGTCAAAAACGAGCTCAACGCACGAACGATCGCGGCATCATCCTCAACAACAAGCACTCTGTTTGATTTATTCATAACGTTCCTCCGTCCCTGATGTTCGCATTTGCTTTCGCAGCATTTCGGTGCAAAATGCAAAACGCCCTGCTCCCCGTTTTACATGTATCGGCAGCACAATGGCTTATCCGTTTTCAAATAACAGGTTGAAAACACGGCCTTCTTGCCGATACACAATCAAATCGCTGTTTCCCGCAGGAGCAGGGTGCAATGTTTTTCAAATTTTTTACTTTATCCGAGTTTTATTTTTCGGGACGAATAATTTCGGTTGTTGCATCCATCCACAGCCGTTCAACATTGTAATACTCGCGCTCTTCCGGATGGAAAATATGCACAAGAATTCCGGCAAAGTCAAGCACGATCCAACGGCCTTCGGAATAGCCTTCCCTGCGGCGCATCGGAAGCCCCATTTCGGCGGCACAATCTTCAATTTCATCACTCAGCGCCTTTACATGAATCGGCGATGTGCCGCTCATGAACACGAACCAATCGGTAATGATTGTTTTGTCTCCCACATGGACCGCAACAATATCGTTTGCTCTTTTTGCATCGGCGGCATCCACAATGCGCTTTACGCAATTTTTAAGCTCCTCGCGAAACCTGAGTTCCGGTTCCGAAAGGATGTTTTTGTTTTCGTTATTAGTTTCCATTCTTCCTCCGATTATATCTATATTGATATTATTTTTATTAATCGTACGTCTTTTTATTCGACATTGCCCGTATCAAATTCAGCCGGGATAAAATCGGCTTAAAACTCACCGCCGTTGCCGATTTGACGTTTTTTCTCAATCGCCGCCGTGCAGGCGGGCTTTCACCCGTTTTTCGAGTGCTGCAATGGTAATTTCCGTTTGCGGATGAATGCGCATTCCCTTATTTTCAGTGTATTCGATAGTGTTCCGAAGAACCGCTATCGTCGCCCTGTCGAGGTCTCTGAAAGCAAGCTCGCGCAAATCCCGTATTCTTCTGTAATCACGTGACGGCTCAAGCTTGTCCGCAAGAAAAATCACCTCATCAAACGGGGTCATTTCCGCACATCCGACGGTGTGCCGTTCTATTGCGTTCAATATTTCCGTATCCTGCACTCCGTACAGATCCCTTGCAAGCAGTGCACCTATGCGCGAATGAATCAAAAACGGATTTTCACGTTCTTCATTTGTCAGCGCATAACCCATTTTTTCGGCATATCGAACGGTCTCTTCACGCCCAAGCTTTGCGCAGTCGTGCAAAAGAGCTGCAAGCCGCGCTTTTTCTGTTGAAAGCCCGTGATACTGAGCAAGTCCGACAGCTTCACGCACGGTCAGCATTGTGTGACGCATTCTGTATTCATCCAAAACGTTCGAAACACGTTCCGCAAGCTGCTCTATGCTTTTGGGCTGATACAAGCGCTTTTCGTAAAGCAGCATTTCGGCGGAAAGCGGCACAAGCCTTTCAACGGTTTGTGCGTTTTGAACACGCCTTCTGATTTCCGTTGAGGATATGTCCGGCCCTTCCGCAGAAATAATCTCGACTCTGCCGCCGAATTCAGCCCTTATCCCGTCTGCAAGAGCTTCGATATCGCGTTCCTGACCGCGTCTGTTGACGGCAACAAGGGTTGCAAGCTCCAGTATTTCTTTTGGATTTTTCCATTTCGGGAAATCTTCAAGCATATCCGCTCCGACAATGAAATACAGCCCGGCTTTCTTGTTTATCCGCTTCATTTCGCGCAGCGTGTCAACAGTGTAGCTGACTCCGCCGCGGCGAATTTCGATATCGGAAGCGCGCATTCCGCGTTCGCGCTTCAAAGCGGCGCAGACCATATCGAATCTTAATGCAGCCGAAGTGCGCTCTGCGGAATGCTTATGCGGCGGATCTGCCGCAACAACAAAATCCACCCTGTCAAGCCCAAGCTCCTGTTTCACGGAACGGGCAACAAATATGTGCCCCATGTGAACGGGGTCAAATGTTCCGCCGTAAATTCCAATCTTCATATGCATATTATACAACATCCTGAACCGTTTGTGAATGAAAAACATATCTATGTGCCATACTGATTTTATGAATGACACATTGTTGAAAAGTTATAATCGGAGCTTCAACGGCGGCAAATCCCGCTTTGCGCGCATATGCGACAACGTGTTTTCGGCACTGCTGCTGACCGCCGCACTTTATTTGCTTGTTTCGCGAAAGCTGCATCACGGCGCCGCGTCTTTGTTTGCCGCAATGCTCATTTCCGCGTCAATACTGCTCACTGCAAGCCTTTTGCGCAGCCTGCGGTTTAATGCCCACATCAAAAAACTCCGCAGAGAAACATCCGAGTCGATTTTGCGGCGCAGGATACTCGTTTCGCCCGAAGTGGACGAAGTGATCCGCAGCCTGCACCGTTCATCCTCGGAATACCCGAATCAAGCGTATTCCGAACAGAGTGCAACTCGCTCGTTTTATCTGCTCCGAACTGAAAAAGCAATCACTTTTGATGATATTCTTCCGATTATTCGCGAGGCTCTTGAAAAAGGCCTTTCGCACATCGTGATATATTCAGTTTCGAAACCCGCACCGGAAGCGGAATCCGCCGTGCGCACCGTCGGCACCACCGCAGTTGAGTTTAGGCTGCTTGAAACAATTCCGCAAATTCGCGAACGCTTCCTGCCCGACGATGCCGAAATCGATTCCGAAATCAAAGCTGCATTTCCTCCCGCCGAGCGTGTATCCGTCAGGGTCCGCGCTGAGCGCGCCGCATCGAAACTCCGCACGGAAAAACACGCTTCAAAGTACTTCTTTGCGGGCATGGGATTATATGCTCTTTCGTTTTTTTCGGCGTACAGGTTCTATATGCGGCTTGCAGCCTCGGCAATGATGTTCGCCGCAATGCTGCTGTTTATCCGCAAAATAACCGCATCCTCCAAACCCGCAGACAGCCGGCGCTGACCGCAGGCATTTCATCCAAAGCCTGTTTTATTCCGCCGGCGGAGCATTCGGATCGGGGGTGTCGTCCAGCTTCAAAAGCTCGCGCGCTATCTGAAATTTCAGGGATGAGTATGCGCCCGAATCGGGAACATCGAGCATTACGATCACAACACGCTCATCCTCCTGCGCAACGTTAAGGCGAAAACCGGCAAACCACGAATACATGCGGGTTTTGTCTTTGCCGATTTCGGCCGAACCCGTTTTTGCCGCAACGTCAACATTCGTGACACGCAGCGAACGGCCCGTTCCGTTTTTGTTCGGATCCACAACGCCTTGGAGCATCGGGACTATTTTGTTTATTGCATTTGTCGAAATTGCGTCCTCCATCCATACGGAGTATTCGCTTTTCCGAATGCATTTGTATTCCACGCCGTCCGTTACATATAATCCGTCCGTGATTCGCGGGGTCGGCATATCGCCGTTGTTTGCAAATGCGGAGAACATTGCCGCAAGCTGAAGCGGCGTCACGAGCACCTGGCCCTGTCCGTAGCCGGAGTCCGCAAGCATTTTGTTGTCCATCACGCTGCCGCGGCTGTAAAGCTGGGAGCGGGCGGCACCCAATTCATAGGGCAGCGACTTGTCCATGCCGAGTTTTTCATTAAAATATGCAATGAATTTCTCCTGACCGATTTTCAGTGCAACATCCGCAAAGTAAATATTGTCGGAATGCAGCATACAGTTTGTCATGTTCATTGGTTCCGTGCGGTGATAGACGCGCGTGCGTTTTATGCGCGGCCAAGGCCATTCCCCGTAACCGGTCGGCTTCCAGTAATCATTATCGATATAGCCGGTGAAAACATAATTCTCATTCACCGTACCCGTATCAAGCGCAGCAGCAGCAGTGAACGCCTTGAAAGTTGATCCCGGCGGGTAAAGCTCCCTTGTTGCGCGGTTTCTGAGCGGCTCATTCTCCTGTTCTTCAAGGGCTTTGTATTCATCGCCGCTCATACCCTTTATAAACCTGTTTAAATCATAGGAAGGATTGGAAGCAATTGCATTCACTTCTCCCGTTTTCGGGTTCATAACAACGACCGCACCCGCCGTGTCCGTACCGAAAAGCACAAGATCCAGCAGCTCCTCTGTGCGCTGCTGCAATTTGAAATCGATCGTCAGCATCACATCGCTGCCGTCAACTTTATCTTTGCGATAGATGACCTTTTTAACGGCTCCGTCCGTTCCGCGGATGAAGAAATAATAGCCGTCCTTGCCGCGGAGCTCCCTTTCGTAAAGCTTTTCTATGCCGCTTTTACCGACTTTGCTGTCAGTAGTATACAATCCGTCATTCGGATCGCGTCCCTCGTTATATGTCTGTATCTCCTCCCATGTTGCGAACGAAATATAGCCCAATGTATGCGCAAGCAGGCTCCCGTAAGGGTAATACCGCTTTGAACCGTAGTGCTCGGTGTCAACATGAACTCCGTTTACGGCATTCAGCTGCTCCTGCTGTTCAACGGTAACTTCATCGGGCATCGCCTGATAAACGGTGATGAACTCGTTTGTGTTCTTTCCGAATTTTGTTCGCAGCTCTGCGGCGTCCAAACCGAGCACAGCGGCAATTTCGGCAGCAGCGGCATCGAATTCCGCCGAGAAGCGTGTATTCAGATATTCCGCATCGGAATAAAGCCTGTCCGCTTCCTTTTCCGCATCCTGCTCGCTCATGCCGGCATTTTCCTGCATTATTTCATCCGTAAGCACTTTTTTCGGTGCAATTTCGCTTAAAAGCGCATAAACAGTCACAAGGCGGACATTGGTTGCAACAACAGCTCCGTGAGAAACGATATCGCCGCGCTCTGCCGCAAGCGCTGCCCTGTCGAACGTATCGCCCCATGCCATATCCGGAAAAATGTGGCTCGGCTGCCACACAACCCGCCAAAGATTATTCTCTTTCAGAAGAGTCATCTCGTATTCGTTTGTCAGGTCGCCCGCGGATTGTGTTTTATATGTCATCGTGTATTTAATGACTTTTTTTGAATTTCCGGAAACGTTCTCTTCAGCAATATTGTATTCAATATCGTTCACGCCGAGCAGCGAAAACAGGCTCTCGTAACGCTTTTCGAACTGTGCGAGAGTTATTGTGTTTTTATATGCTTCAATGCTGTCGTCAACGGCATTCTCCGGCGCAACATGAGCACTGATGAAGGAAAAAGCTTCCGTAAACTGCCCGTTGCGTATTGAATTCATGAACAATGTGAACGCCTGTTCGTCCCCGGACGCCGTCTCCCGGCTGCATCCCGCAGCGAAAAAACCCGTGCAGCATAAAGAAAGCAGCATCAGAGAGGAAAGGATAAAGCAAAAAAATCTTTTTGTTTTTGTTCCGAAAGTCAGTTTCATTCCTGTTTATACCTCGATATTTATACCTCGATACTCATACCCCGATTTAATTCTTTTGTTTTCAAATCTTTCGAGCTATAATCATGCATTATAATTATACTACCGAAGTGAGAATATGTAAAGCCGCATTGCCCGTGGTTTATGTCGTCGGCAGCAATATCGTGTTTCGATTCGCTGTTTTCTGTTTTTTTAAAGAAAGCGCGTTTAACATCAGCTGCCGCTGCGCATGGTTATTCGCACGGCGGCAGTCTTTTTTAAACCGTCAGGGCGGTTTTCCGTCGGCAATCAGCTTTTTGGGATAAAAAACTCTCAATATGCGCATTATTTTTCGGATTCTGTTGACATATATGCAAATCTGCATTAAAATTCCAATCATGACAGATTCAAAAGAAATGATAAAAAAACTGGGTTTGACCCCGAACAAGGCTCTGGGGCAGAATTTTCTTATCGATACCGAAGCGATAAGCCGCATTGCAGCGCTTGCAGACTGCCAAGGCGAAAACGTGCTTGAAATCGGTCCCGGGCTCGGTGCATTGACATCCGCTCTTTCGGAAAAAGCGAAAAATCTGCTTGCGGTTGAAATAGACCGTACACTTTGCGGAATTCTTGCGGATGAATTCGCGGATAAACGCAGCGTGCAGCTCATTTGCAGCGATTTTCTGAAGCTTCCGCCTGCAAAAATCTCCGATGCATTCGGCGGAGAGCCTTTTACTGTTGCTGCAAATCTTCCGTACTATATAACATCACCTATTTGTATGCGGCTGATTGAATCCGGACTCCCTGTAAAGCGCATGGTGCTGATGATGCAGGTTGAAGCAGCAGAGCGGTTCTTTGCGGCACCGCGTGATGTGAACTATGGGCCGCTCTCGATTGTTTCCCGGTATCTTTTCGACATTTCAACCGAACTGAAACTCTCACCCGCAGCATATTACCCCGAGCCGTCGGTTCATTCCTGTGTGCTGAAATTCGAACGAAACGGCAGCGAGCTTCCGCCGAATTTTATAAAGGTGCTTCGTGCCGCATTTGCGATGCGTCGAAAAACGCTCCGAAACAATATGCTGCAATTGATTCCGAAAAGCAATGTTGACGAAGTGATTGCCGATGCCGGACTTTTGCCGACCGTCCGAGCCGAAGAGCTTGCAGCGGCCGATTTTGTGCGGCTTGCCGATTCATACAACCGTTACGGCAATAAAGTATCGGAAGCAGATCCGACCTGCGCCGAATAAGCAGCACGGTCAATAAGTGCCTGACAAAAAACGATGAGAAGGACTGCCGCAAATTTCGCGGCAGTCTTCATTTTTACGGATTAATAAACCTTTGAAATCGTGAACTTTTTGAGAGTTTTCAAAAGACCCGCCACTGCGGTTCCGCACCGAACATATGGCACAAAAAAACCGCTCAAACAATTTGAGCGGTTTATGGAGCTGGTGATCAGATTCGAACTGACTACCTCGTCCTTACCAAGGACGCGCTCTACCTACTG
>ERZ779890.743-NODE-743-length-35039-cov-11.354133_pt1 | contig 35039 bp, 28 predicted proteins | sample MGYA00511553_ERZ779890 | MGnify/ENA primary metagenome ERZ779890 (study PRJEB29588, sample SAMEA2152064) | human gut metagenome | biome: human gut; feature: human-associated habitat; material: faeces | place: Denmark | collected 2008/2010 ... | reverse complement strand
ATACATCATCAGCATGATGATGTCCGTGCTCATGATCATGGTCATGACAGCCGCAGGTGCAACCCTCTCCATGGTCGTGGTGATGTTCATGTTCGTCATGGTCGTGGTGATGTTCATGTTCGTCGTGGTCATGATGATGTTCATGCTCATCATGATCATGATGATGCTCGTGCTCGTCATGCTCGTGATGGTGCTCATGCTCATCGTGGTCATGATGATGGTGATGATGCTCTGCCTCATCCTGTGCATGACGTGCCTCTGCAAGCACCTTCATCTCGAGATTGTCCTGACCCTCCATAGTCTTTAGGATCTGCTCTCCTTTAATAGCATCCCAGTCAGTAGTGATAACCGAAGCCTTTGGATTTAAAGCCTGAATCTGCTTTACGCAAAACTCAAGCTGCTCAGGTGTAGCATTCTGGCTACGGCTTAAGATAACTGTTGTGGCATACTCTATCTGGTTGTTGAAAAACTCACCGAAAGCCTTCATCTGCTTGCTTGCCTTAAGTGCATTTACGACTGTAACAAGTGCATTGAGCTTGACCGGCTGCTCTTTTTCGATATCTATAACTGATTTCATGACATCTGATAATTTGCCTACGCCGGAAGGCTCGATTAAGATACGGTCCGGATGATACTTAGTAATAACCTCATTTAAATTCTTACCAAAATCACCAACCAGTGAACAGCAGATACAGCCTGAGTTCATCTCAGTAATCTGAATGCCGGCATCCTTTAAAAAGCCACCGTCTATACCAACCTCACCGAACTCATTCTCTATGAGAACTATCTGCTCACCCTTAAAAGCCTCATCTATCATTTTCTTGATAAATGTAGTCTTTCCAGCTCCAAGGAAACCTGAAATAATGTCAATTTTTGTCATTGTAATTCACTCCTTTTCTTTTCACTAAGTCCTATTTTACTAGCAATAATACAAATATGCAAATTAAATTTTTATTATTAAATTATGTTGACACATAACAAAAGAACTACCGCACGCGGTAGTCCTCTCTAATACATTAATTGTATTTTCTTTTTCTAGCTGCTTCAGATTTCTTCTTACGCTTTACGCTTGGTTTCTCGTAATGCTCACGCTTACGGATCTCCTGCTGGATGCCTGCTTTTGCACAGTTTCTCTTGAATCTGCGTAATGCGCTATCTAAAGTCTCGTTTTCTTTAACTATTACACTAGACATAACCTAAAACCTAACCTCCCTCCAGTTGTGTATTGTGCATCAACTGTTAGGTATCTATACTTAATTGCACTAACATGTATTTTATCAAAATATCCGGATTTGTCAAGATAAATCCGGATATTTTTTAAAGAAATTATTATTTTAATTATATCAGGTAAAAAATCACTCCAAAATGACTCTAATCAAGCTTGATAAAGATTGATGTTTCCTTTTTCAGCGAATCTGCAATCTCATAGTTTTCATCCATCTTGTGTGAGATATTGTCCATATCCTCAACAATAAGCTGTGTACTGTCAGCCGCTGAAATCACTCCGTTCACACCCTCATTTATAGCATGTGATATGGTATTGATTGAAGAAGAAATCTCAAGCATGGACTGCTTCAGTGAATCAGTCTTCTCCTTGAAATCAGTCATGGTACCCTCAATGAATGAAGCCTTGTCATTGTACTCCACACCGGACTCAACAAATCTCTCAAACTCCGGAAGAATCGAATCATTAATATAGCTGACAAGACCATTGGCGTTGTCAGAAAGATTGGTAACCGAATTGGTAACAACCGCATTGATACGCTGGATATTGTTGGCTGCCTCCTGGCTGGCTGCAGCAAGCTGGCTGATCTCACTGGCTACAACCGCAAAACCTCTGCCTGCCTCTCCTGCCCTTGCTGCCTCAATAGAAGCATTTAATGCCAGCAGATTGGTCTGACTTGCAATGTTTAAAATATCATTGGTAAGTGAATTGACCTGCTTTACGCTGTTGCTATCCTCAATAGCCTTCTGCAATACCTCGAGAATCTCCGAAACCTTCCTGTCTGTTGTCTCCATGTTTGTACGTGCAACAGACTCCATTGACTGTGCATGAGCCTTCATATCCTTGGTGTATCCGGTCAGTTCATCTGTCTTTTCAGCAATAATTTCAACCTCTTTTGCCACATTATCTGTGTTGGCATTGATAACAGATGCGTTTTCAGAGATATCCTGCATGGTAGCAGACAGCTCCTCTGTTAAAGCCGAAAGATCCGACACACTGCTGTTGCTTGTCTGAACACTCTGACGCACATCATCAACAACCCTCTCCATCCTGGCCGAGTTGGTGACAACAGCCTTGAATATAGCCTGCAGTTTTGTCATAAAGACATTGATGCCCTTGCCTACGGCGTCAACCTCAGCATTGTTGATAGGAGTAACCCTCTGTGTCAAATCCCCCTTCTTGTTATCAATATTGACTATGATGCCGTTAATTTCCTTCTGTGTACGAAGCAGAGGCTTGATAACCATGGTGACAACAGCAAAAACTACAAACAATAATGCAATTATACTTACTGCAATAGTAAATGTACATGTGACAACAGATGCGCGATAAGTACTTTCGAGACTCTTTCGTTCCTCCTGTGTAACAGAATTGACATGCTCACGCATTGACGAAATAGCTTTTTCAATGTTATTAGTATATTTTGCAATAGAGCCATTTGCTGTTCTATACGCTTCCTCGTTATTACCGGCGGCAGAATAGGCCATTACATTGCCACACTCCTTGACCAGGCTTGTATAGTTTTCACAGATAATATTATAGTTTCTCTTGGTCTCCAAAGTTACATAAGGGTTATAATCACCAAGGAGCTGCTTTAGCTTTTCCTCGTGATTTCTCACTTCACTTACAATTTCAATCATTGATGAAATATCTGACGATATAATATGAGACAGTGCCAGCGTATGAATATTCATGGTCTCCATCTCAATATCATTAAGCATCTCCGTGCCAACCATTGAGTTGTCCACAATCTGACAAGCAGCATCATTTACCTTTGATAAATTTTTAAGAGATAAACCACTTGAAATAACACTTACAAAGCCTACAATAAAAACAGGAATAAGTATCAATTTTGTACTTAACTTTTTCCTTCCCTTGACCTTTGGTTTGTTATTAACCTTTTGAGCTTTTTTTGTGTTGAGAGTTTTTTTAACCTTTGGTGCTTTTGCAGGATTTGATGCTTTTGCTTTCACCTTTTTTTGTTTTACTGTGCTATTTTTAACAGCGGCTTTACTTTTTTTTGAATCTAGTTTCATGTTATATACCCCTCTACTTAGTTACAGATTGTGTTATCCCCGCAACAAGATCATCCATTATCTTCTGAAGATCTGTATTACCAGGATTACCGGCCGCCATTTTTTCGCCAAACTCCGTCGTAGCATCCCAGTAAGAATTTCCTACTCTTTGGAATTTTCCGTACTGTGCCTGATCCATAACAGCCATAATAGCCGGAACCTTTGTGACCGCATCATCTGCTGCTGCCGCTTTATTGGCAGGGCCTGCATTTTGCATCTCAAAGCGAAGCTTCTGGTTATCCTCGTTTGTAAACCACTGGGCAAGCTTATTTGCCCACTCAGGATACTTGGTGTATGCATTTACAGCCACATATTTATAGCCTTTAAACGATGACATCTGAATCTGCTGTCCGGCACATGTGTATGTAGGCAGCTTTACAGCACCATAATCATCGCCCCATAATTCCTTGATTTTTGCTGCATTCCAGCATCCGCTGACACCGGCAATAACACTTCCGTCCTGTACTCCTGCAACAAAATCGTCCTGTACACAGTTCTTAAAGCCCGGCTTAGCCGCAATATCAAGCATAGCCTGTGCTATATCAACACCCTTGATGCTCGTGATAACAGCATTCCAGTTGCAGTGGTTTGTCACACCATCATCATTCACGCCAAAATCAAGCCCTGTATTTCCAAAAAATGCATAAAGATACCAGCCCGAGCTCCAGTCCATAGTCACGTACTTACCATTGGCCCCTGCAATGTCGAGCATGCCATCAAGCGTAGCTACATCGCTGTCTGAGAAATAATCCTTATTGTAATACATGAAATATCCATTGTCAGCGGTCAGTGGGTATCCATATAATTTGCCATCGATAGTGGCAGCCTCAACCGCACTTTCATCGTTAGCCTTTTTAACGGCATCCACATCCTCTATCTCATAAAGAGCGCCTCCCGCTACCATAGAAGCTATCTGGTCATCCGTTATAGAGAATACATCAGCACCATTATGCACATTTGATAATATATTATCTCTGGCATTAGCATCCGCTGACTTCTCGATAGTTATATTAAAATCAGTTCCTTTATTAGCCTCCTTGAAGCTTTCAATCATCTGTGTAGTAATATCCGCATCATCCTTCGAACACCAGACGTGCAGCTTTACTTCCTTATTCTTCGTTTTATCCGAAGAATTCTCCGTCGTCCCCACCTGTGTATTGTCATGTGATTTATTTGATACTCCGCACCCAGTAAGTAATGAAACCCCCATGGCAGCCACAAGTGTTGCAGCTATTAACCTCTTCATACATATTCATCCTTTCAGTTAACCCCAATTTATAATCTAGTACAATTTTACCATACTTTCATAAAAAAAAATAGGTCTAATTTGATTTTTTAACAAATTTAGACCTATTTTTAAAATATGCATTTTAAAGCACTATATATGCATTTTTGTTACTTAATCATACCTGAAAGTGCGTCCTTTACTGAAGCAATAGCATCAGGAATACCTGCCGGGTTCTTTCCACCGGCCTGAGCCATGTTAGGGCGTCCACCGCCGCCACCGCCTACCTTTGAAGCGATTGCCTTGATTAAGTTTCCTGCATGTGCACCGCTCTTTATGGCAGCGTCTGTTGCCATGGCAACAAGATTTACCTTGCCTTCATTTGAAGATGCAAGCACGATAACTCCCTCGCCAAGCTTTTCCTTGAGGGAATCGCCCAGATCACGGAGTCCATTCATATCAACACCGTCAACGCTTGTTGCAAGAAGCTTGATACCGTTTACATCAACTACCTGATCCATAACATCGCCGAGCGCATCCTTTGCGGCCTTGCTCTTAAGAGACTCGTTCTCACTCTGAAGTACCTTCATCTCAGCCATCAGGTGCTCAAGTCTCTCTTTGAGGTTGGCAGGAGTTGATTTAACAACCTTGGCAGCCTCCTCAAGTTCCTTCTCCATATTGCTGTAGTAAGCGAATACATTGTCACCTGTGATAGCCTCGATACGTCTGACGCCTGCAGCTACACCGCTCTCTGAAAGAATCTTGAATACCTTGATATCAGATGTATTCTTTACATGTGTACCACCGCAGAACTCCTTTGAGAAATCGCCCATTGATACGACGCGTACCTTTTCACCGTATTTCTCGCCGAAGAGAGCCATGGCACCTGTCTTTTTAGCCTCATCGACGGTCATGATATCTGTGCGAACTTCAATAGCTTCGTTGATTTTCTCGTTTACGATATCCTCAACTCTTTTAAGCTCCTCAGCGGTCATAGCAGAAAAATGAGAGAAATCAAAACGTGTTCTCTCAGCATCCTGATAAGAACCTGCCTGCTCTACATGTGTGCCGAGTACCTCACGCAGTGCCTTCTGAAGCAGATGAGTGGCAGAGTGATTTCTGCATGTGTTTGTTCTTGTTTTTGTATCAACAGAAAGTGTAGCATTCTCGCCTGTGCGGATCATTCCCTCTGACACATATCCTACATGTGCATATCTGTTGCCAACTACATTTACAGTATCCTCAACAACAAATGTACCGCTCTCAGTCTTTATGATACCCTTGTCACCCTGCTGACCACCCATTGTGGCATAGAAAGGTGTGTTTGGCACGATCACAGAGCCCTTATCACCATCTGAAAGAGCCTCAACAACATCATCCGATGTGGTAAGGAAAGCTATCGCAGCTGTATCAGTAAGCTTGTCATAGCCTGTGAACTCTGTAGTAATTTCAGAATCTATATCATTGTAAACATTGGCATCAGCACCCATATAGTTTGTTTCCTTGCGGGCTCCTCTTGCCTTCTGTCTCTGAGCCTCCATACAGCTCTCAAAGCCAGCCTCATCATATGTGAAGCCCTTCTCCTCGAGAATCTCTGCCGTGAGGTCTACAGGGAAGCCGTATGTATCGTAAAGCTTGAATGCATCCTCTCCTGAGAGAACCTTGACGCCGTCAGCCTTCATGCGTTCTTCCATATCTGCAAGGATACCAAGTCCCTGGTCGATGGTCTTTGCGAACTTCTCCTCCTCCTGAGTGAGTACCTTAAGGATGAAATCCTTTCTCTCCTCAAGCTCCGGATAACCGTCCTTGCTCTCATCGATGACAACCTGTGCGATTTTGCCAAGGAATGCTCCCTGTATGCCAAGTGTACGTCCGTGCATAGCGGCACGTCTGATGATACGGCGAAGCACATAGCCCCTGCCCTCGTTAGATGGCATAACTCCATCCGAGATAAGGAATGTAGACGAACGGATATGATCTGTGATAAGACGGATAGAAACATCGTCCATCTCATCGACATGATATTTCTTGCCTGAAAGCTCGCAGACCTTGTCACGGATAGCCTTCATGGTATCAATATCGAATACTGAATCAACATCCTGCATTACAACAGCAAGACGCTCAAGTCCCATACCTGTATCAATGTTCTTGTGCTCAAGCTCAGTGTATCCACCGTGTCCGTCACCGTTAAACTGTGTGAATACGTTGTTCCACACCTCCATGAAACGGTCACAGTCGCAGCCTACCTTACAATCAGGCTTGCCACATCCGTACTTCTCACCGCGGTCGTAGTAAATCTCAGAGCAAGGACCACAAGGACCTGCGCCATGCTCCCAGAAGTTGTCACACTCACCGGTCTTTGGATCTCTGTAGAAACGTGTAATACGATCTCCCGGCACCCCTACTTCCTTAGTCCAGATATCAAATGCCTCATCATCCTCACCGTAGATGGAAGGATAAAGCCTGTCCTTTTCAAGACCGAGCACCTCTGTCAAAAACTCCCATGACCATGCGATTGCTTCATGCTTGAAATAATCGCCAAATGAGAAGTTTCCGAGCATCTCAAAAAAAGTAAGATGACGAGCTGTCTTACCTACATTCTCGATATCACCTGTTCTGACACACTTCTGGCATGTAGTCACACGGTGTCTTGGTGGAACCTCCTGTCCTGTAAAATATGGTTTAAGCGGTGCCATACCTGCATTAATAAGAAGCAGACTGTTGTCATTGTGAGGCACCAGTGAAAAACTCTTCATTGCGAGATGTCCCTTGCTCTCAAAGAACTCAAGGTACATACGACGTAATTCGTTAACGCCATAACTCTTCTTCATTACTTGGATCTCCTATTCTTTTGTCTTTGCGTCCTTCATTTTACGAAGCTTTACCCCTATTAAAGCCCCACAAAAACCTATGGCCGCCAAAACAATCATAATAATAACATATTGTGCTACGCACATGAAAAAGTCCCCCATAATTACCCTCCTAAATTTATTGAACTAATTTATTATAAATGAATTTGTGAAATAATTCAATAGTTCTCTCCAAAAGCGAACGTCTGATTTTCACGTTCAATCTCAATCACCCTGTCAGCCATTTCCTTATTGCTCAGCCTCTTTTTGTATTCAGTAATACCGCTGTAGTCCTGCCACATGTGCATAGGAAACACAAACTCTGCCGAGGTATTTTGTAAAAAATAATCAAAGCCCTTGAACTGATACTCCATAAGCTTTGGATCCATCGGGAAAAACGCCACGTTTATTGGTTTTTCTGAAAGCTTTTTTATCTCATGTCTGAAGGCTCTGCGCACTCTGCCGTTTATCAGATCGCCTGCGCCATCCCACTCCCAGTCGTTTAAATCACCGGCATGAAACAGGCTCACTCCATTAGAAGTGACGTAAAACGCCACACCGGCATCGGTGGATCTAAGTGTCATTATGTCCAGATCATCCACATGATATGTATTGTCAGGTGAAACAAATGTTACCTTGTCCCTGACAGCGGGATCAATGCCATGCTTTGACAAAAAATGCGGACTGATACGGATATCCTTTGAAAAAATATAATGTATATTCGGATATTTGTCAGCCAGACGCAAAATATCCATATCATAATGATCTTTGTGGCTGTGACTTGCAAACATATAGATTTTTGTGTCCGGCTCATAAGATGGCAGCTTTCCGGTAAAATGCATACCCTCCACCTTGTCTCCATCAAAATAATCAAATATAAGCACCTTGTCATCCAGTTCCACAAGAAAACAACTGTGATGTATAAAAATTATCTGCATGTAACCTACTCTCTTTCGCTTTTTTTCTCTCTTTCCGCAAAGAAATCAGTCTTTATGTATCATTATGCTATCTTTATGCAATATAGTCAACTTATATTTCGTAAAATATAGTAATTTAACTCTAATTACCAATCAATAATTATATGATTAAAGGGTCAAAATACCTTTTGACCCTCATATCATTATATAATTATACAAATCATGCCGCCATTTGAGTCATTCACAATCTTTTGCATGGTTTCCTGAAGCTTTATCTGGCACTCATCATCCATCTGCATTATTTTGCTTCTTATTCCGTCCTCCATAAGCTCACCGACAGACTTTCCAAAAATATTAGTCTTCCAGACTCCACTGTCACTGTTTTCACCATTTTTGATGTAATCTATCAGATCCTCTGCCTGTTCCCTGCTTCCGACTATCGGCGCTATCTCGGTCTCGATATTAGCCCTTATCATATGTATTGACGGTGAAATAGCCTTCATTTTTACGCCAAACTTGTTTCCATGGGCTATAAGCACCGGCTCCTCCATTCTGATATCAGACAGCTGTGGCATCACAACACCATAACCCTTCTGCTGCACCGATGAAAAAGCATCCTTAATCTTTTCGTATTCATTCTTTTCCTCAGTGAGTGAAAGAATCAGGGAAATCAGCTCCTTTTCCCCGGAAACGGTCACACCGCACAGCGCGGAAATATTCTCGTAGTAGTACTTCTCTGCAATCTCAATTTTGACCTTTACCACACCATCAGACAGCCCCATCCCGGCAAGAGATACCGCTTTTAATATATCCCCATCCGATTCAGGCATATCAGTGCTCATCTGTGCGACATCCTTCAGCTTAGAAGCCCTTGTAAGAAAAGTCTTTGAATATGTAATTACAGCCTGCTTTACATAATTGTCATAAGGCAGAAGCTGCACCCATTTCGGTATATCATAGTCCACTCTCGTGACTGCAAATTCATATAAGAGCTTTTCCATGATATCTGTAATCTGTCCCATGCAAAGCTTTTCACAGTCTATAGGAATGGCAGCCGCTTTATACTCTCTGCTAAGTGACTCGCATAAAAGTCTCGTTTCTGCCGCAAACGGCTTTGTAGTATTTACCACAATTACAAATGGCTTTCCTGAAGCCTCAAGCTGCATGACGGTTTCTCTTTCTGCTGCCTCATAGCTTTGTCTTTTTATATCGCCTATGCTGCCGTCAGTGGTTACAAGCACAGCCACTGTCGAATGCTCCTCTATTACCTTTTTTGTACCTACAACTGCAGCCTCCTCAAAAGGTATATCCTCGTCGAACCACGGTGTTTTGACCATACGCTCGCCGTCCTCCTCGAGATAACCGACAGCATCCCCTACTGTAAAGCCCACACAGTCCACAAGGCGTACCTTCACAGCGCTGCCATCATCCAGACTGATAGTAACCGCATCCTGTGGGATAAATTTCGGTTCAGTCGTCATAATAGTCTTTCCTTTGCCTGATTGCGGCAGTTCATCGACTGCACGCTTTTTAGCATACTCATTGTCCATCTTCGGGATTACACAAAGCTCCATGAAATGCTTTATAAATGTGGACTTGCCTGTGCGCACAGGACCGACGACACCTATGTAAATCTCGCCGTTTGTGCGGCATCTGATATCTTTATATAAATCAAACTCTTTACTGTCCATATTACTGCCCATAAAAGCTTCCTCCATACACTTTATTCTATAATCAAAGTGTATTCACCCGCTCTTTGAATTATTACACATAAAAAGGCCACAGGCTTTAAAACAGATAACCTGTGGTCTTTTGTAATAACATATAGTATTTTAAACCAAACTACTTAGCAGCCTTTTTCTCACATCCTGTTGTCTTGCTTGTAGAAGCATCAGCTGTTTCTTTAGCATCTGATTTGTCAGAAGCCTCCTTAGGCTCCTCTGGCAGACGTGCGTACATCTGCATACACTTGTGGAGCTTCTTTGCAAGCTTATTGTCTATCTGCTCAGGAGTAGCTCTCCACTGCCAGTTGCCACCGGTAGTTGAAGGAATGTTGATACGTGCCTTTGAATCAAGTCCAAGCAGATCCTGCATAGGAACAATAGCCATATCGGCAACTGATGACCATGCCGCACGCATCATGCCCCAGTTGTAGCCCTCCTCCTTTGTGAGATTTAAATAATTCTTTGCAAACCTTACGCTATCCTTTGGAGCTGTCTTCATCCAGCCCATAACTGTATCATTATCATGTGTACCTGTGTATACAACACAGTGCTGCGGATAGTTATGTGGCAGATAATCGCTATCTTCTCTTGAATCGAAGGCAAACTGGATAACCTTCATGCCAGGGAAGCCTGAATCCTTTAAAAGCTTCTTTACGGAAGGTGTGAGGAAGCCAAGGTCCTCCACGATGATAGGAAGCTTACCAAGCTTCTTCTCAAGCACGTTGAATAAATCCATGCCAGGTCCATCTTTCCATACACCGTTCTTTGCTGTATCATCCTTTGCAGGAATGGCATAGAATGAATCAAAACCTCTGAAATGATCGATTCGCACGATATCATAAAGCTTTGCCATAGCACTGATACGCTTTGTCCACCAGCTGTAGCTGTCCTTCTTCATAACATCCCATCTGAAAAGAGGATTGCCCCAAAGCTGTCCGTCAGCTGAGAAGGCATCAGGAGGACATCCTGCCACCTCGATTGGATTTAAGTCCTTATCGAGATAGAACTGTGTAGGATTAGCCCATACATCTGCCGAATCCATGGCAACATAAATAGGTACATCTCCGATAATTCTTATGCCCTTTTCATTAGCATATGCCTTTAAAGCAGTCCACTGCTTGAAGAAGAGATACTGGAGCATCTTGTAGAAGGCAATATCATCAGCATACTTCTCCTTTGCTTCTGCTATAGCCTCAGGCTTTCTCAACTTAAGAGCATCATTCCACTCGTTCCATGCCACTCCGCCATTGGCATCCTTTAATGCCATAAAGAGTGTGTACTCATCAAGCCACTCTGCCTCTTTACTGCAGAATGCCTCATAGTCAGCCGGTGTTTTCTTTGAAAAACGCTCATATGCCTTTCTTAAAAGAGCATATCTGTTGACATACATGATGCCATAGTCTACATACTGTGGCTTTTTGCCCCACTTATATGACTCGCACTCCTTCTTTGTCAGAAGCTTGTCCTTGCATAAAAGCTCCAGATCGATAAAATAAGGATTGCCTGCGAAGCTTGAAAATGACTGGTACGGAGAATCTCCATAGCTGGTAGGACAGATTGGAAGAATCTGCCAGTATGTCTGGCCTCCCTTCTCAAGGAAATCAACAAAACGTTTTGCCTCCTTTCCCATAGTTCCAATACCATACTGTGATGGCAGTGATGAGATTGGCATTAATACACCGCTAGTTCTCATGTTATTTTTCCTCCCTTTTGTTGTATACTCATTGTTTGGCTGCGTGAGCCTGTATTTTAAAATAATATATAATATACATATGAAATCATATGATATTTTCGCTTTATTTAGTTATTATAACATCATAAAGTGCAACTTGTAAATTAAATTAGTTAATGTTAATATCAAATTAATAAAAAGTTTAAAAGAGGTGTAACATAATGAATGAAACAACCAGGCAATTGATTGTGCATAAGGTAAAGCATAATACGAAACGCCTTATAACATCCATTAAATGGGTAATCTTTTCTATCGTTGTCGGCATAGTCGCAGGAAGCTGCGGCACCGCCTTTTATTTTGCCCTGTCGGTCGTAACCGATTTCAGAATGAAATACCCTTGGCTCATTTACTTTCTGCCAATCGGCGGACTTGCCATTGTAGGACTCTATCATCTGTGTAAAGACGATAACGACACCGGAACCAATCTGGTAATATCAGCTATCCATTCAGGCGACAAGGTGCCCTTTAGAATGGCCCCGCTTATATTTGTATCCACACTTATCACTCACCTGTTCGGTGGCTCTGCCGGCCGTGAGGGTGCTGCCCTGCAGATGGGAGGCAGCATCGGAAGCTCTATAGGCAGGGTATTCAGATTTGATGAAAAGGACAAGCATGTCATGATTATGTGCGGCATGAGCGCTGCATTCAGTGCACTGTTTGGCACTCCGATGGCAGCCGCTATTTTCTCCATGGAGATGATAAGCGTCGGTGTCATGTATTATATAGCACTCGTTCCATGTGTGATAAGCTCCCTCATTGCTCACGGTATCGCATCATACTTCAATGTTACAAATGAATTTTTTGCTATTGAAAACATACCGGACTTTACTATTTTAAACTCAGTAAAAATCTCTGCGCTTGCAATACTGTGCGCACTCGTAAGCATACTCTTTTGTGTGGCCCTTCACTCAGGTGAGGCGCTGTACAAAAAATATCTGCCAAACAAATATACAAGAGTATTCATTGGTGGCTGCTTTGTCATCATAGCAACTATGCTTGTAGGAAACCAGACCTACAACGGCACCGGAATGAGTGTCATCCAAAGCAGTATAGACGGTTCTGTCAGACCTGAAGCATTTCTGCTAAAAATCATCTTCACCGCACTGACTCTTGGCGCAGGCTTTAAGGGCGGCGAGATTGTACCATCCTTTTTCATAGGCGCAACCTTTGGATGCCTGTTCGGCAACCTGACAGGCTTTGAGCCATCGCTGTGTGCAGCTGTCGGCATGGTTTCACTGTTCTGTGGTGTCACCAACTGTCCGATTACATCGCTGCTCATCAGCTTTGAGCTGTTTGGCTACGACGGCATGCCGTACTTTCTTTTGGCAATTCCATTCAGCTATATGCTGTCAGGATACTTTGGCCTGTATCGCAGCCAGAAAATCGTATATTCAAAATACAAGACAAGCTACATAAATAAATCAACTCACTAACATTTGCAAACTGCAACCAGGCATGATACCCCGGGTATTATTGCCTGGTCTTTTATTGTGTAAAGAGCTTTATCTCCCGCAGAAGCTTCATCTGCGAGAACCTCCCACAAAGCATCTGCAAGTTTAATTGTGATTTTATTTTTGCCGGCATTGTAAGCTACGAACACCTTCTCTGTATCGTTATCAATAGTATATGCTACAACGCCATCAGGCATATCATCCATGAAATGTACGGATTTCTTAATCTCATCTACTGTGTCAAGATAAAATGACTTGTGAGCCCTTCTTAGTGCTATAAGCCCCTTATAGTAGGCTTTAAGGTCCGAAAACTGCTCAGCCCTGTCATAATCTATTGCATTGACAGAGAGAGGACTGCAATAGCTGTTCTCTACAGGAGCTCCATCAGTTTCACTAATCTTTGTTCTCGCAAACTCCTCTCCCTGCAGGAAAAACGGAATTCCCTGCGCTGTAAAAAGGATGGCTGCTGCAAGCTTATTCATACGGATACGCATCTCTTCACTCTCATGTGAATTGGATATGATAAACCTGTCCCATAGAGTATAGTTGTCGTGACATGACAGATAGTTAATCGACTGCATAGGCGATTTGACCCACTTAGCGCACGTAACAGCCCGCTTTAGCTCTTCACCTCTGTCTGCAGCTCCATTGACAAAGCCCAGCTCATCCATATAGAACACATGTCCCTTTACCACATCTCGTATATCATCCGAAAACATGCCGATGCCCGGTGTCCTTGGAGCATTTATTTTCATGCCACGCTCTGATTCTGGCAGAGTGCTCTCTCCACCTGTCCAGCCCTCTCCGTACATTATTATATCAGGATTTATTTTTAAGAGGGCTTTTCTGGCTTCGTTCAGGGTTTCGATATCAAGTACTCCCATCAGATCAAACCTGAAGCCATCAATGTGATACTCACTCGCCCAATAGCACAGCGAATCGATGATATATTTTCTGACCATAGGCTTCTCTGAGGCTATTTCATTGCCACAGGCTGATGCATCAGAGTACTTTGCAGCATCCAGCATACGGTAAAAATAATTACCCGCAGTCTTGTAAAAACAGCTGTCATGAACATTGAAGGTATGATTGTAAACCACATCCATGATTACACCAAGACCCGCCTCATGAATCGAGTGTACCATCTCCTTATACTCTCTCACTCTCACGGCTCCATTAAACGGATCTGTCGAGTAAGAGCCCTCCGGCACATTGTAATTGTACGGATCATAGCCCCAGTTATACTGCTCCTTTAATGAATCACTCTCGTCAATGCTGGCAAAATCATACGACGGCATAAGCTGCAGATGTGTCACTCCCATATCCTTGAAATACGAAAGAGTTTTATCCTCAGTAAATGCCTTAAACTTACCCGGATACCTGGAATGAGCAGATGCACCGGCAGACACATCCGCGATAGACACCTCAGTGATAACCATGCTCATAGGATCTGCAAGCTTTGGCCTGTCCTCATCTGCAAATCCATCAGGATCAGTCTTTGACAGGTCAATAACCATAGACCTGTGCCCATTTACACCGCAGGCTCTTGCATACGGATCATGCGAGCTGAATGTGCCATCTGCGGTGTGAACCTCATATGTATAATAAACACCATCCAGATTACCCTCTGCCGTAGCAGAAAAAATACTGCGAAGCTCTCCCTCTCCGCGCATCATCTCAAGCCTGCCTGTCTCGGCCGAATCATTTCCCTTACCATAAAAAATAACAAAAACACTGTCCGCAACAGGCGAAAACAGTGTAAATGTTGTCTTTTCCTTTGAATAAATCGCTCCTAATTTCATAATGCTATCCTTTTCGTTTATTTTCGTATACATTATAATAAAATTTACAATAACTGTAAATAGAGCAATTCAACTAATTTTCAAAGACTTTTTAGTCAATGTGCCATTTTTTCTTTTGCTGATGTGAAACAATCTTTATATACAAAGATTGTGGCAGAAATCTGCCACAGGTTGTAGCGAGCTTCATCCTGAGAGTAGGCACTATGACCGTTTTGTGCTTCATCATCCGGTCTATGGCATAATTGGCGCAGTATTCAGCGGAAATCCCCTTCAGCGCAAATCGCACATTCGCCACATCATTGAACTCTGTATCAACCGGTCCCGGACACAGACACCCCACATACACATGGCTGTGGCTCTGTCGAAGCTCACATGCAACAGCCCTTGAAAGGCTCGCAACATATGCCTTAGAGGCATAATAGGCAGCCATGTACGGACCGGCAGGAATAAGACCAGCAGAGCTTGCCACATTTAAGATAAAGCCTCTGTCATTTACCCTCATCTGTCTTAAAAGCTTTTTCGTCAGGAAGTGTACAGCACGCACGTTGACATCTATCATGCCCATTTCCTTAGCTATATCAGTCTCCTCAAACAGGCCGCAATCACCGTAGCCTGCGTTGTTTATAAATATTTCTATGTCTTTTTCCTCGAGATAGTCCGAAAGTCTCTGACACTCATCAAGCTGCATCAGATCCGCGGTAAAAATATCACACTCAAGCTCATTATGCGCGGCTTTAAGCTCATCAGAAAGAGCTGTAAGCCTCTCCCGCCTTCTGGCAACAAGAATCAGATCATACCCATCCTTCGCAAGTCTCTTTGCAAACTGCTCACCTATTCCTGAGCTTGCTCCTGTAATGACTGCATACATATATCATATCCCCTATTCTTCAATCATAAGCTCCCTTGCGCTTGCGTCAAGAGCTACGCTTGTGTTGTCGCTCTTATACATCTCAAGCAGCAATAGCCACAGCGTGTGAATCTCGTATATGAGAATATTAGATGCCGGCACTGAGTATGGAAGCAGTGTGCTGATATCAAAGTATCTGATGCCAAGTGGCGGTAAAAAAACAAGGTTGGTTGTCTGTCTTTTATCACCGGCAGTATGAATCATCTCATATGTAATCATCACAAAATCACTGCCCTTATAGGTACACTCATATGACACGTAGCACTCATCAACAGTCCAGGTGATGCCATCCTCTGTAACTGTCGGCTTTACTGCCTCATCATTGTACTCTGTAGTCTGACAGGAAAGCTTCCACTTAAGCTGCCCCTTCTTTGTTTCCTTTACCATGTCGGTAAGCTCTTTAAGTAATTCATCTTCTTTTTTCATATTATACACCTATTTTCATTATCAATGCTCATCAACTCTCACACCATGTACCACAAACCTGTATGTCTCACCGCTTGTGGAACAGGTTGAAAGAGTCACAACCTTGTCATCCTTTGTCGGGACTATGCCTGTATCCTTCATTGAAGAGGCAGCCATCCTCTGTACAAATTTGCCAAATGTCTCGTCAGGCTCAAAGCCCACAGTATACTCATCACTGTCATCACTTACCGTTTCATATGAGAAAATTTGGTACCTATACTTTTTGCCATCGACAAGTATCTGGAAATACTGATGGCTGTCATAGTAATTCTCATCACGGTTATAGTACTTAAGCTTTCCAAACATAGACAGGTTTTTCATATTGTGTCCATAAATGATTGTGTGGCAGTCGCTGAAATCAGTCTTGTTTGAACCCTCAAGGAAGATGGAGCCTGCAGTGGCATGCTCTCTCTTAAAGGTCTTTCTGAGGTAATAGCTGTTATCCCCCGAATACATGACAGGGTAGCTGATATCCTCATTCTCAAAATAAATCCAGCCAACCACATCAGGGTTTTCGCTCCTTAGACCGGCGAAATCAATATCTATATCATCATACCACGGCGACTGTGCTTCACTGCCTTTCGTGCTGTCATCATCCTTCTTTGAATCGTCCACTGCATACTCATCCTGAAGCTTCTCATATGTCTTATCCGAGGTATTATAGTCAGAATAAATCTTAAACAGATGATAACCCGAATAAGCCACAAGAGACAGACCAATTATCAGAACTATAAATCTAATTACTTTCTTAACCATTTGTTTTCTCCATTTTTTTATCAGTCAGTACTGTAATACCGGTAAAAATAATCAACAATACAATGAATACAAATTTACCTTGCGAGGTTCCTAAAAAAGAAGCAGGATAACCAAGCACCGGGATATCAAACACAGGCACTCCGACCACATCAGACCATGCAACCGGCTGTACATCATTCACCTGATTTGCATCGCCCTTTGTAGTGTAGGTCTTTTCATCTGTATTTATTTCAACTACCCTGTGAGTCACAAGCTCGCCGTTTCTGTAAAAGGTAATGGCATCACCTGTCTGTATCCCACCGGCACCCTCCTTTACATACAATAGGCTCCCCTTCATGTAAGAAGGCTCCATGCTTCCGCTTACAACTACCATCGGCTCGATACTAAACAGCTTGGGAGCAAATATTACAATAATAATTAAAACAAAAATTAATAAAATTATACTGGAAATAATGTTAATAAGTCTCCTCATGAAAACACCTCTATATCAGAAAATATCATTTGTCGCTCACAAAACTGCTGTAGCAGCTAACCGGCTCAATATCAAATTGTATCGTCATATTACTATGTGTGTCACACGTATGATTGAACCTATCGATAATACGCTTCATGACATCGGAGGCTGTATCGCATGAGCACTTCGACAAAAGCACAATGTACTGTGAATCACTGTACTTTGCTGCCACATCACCCACACGCAGGCACTTTCTAAGTGCTCTTTCAAGTGTTAGCATGGAATCCTTCATCTGACTATGATCCTTATCCGGCTGACTGCTATACATTGGCACAACAGTGACAAGCACCAGACTCTCCGGAATCGTAGAACGTTCACTCTTTCTAACCTCCAGATGATAGATTTCCTTGAACACAGGATATCCGCACATTAAAACGCCATTCATGCTCTCCTCACTGATATCGTCCTTCACCTCATCTATATTGTAGCTTGAAACACCCTTTGTGACAGATAAAAGCTCCTCATACACCTTGTTGAGCATGACAGTCTTTCTGACACCCAGATCATTGTCCATAATAGCCTTGGCGGCCTCATAAGTATCAAAAGCCATCTGTACCTTTTTGGTACGCATGCGTGCCTCAATCAGATATGAGTATATCTGCTCATCCGAACGTTCATATACAATAGCCTTGGTGCAAAGCTGTTCAAGCTTCTCATAGCAGCCTGTATCAATATACAGCTTTGCCAGAGCCTTTACTGTATTTACGTATCTGGAATGGTAAAATGCATTGAGCGTCATAAACCAATGGGTATCCGTCAGGCGCGAGAGGAAATCACCGTTATAAAGTGCTATGGCCTTCTCATAGCTTTCAATAGCTGTCTCCTTGCTCCTGCTGAATGCAAACTCTGCCTCATTTATATATCTGTCAAACTCTTCGACATCAATGGATACTTCCACATCGTCGTTCCATTTGTACAAGCCGCCTCTTACAGAGACTATGCACTCTTCGTCAAAAGAAGCATCTCTTAGAGCCTTTCTGAGTCTGTATGCCAGATTTTTAAGGGCACCTACAGGATTATCAGTCTCCTCCTCAACCTGCCATATAGCCTCTGAAATGTCTTCTATACTGACACCTCTGTTTCTGTTTATCGCCAGATATACAAACAGCTTTTCAAGCTTCTCAGACCGCCATGCCCCTTCCTGGACAGATGTTAAGTCATTACCTACCGTAAAGCTGCCAAAAGTTTTTAATTTAATCATATAAATCTCCCCATTTCAGACATTAAACATTATTATATAGTCATAAACTTATTAATCTTTTTGAAATCCCTATAAAACGTAAAAATTAAACCCAGATTAAAATTTACGCAAATCATCACTGCCGTCGTCGACAGTATTTTCTATTTTCATTATCTTAACAAAGTATGAGTAGTCATCATTTACCTTTACCTCACACCTGTCACCCACCTTGTGCCCGAATATAGCGGCACCAAGCGGTGACTCCTTGCTTATCAGATTCTTTAAGGAATTGCCCCTTACGGTTGTGACAATCTTGTATGTCTCAGTCTCATCATCATCCTCAAAATACACATCAACCGTATTGAACATACCCACCTCATCATCCTTTGACTCATCGGATATGACAACGGCAGTCTTAATCATCTTCTCAAGGTATCTGATACGGCTCTCGTTCTGGTTCTTAAACTGCTTGGCGGCCTTGTACTCGAAGTTCTCGCTCAAGTCACCCTGGGCTCTCGCCACCTTTACGTCATCAAGAGCCTTTTTTCTGACAACGAGCTTTCTGTACTCTATCTCGTCCTCCATTTTCTTTATATCATTTGCTGTCAATTCATCATGCATGTCTTAAACCCTCTTCCTGCAAAATTGCGTCAAAATGTATTTAGAGAAGCCCTGCGATACCACAAAGCAGCACAATCGCACCAAGAACTATACGGTACCATCCAAACACAATAAAGTTGTGCTTCTTTATGTAGCCCATCAGGAATTTGATAACAATAAGTGAAACAACAAATGCCACAATCATCCCGATAATCAGAATAGCAGCCTCTTCCCCTGTAAAATGAAATCCAAATTTAACAAGCTTCAGAAGACTCGCACCAAACATAACCGGAATAGCAAGGAAAAATGTATACTCAGCGGCAACAGTCCTTGAAACACCAATTAAGAGAGCTCCGACAATAGTAGCGCCTGAACGTGATGTACCCGGAAAAACAGCTGCAATAAGCTGGAAAAATCCAATCATAAGCGCAGTCGTGTAGCTTATGTCCACAAGTGAATTAATCTTGGCAGACTTACCATTATGTCTGGTCTCAATCACAATAAAAGCGATACCAAAGAGTATAAGCATGATAGCTACTGTCTGGAAATTGTAAAACAGTCTCTCGAATACATCATCAAAAAGCACTCCGATAATAGCTGCCGGAATAGTCGAAACAAGAATATGAAACCACAGCACGAAGATATCAGTCTTGACCCATGCACCGATACCTGTCTTTGCAAGAGGAGCTTTGTTATTCTTCCTGCCGAATGGCCAGATCTGGCTCCAGAACAAAACAACAACCGCCAAAATGGCTCCAAGCTGGATAACCACCTCAAACATACTGTAAAAATCGTCCGGGTTCTTTCCTATTCTAAGTGGTAAAATCTCATTCAGAAGAATCATGTGGCCGGTGCTGCTGATAGGCAGCCACTCTGTAATGCCCTCCACAATTCCAAATATAACAGACTTGATAATGTCAAAGATTTCCATAAATAAATTTCCTTCCTTCAAAATATTTTCTACAACCAATTTATTATATTATTTTTCCAATCACAAGTCTATGGAATTTAAGAAAATTTTAAATTAAATCTTTTCATATTATAAATTTTTTTGTAAAATACTCATAGCAATTATGAAAAAGTGAAAGGATGAAGACAAAACATGAAGAAAAAAATCAGTATCATGCTTTGCATAGTACTCTTCGCCCTGACAGGCTGCACCAACTCCGGCAGCACAATACGCTTCGGAGCAGCCGATATTGGTGGAATGTACTATTCATTTGCAAATACATTTACGGAACTTGCCAATGAACAGGGCTATGACTTTACCTGCAAGGTCCGTACCACAGCAGGCTCTAATGCCAATATAAGGCTTTTATCCGATGGCTATATAGAAATAGGCATCGCACAGGCAGACCTGATAGCCGACGCCTACAAGACAAATGAAGATTTAAGGGCTATAGCAGGGCTTTACACCGAGACCTGTCAGCTTGTTGTCCGCGCTGATTCAAACATACAGACTCTTGACGACCTGTCAGGACACACTGTAAGCATCGGAGCAGAGGAATCCGGTACCGAGCGAAATGCCTCACAGATTCTTGAGTTCGCCGGTATGCCATCATCCCTTGTTGCCACCAAAAACCTGGACTATATTGAGGCCACAAAGGAGCTAAAAGCCGGTGATATAGATGCCTTCTTCTGCACTGCAGGACTCACCACCACTGTCATAGATGAACTCTCAAAGGAATGCGACATAAGGCTTATCCCGCTGACTGATACTGTGATAAGCAAGATGCTTGCAAGCAGCTCTGCCTACACAAGCGAGGTCATACCTGCCGGCACATACACAGGCCAGACCACAGATATAAGCACAATAGGTGTAAAATCAGTGCTTATCACAAAGTCTGATGTATCCGACGATACAATTGAGCAGCTTACATCGCTCCTGTTTGAAAAAGAAAATGAGCTCTCCTACTCCAACTCTCTTAAGCTTGAGCTGACATATGACTTTGCAACAGACGATATACCTATTCCATTTCACGATGGAGCGAAAAGGTATTATGAAGCCTGTGGATATAGCACAAATTAATTCGCGAATTAATTTTTAGTCCAATATATAATGTTCTAAAATTTAAGAAGAAAATAACAAGAATATAATCAATTAAAATTGAAAGGTAACACATGAAAATACAACTTGACATGTACCAGACACTGGCTGCTGCCGTGCTTGTACTTCTACTTGGAAACTATTTAAAAAAGAAAATATATTTTCTTCAGAAATTCTGTATTCCGGCGCCTGTCATAGGCGGACTGATTTTTGCCATCATGACATGCATATGCTATGTCACAGGAATCGCAGAATTTTCCTTTGATGACACACTGCGCGAGATCTGCATGGTATTCTTCTTTACATCTGTAGGCTTTCAAGCAAATCTCAAGGTATTAAAAAGCGGAGGCAAATCGCTCATCGTATTCCTGGGACTGGTTATAGCGCTTATCATATTACAAAACCTAACCGCCGTTGGGCTTGCAAAGCTCTTAAACCTGAATCCGCTAATCGGCATGTGCACCGGCTCTATTCCTATGGTTGGCGGACACGGCACCGCAGGAGCCTTTGGCCCGGTGCTAGAGGACTTGAACATAAAGGGCGCCACAACCATCTGTACAGCCGCAGCTACCTTCGGTCTCATCTTTGGAAGCCTGATAGGCGGACCTCTTGGAAAAAGACTGATTGAAAAGCATAGCCTGCTTAATACAGCAGCAAACGAGGACGACAGCCTGCTGGTGGAGGATGAGAAAAAGCATGAGCGCCACACAAATATGTATGCTGATGCCGTATTCCAGCTCATCCTGGCAATAGGTGTCGGAACCATCTTTACAATGCTGCTCACAAAGACAGGGCTCACCTTCCCGATATATATAGGAGCGATGCTCGCAGCCGCACTCATGCGAAACATATGTGAGTACACAGGAATCGCCACCATCCATATGGGAGAGATAAATGACCTGGGAGGTATAAGCCTCTCTCTATTCCTAGGCATGGCAATGATCACACTAAGGCTCTGGGAGCTTGCATCACTCGCTCTCCCACTCGTCATACTGCTTGCAGCACAGGTGCTTCTCATTATCATATTCACGTATGTTATCGAGTTCAACATCATGGGACGCGACTACGATGCAGCTATACTTGTATCAGGCACCTGTGGTTTTGGAACCGGAGCCACCCCAAATGCCATGGCAAATATGCAGGCTGTCTGCGACCAATATGTGCCATCCATTAAGGCATATCTGCTCATACCGCTCGTGGGAAGCCTGTTTGCCGACTTTTTGAACAGCCTTGTAATCACATTCTTTATAAACCTACTGTAAAACAACCGGAGAAAAATATGTTTGAAAAACTAAGAAAAATATTTAAAAACAGAGAAGAAAAAGAAAAACATAATTACGATTTAACTTTTGACAACGTGGCAATACCTGAGGTGCACGTAAAAAGCACCGAAAGTCACGAGGACACAGATAAAGAAAATGCACCTATCAGCTATGACAATGTTGCCATACCTGAGGTGCATATCAGAAACAGAAAAAATAAATAAACTAAAACTCCATATACCTTTTGCCCTTTCACAAAGCTTCTATCCTTCACCGCCAGTACGATCACAAAAATTACATCCAGCGTGAAAAAGAACTGGAATATGCCCGCAAATACAGACAGCACCTTTCCTTGTACTCCCTCGCTGCATGCCCTTATAATATAGCCAATTGAAAAAGGTGCTGCTCCTAACAGCCCCAGCCAGCCAATAGCTGATAGCACAATTGCAACAGTCGGGCCTACAAATATCATGACAACAACCGGTGTAAACATTAAGAGAAGTGCCACTATGATACAAAACCCGCCTATTACATAAAATGGTATTAACGCATATTTGATAATCCTTGTGCAAATGAGCAGCTGTACTCTGCTTATTCTTTTCCCAAAGATGAGCACCACAGCCAGATTAATCAATCCCAAAACAATCGGCATGACCATTATCCAGCCTGCATCAAAGCTGTCTGTTGCTTCCTGCATATTGCATATTATCCAAAATAAAACCGGCATCATGTACATTCCAAGCACATATATTACAGGAACTACGTAAATAGCTCGTGATACTTTTCCTGATTCATTCATAATAAATATCCTCCCTTTTATAAACATTCATTTTCTAATACAAGCTACCTGATTATTGTACCTTATTCTGCCTTCTCAACAGATATTATCTTTCCCTCAAACGGATCTACCTCTGAAATAGTTCCGGTATATTTTACAGTCACCTTATCTCCACTTGCAACACCCTCAAGTCCGTCAGGCTTCTCATCGAAGGTAAAGCTGTACGGTGTATCCTTATCATCAGTCACTACAAACATGAAGTCCTTTATGTCATCGATTGTTCCTGTAAGCTCCTTCTCTTCCTGTGAGCCCTTTTCACCTTCATCCTTGGTATCAGCCTGCTTTGCATTTTCAGTGCCTGCTGCTGCCTTATCCTGCTTTGTATTACTCTGTCCGCAGCCTGCAAACAAGCCGGCGCAAAGCATAGCTCCTATTACAATTGTAATCAGTTTTTTCTTCATTATTGATATACCTCTTTCTTTTATTTACAAGCACTGCTATGAGTACGTTTTCTAAAGAGTACTCTTCTATCCACCTAAAGTAAATAGAATACATAAAATATTAATGAATTCTTAAGCATGCCTTGTAATTATAGTACTATGATAGTAAAATAGAGCTATATTATTTCAAATCAGGAGAATTCATATGGGTTACGATGAAAAAATTTTTAAAGCAAAGGCGAATATCAAGGCCCGCAGATTATGGCTTGTTTTTGCTATATTGCTGACCGCAAATTATGGAACCGACACAGCAAATGGCGCTTATTCTGTCAGTAATTATATCATTTTTGTTATTTTATGCTGGCTGCCTTTCGTGTGTGGTGACATACTTCTAAAAAGGAAAGGGAAGGATAATGATCATTACAGGCTAGCATTCGTCATCGGATATGGTATTTTTTACGTATTTCTTTTGTGTACGACAACCTCACCGATTGCATTCACCTACATACTTCCGATAATCAGCCTTATTGTAATATTTAAGGATGAAAAATTCATGATTTACTGCGCTGTTGCAAATATGCTAAGCCTTATTGCAAGTATTGCATTTCACATATTAGTACTAGGTCAGAACACTGCTGTAGACCACAAAAACTATCAGCTTCAGATAGCATGTCTTTTACTTTGTTACATAGGCTATATCATGTCGGTGCGTCACCTGACTGAGTCCGATGCTGCACTCACCGAGAGCATAAAGTCTGATTTGAATCGCGTTGTCACGACAGTTGAGCAGGTTAAAACCGCTAGCAACACTATAATGGATGGTATAACAGTGGTCCGTGAGCTTGCTTCTGAAAACAAGCATGGCTCAGATGTTGTGGTCGATGGGATGAATGAGCTTACCGGAAATAATGAGCAACTTCGGTCCCACACTGCTTCTTCCCAGGAAATGACTACCGATATAAGCTCACAGGTTGAGAATGTTGCAGCCATGATAAATGATATGGTTTCCCTGACAACCGAATCCGGCAAGCATGCCAAGGTAAGCTCTGAGGACCTTGAAGGTCTTGCCCAGACAGCAAAAACCATGTCAGAGCTTTCTACAGAGGTTGAAAACATCCTGACTACATTCAGAGATGAATTTGAGATGGTTAAAAATGAAACCGGAACAATTGATAATATTTCAAACCAGACAAATCTCCTCGCTCTTAACGCTTCTATCGAGGCTGCGCGTGCAGGCGAAGCAGGTAAGGGATTTGCTGTTGTTGCTGAACAGATCCGCACTTTAAGCACTGAGACGAGCGATTCATCCGGTCAGATCAGTGAGGCTCTCTCACGGCTTGACGAGATTTCCGGAAAGATGACCTCATCCATTGAAGAAACGCTCCGTCTCATCCAGCTCACTCTTGAAAAGGTAATGCAGACCAGTGAAAATGTAGAGAAGATAACAAAGGATTCCAATAAGCTCGGAAGCCATATCCGTGAAATTGATGCCGCAATGCAGGAGGTTGAAGCATCTAACCAGCAGCTTGTCGACAATATGGAAAAGGTATCTGACATAGTAGAAACCATGACCTCATGTATCGGTGCTTCTGATGCGATAAGCCGCAAGATGCTCAGTAAATATGATGAAAGTGCAACAAATATCAATAATATCGAGACTGTTATCCAGGCTCTCATGCACGAGCTCGGAGTTGGTGGATTTATGGGACTTGATGATATCCGCCCGGGTATGAAGGCCAAAGTGATCCTGACAGATGTACAGACCGGCAACGAGTTCCATTGCGAAGTAAAGGCTGTTGGCGAAAACGGTCTTAAGCTTGTATCAGACGGCTTATCTGTAGAGTCATCCAGACCTTGCAATCTGTATGTTACAGTTGGCAATGTAATGTACTGCTGGAAGGATCTCACAATCACAGATGACCTTATGATAACAGTCAATACGCAGCCTGAAATCTTGAACCGTAGGAAATACCCTCGCATGGATTTATCAAACAAGTGCACTATCAAGCTTAAAGGAACCGACACCACATTCAAAGGAACTCTTGACAATATAAGTGCAAACGGCTTTGCATTTTTGACAAAGGATCCTTATTTCGTGGATAATAAGGGTGCGAAGGTTACTATCTCGATAGAGGACTTTGCTCTTGCTGACCACTCAGTGCTGGATGGATATGTAATCCGTTGCTCAAATAACGATGGAACATATATCGTCGGCTGCCAAATGCCTGAGGATAATTATTATATCCAGACATATGTCGATGAGCAGCTTCGTGCTCACGTATAAAAAAGAAAAAGCTATGAATGCCTTTAAGCGGGCGCTCATAGCTTTTTTAATAACAATTATCTTCTATCTATTATCTTTATCTTCTATCTGCATGATGTTTTTCCTTCTCTGCATACATCCGGCTGTCTGCTATCTTTAGCAGACTCTCAACCGTGTCAGCATCGGACGGATAAAGTGCATATCCACAGCTTACTCCGATTTTTATTTTATGACCATGTATGTTATATGGATTGCAGATTACTTTTTGAAGCCTCTCTATGCTCTCTAAGCAATTTTTTTCATCTGCATTTCCATCTATTATACATGCAAACTCATCGCCTCCAATACGGAATGCATAATCGGCTGTTCGTATGCTGTTTATAATGCGCTTTCCTACATTGCAAAGGACCTCATCTCCAACCGGATGACCATATATATCATTGACCGGCTTAAAATAATCCAGATCCATAAAAATCAGTGCGAATGCTTTTCCCCTCTGAACTCTCATATTCATAATGGTCTCAAAATATCTCTTATTATATAGCTCTGTAAGCACATCCGTGTTTGCCAGATCTGCCATCTTATGCTTTTCGCCTATATTCTGCGAGACAAGCAGATACTGCGTCAGTCTGCCATCCTCCCATCTTGCCGGAATAACGGTCATTGAAAGAAATAACTTGCTGTTGTTCTCTGCACATTCAAATTTGAAAATTTGCCTTAAAAAGCTCATTGAATGCATCTTTTGCATTGTCAGCCACTCCGCTTCTGCCTTCTATGGTGATAAACCGATTCTGCTCATTAAACAGGTAAAAATCACTGTAATGCCACGTTTCCTTTTCCCTGACAAAATCATTCCACTGCAGACCACTGTCGTTATTAAGTATTTTGGTCAAATAAACATTCCAGTCAGAAAGAACATTCCAGTTGCGTTGCGCAAACATATTAAAGGTCTGGTTCACCTGACTGTATGAGGCTTTGACATTTGATGTACCCTCATTATATATCTGGCGGCTCATATATACATTGTAGCTGTGAATGCTGAATATTATGATACCTAGCAGTGCACAGGTTATCACAATTGTACGGATGTTCTTCTTTTTTATAATCATAAATTTGTTTTCTCCATACCTTAGTACCTACATCGTATCTGTACTTCGTTCTCTATTCATATCACATATACTTGTGTTTCTAGTACTAATTTTACAACATATAGTGCCTAAAATCTATACTCTCGGCGCGAAATGTCGTTTTCATGGTGTGAATTGCATGTTGGCAGTCAAAAAAAGGGAAAGTATTAAATACTTTCCCTTGCATAAATTATATGTAGACTTTTAAATTAGAGTCTTTGTCTATTTTGCCTGCTCTGCGATAGCAGCCTGTGCTGCAGCAAGACGAGCGATTGGTACACGGAATGGTGAACATGAAACATAGTCAAGTCCAATCTTGTGGCAGAACTCAACTGATGAAGGATCTCCACCGTGCTCTCCACAGATACCAACGTGAAGGTTAGGATTAACTGGCTTTCCAAGCTTAATAGCTGTCTCCATTAATTTACCAACACCTGTCTGGTCAAGCTTAGCAAATGGATCGTTCTCGAAGATCTTGTTGTCATAGTAAGCGTTAAGGAACTTACCTGCATCATCACGAGAGAATCCGAATGTCATCTGTGTAAGGTCGTTTGTACCGAAGCAGAAGAAATCAGCCTCTGTAGCGATCTCATCAGCTGTAAGAGCAGCTCTTGGAATCTCGATCATTGTACCTACATGGTACTTGATGTCAGCATTTGCAGCAGCGATCTCAGCGTCAGCTGTCTCAACCACAATCTTCTTAACGAACTTAAGCTCTTTAATCTCACATACTAATGGGATCATGATCTCAGGCTCGATATCCCAGTCTGGATGAGCTTTCTTTACATTGATAGCTGCACGGATAACAGCCTTTGTCTGCATCTTAGCAATCTCAGGATATGTAACTGCAAGACGGCATCCTCTATGACCCATCATTGGGTTGAACTCATGGAGTGACTCACAGATAGCTTTGATTTCCTCTACTGACTTATTCTTAGCCTTTGCAAGCTTCTCGATGTCAGCATCCTCTGTAGGAACGAACTCATGAAGAGGTGGATCAAGGAAACGAATTGTTACTGGGCATCCCTCAAGAGCCTCGTATAATTTCTCGAAATCTCCCTGCTGATATGGAAGAATCTTGTTAAGAGCTGTCTCTCTCTCCTCTACTGTATCAGAGCAGATCATCTCACGGAATGCAGCGATTCTCTCTGGATCGAAGAACATATGCTCTGTACGGCAAAGTCCGATTCCCTCTGCACCAAGCTCACGAGCCTTCTTAGCATCTGCAGGAGTATCTGCATTTGTACGAACCTTAAGTCTTCTGAACTCATCAGCCCATGCCATAACACGTCCGAACTCACCAGCGATTGAAGCATCAACTGTTGGGATGATTCCAGCGTAGATGTTACCTGTTGTACCATCGATAGAAATCTCAGATCCCTCTGTGAATGTCTGTCCTGCAAGTGTGAACTTCTTGTTCTCCTCGTCCATATTGATATCACCACAACCAGATACACAGCATGTTCCCATACCACGTGCAACTACGGCTGCGTGAGATGTCATACCACCACGAACTGTAAGGATACCCTGAGCAGCCTTCATTCCTGTGATGTCCTCTGGAGATGTCTCAAGACGTACAAGTACGACTTTCTCTCCTCTTTCAGCCCATGCCTCAGCATCGTCAGCTGTGAATACAACCTTACCACAAGCAGCTCCCGGAGATGCTCCAAGACCCTTTCCAAGTGGAGTTGCAGCCTTAAGTGCAGCAGCATCGAACTGTGGATGTAATAATGTATCAAGGTTACGAGGGTCGATCATTGCAACAGCCTCAGCTGGTGTCTTATGTCCCTCATCTACTAAATCGCAAGCGATCTTAAGAGCAGCTGGAGCTGTTCTCTTACCATTACGGCACTGAAGCATATAGAGCTTCTTGTTCTCAACTGTGAACTCCATATCCTGCATATCATGGTAGTGATTCTCAAGAGTCTCACAAACCTTGATGAACTCTGCATAAGCATCTGGGAACTCCTGCTCCATCTGAGCGATTGGCATTGGTGTACGAACACCGGCAACAACGTCCTCGCCCTGTGCATTGATAAGGAACTCACCCATAAGCTTGTTCTCACCAGTTGCAGGATCACGTGTGAATGCAACACCTGTACCTGACTCGTTATTTAAGTTACCGAATACCATTGGCATTACGTTAACAGCTGTTCCCCATGAATAAGGGATATCGTTATCTCTTCTATAAACATTTGCACGTGGGTTGTCCCATGAACGGAATACAGCCTCGATAGCAAGCTTTAACTGCTCTACAGGATCTGAAGGGAAATCTGATCCTAACTGATTCTTGTACTCAGCCTTGAACTGCTCTGCTAACTCTTTGAGGTCAGCTGCTGTAAGGTCTACGTCAAATTTAACACCTCTGTCCTCTTTCATCTTGTCGATGAGCTGCTCGAAGTATTTCTTTCCTACTTCCATAACAACGTCTGAGAACATCTGGATGAAACGTCTGTATGAATCATATACGAAACGCTCGAATGCTGGATCTGGGTTACCAGCGATCATAGCTGCAACAACATCATCATTAAGACCAAGGTTAAGGATTGTATCCATCATACCTGGCATTGAAGCTCTGGCACCTGAACGAACAGATACGAGAAGAGGATTCTTAAGGTCACCGAATTTCTTTCCGTTAACCTCTTCCATCCATTTTACACCTTCCATAGTCTGAGCCATAATCTCATCATTGATCTTACGTCCATCCTCGTAGTACTGTGTACAAGCCTCTGTAGTGATTGTGAAACCCTGTGGTACAGGAAGTCCAATCTCTGTCATCTCAGCGAGGTTAGCACCCTTACCACCGAGAAGATTACGCATGGTCATGTTACCCTCTTTGAAGGTATATACCCACTTGTTTGCCATTTTGCAATTCCTCCTAAATTTTATTTCTGGTATGGTAAAAAAAACCATCCATATACTTGATTAATGTGTGCACTCATACAAGCGCACACATTAATAATACCATAATTTCAGCAAATATCAACTAATTTTTATTATCTTTTCCCTTATGTTTCATACTATTTTTTTGAACACGGACAGACTTAACATACTTTACTATGACAAATATCATAATTGCAAGAATTGCAACTATCCCAAGCGCACCAATAGCCAGCGGAACGGCCATTCCACTCTCACTAATCATGGTGGCAAGCGGTACCTGCTCATCTGCTATATCATGCTTATTGTCGTTTGCCGCCTGCGGTACCTGCTCATCTGCTATATCAGTATTTGGCTGTGCCTGCGGTGCCTGGATGCCATCCTGTGGATCATTCTGTCCATCAGGAACTACAACATCGGCAGCACCGTTTGCTCCACCTGCGGCACCATTTGCTCCTGCTCCATTAGCTCCGCCTGCAGCTCCATTTGCTCCTGCTCCATCGGCTCCGCCTGCAGCTCCGTTTACTCCTGCAGCATTGGCTCCACCTGTTCCGCCTGCAGCTCCGTTTGCTCCTGCTCCATTATCGCCATCATTTCCATTATTGGCCATATTAGTGGCGGCACGATTATAAACAAAATTAAATATATTTTTTGACGCATCTGAAACCAGCTTACCTGATTGGTTGTAGCTGCTTGGGATATATCCATCAATATAAAGATATGCAATTACAGGTTCATCACCTACATTACCATAATATGTTTTGCTGTCTGCAAGCTTATTTCCGTTTGCATCAACATAATTAACGGTATATTCTGCTAACTCACCCGGTATACCGTAAGCAACCACATAATCCTGATCGCCCGATACAAGGAAAGCAGACTGTGCAACTGTATTATTATCACGACCGCTTAGTCGTATGCCCTTAACATAGTATTTACTGTTTTCATTTAAAGAAACATTTCCCTGTGCATCACAACTGATAACATCACCATATTCCAATCCATTGACAACTACCTTATCACCTTTTGATTCGATTGAAATGGACGAACTGTTACCGGATGCTTTTCTAACCTGTATACCGCCATTTATGCTGCCCTGTCCACCTGCTGAAAACGAAACAGTGTAGGTATATGAAAATGCTTTGGCATTAGTCGACTGTGAAAAAATACTGACTACCATAATCAAAGCAGCAGCGAAATATTTAAGCAACTTTTTCATTTTTCCCAGCCCCCTTCCTGTTACTCACAAATGAAGCTATAAGTAGGGCAATACCTATAACAAAAACAACTATAGAAGCGATAGACCAAACGTCTCCTGTCTTTACTCTGGATGTCTTAGTTGTAAATGTTGGATGGGTAGGCGCGTTTGGTGTTGAATTATCTTCAACCGCAAAGTTCATCATAAGCTTTGCAAGCGTATCCTGATATACATTACCCTGGCTCTCACCATCCAGACCAACTAAAAGCTTAACATTTCCGCTCTCACCCGGCTCTAAGGTTTTAAGATAAAAAAAGTTGTCAAGTGAGTTTGTTGCCTCTTTAAGACCTTCACCGGCCGTTGTCGGTTTTTCACCACCAACACTGGTACTGCTATATATTGTGTCCTCTTTTCCATCAGGACCAACAAATGTAAGAATATATGAATATCCTCCATTAGCAGCTACAGACTGTGCATCCTCAAGACTGCTAAGCACATCATTTGACATGTACCATTTTGTTGAAATGTCGCTATCATTTTTGATATTTACAGAAAATGTAACCTCATCTCCGGGCTGCATTTCCGAAACAGAGACTGCCAGTTTATTTGAATCAAAAGAGCTGACCATCTCTTTGCCGGTAAAACTACATGAACCGGCGGCTGTTGAATTTTCATCTGCATATACAGTGCTTATCGAACCAAGGATAAACAATATGCATGCAAATAATGCAATTTTCTTTTTCATATTATCCTCCTTTTATTGTAAAGATAAAGCACCATTATCAGAAATACCAACATCTACACCCCATGCACTCTTTATTGCTGACTGTGCATTATGAGTCTGGACAGCATCAACCGAAGCTTCAAGCACGAACTGCGCACCATCGTATTCATATGTTGTCGTAATTGTAGTATAGCCATCATCATCAGTTGTTGAGGTACTTCCAACAATTGTTGCAATGTCACTGTTAATGCTGATTTTATCAGCAAAATCAGGTGAAGTCTGTCCTTTCTTCAAAATATTTGAATAATAAAAGACATTTCTTTCTGAAGTTTTAGCACTTGTGTCCTCAATCCAACCATCGTTTGTAAAATTAATCTCTATCTTTGACGGATCCAAATCACCGCGTTTTTCTCCAGACTCTTTGTCAACCCAATAGTGTCTCACTGTTACTCTGACATATTCATCAATTGAACCACTGTTTTTTACAGCAAGCTCTTCATTATATTTTTTGTCAAGAATGAGTTTCTCATCACCGGCATCCTTTAGCATGCTTCCAAGTAAAGTACCTGTTGCCTCACTCCAGGCATCATCCTTATGTTTATAATCACGCCAGCTGACATCTTTTCCGTTCTCGGTAAGCGTTACACCGATAGACTTTATATCAATCTGTGCAAGATAATTGTCACTCATATATGTCAGAGTTGCTTTAGTAGATCCAATAGTTGATGCTGCAAGCATAATAACTGAGGATGCTACAAGTATAAGTGGATATTTCTTCTTCATTACTTACCGCCCTCCTCATCATCATATTGAGCCTCGGCATCCCATTTCGCATCCGGAGCTACACAAGGATTTCCATTTTCATCATATGTAACAGGGGTACATTCCTGAACCACCACAACATTAAAATTGGTCTTTACTTTTTCACTAACCTTAATATAAGCGGTAACAGGCTCTGTCATTTCACCAACCGGTACCACTTTACTGTAATACCAATATCCATCATCGGAAAGACTCCAATTATTACCGGATGCTGTAATTGTAAACTGACTTGCAGCTATTACTTTACATCTGACAAAACAATCTACTTTACCGGTATTCTCAATCTGAATAGTCTTTTTCCAATCCTTAAATTTTTCATTAACACGTGTCGTTGGTCCAATATCAATTGATACTCCACCCTTAGCAGAAGCATAAGTTGTAAAATATGCAAGTGTCGGTTTAACAGAAATACATCCAACAATTATTACCGACGCAAGGACTACACTCGCCAGAACACGATGCTTTTTATTAATTTTTTTACAAGACTCAAATATTTTTTTCATTAATTCTGCACCCATTCCCATCCGGTTCCGTCGTATTCAAAATGATTTACGACACCCGTACTATAAATAAGTTTGTTGTTATAATCGTTTGTAAAATCTGCATTTACTGTATCGCCTGCAACAATTGTTGTCTCAATATTATCTGATGATGTAACCTTGTAGCTTCCGGCGGCATAAACCTCCTTGACCACAACTCTAGAACCAGCCGGGATGTTGTCAATCACTACGCTCTTAAATCCAACACCATCGAATCTAATGGAAGCAATATCCGAAAATACCACATTTCCATCCTTATCATATGCTTCAATATCAAAAGCAAAAATCGGTTCACCAAGCTCTGTATTATAGGTTTTTAAAACCTTGTTAATCTGCAGACTTCCTGTCAGCTCCTTCTGCTCCGGCTTGAGCTCTATAGTGATATTATCGTATATCCATGAATCCGAACCTGATCCGGTCATTGCGAACTCATTATTTGGCGCCGAAACAAGATATGGTACAAATGAATATCCATATTGTGCTGAATTGACAGGCTTGGTATATACCAGATACAATCCTGTCTTTACTCCGGACACAGACCCCTTTCCGTTTTTCACTTCAATAGTTTTGTCGGCAGATAAACCTTCCTTATCGACAATCTCCGATGCACTCTTAGCCATTTTTTCATAATCATCAGCCGTCGTCTTACTATCTATAGACTCAACCATGCCTGACAGTTCTTTATAATCATCTGTCACAGTATAGGTACCGTTTTCGTCTACCTCTGCCACCCTGTAAAGATCAACGGGAAAATCCACAGTATCCAAATCATTCCAGGTATCAGGAATATCAACTGTTATAGAACAATCTTTATCTGTTTCAATATGTGTCCTTGCAAATATACTGCCACAAGGCAATGAAACAAATACCATTGCTGCTATCATTATGCTGGCAATCCTCTTAATGTTATTGTGCATTTTTCCTCCTTCCTGATTCTATCTGAATCTATACAATATTGTCTTACTAAGAATTTTACATATTATTATATACAAAACCAAAAACACAACGCCAAGTATAATTGCCTCGTGTAATGGCTGTATCTGCTTTGCATCCTCTACAACAAGTCCCTGCGCATCATTAGCAATCCTGTGGCCTCTGATAAGCAGTCTGTGTGAATTGACCCCATACGGTGTACATGTGATAAGTGTACAATAATCCTGACCTTCTTCAATCTTTAAATCATTAAGCTCATCAGGAAGAACTATTCTAATCTGATCAACTTCATAGGTCAATGTTTCACCAAGTATATATAATTTGAATGTATCTCCCTCTGCCATCTGATCAATATCAGTAAACAGCTTTGAGGAGGTGAGTCCACGATGACCTGAAATGGCACAATGTGTACTTGGTCCTCCCACCGGGAGAGATGATCCCTCAATGTGTCCTACTCCAATCTGGAGTATCGTATTGTCTGTACCATGATAAATAGGCAATGAAACCTTTATAGATGGAATCTCTACATATCCCATCACTCCGGTACCGGATACATCAAGAAGACTTTCATACTCTGCTTTATCCTGATCTGACATCTCATAAC